>Ga0310694_10007700_pt1 | contig 10075 bp, 5 predicted proteins | sample 174DNAGHGhighgp2_FD_203884 | JGI IMG/M metagenome (GOLD analysis project Ga0310694, IMG submission 203884) | Sheep rumen microbial communities from Palmerston North, Manawatu-Wanganui, New Zealand - 1742 DNA GHGhigh gp2 (v2) (version 2) | ecosystem: Host-associated > Mammals > Digestive system >...
CTGTCGCAGCCTTGCGAGGTCTCAAACGTATGGATGTATTCACCACTACCATCGCATGAATTCCCATACCAATTGAAACTCGAGCAAGCCAAAGTGTCCAAATAAGTCACCATCGACTCTGCCAAGCTGAAGTGCATGGTGACGATACTGTCGCAGCCTTGCAGCGACTCGTAAGTATGCTGATAATCATCGTTATGGTCGCACAATTGACCTTCCCAAACAATGGGAGCACATGACTGACGGTCGAATTCCGAAGTCATCGCCTCACGGAAAACCAAATGCATCGTCGCGATGCTGTCGCAACCATTTGGTCCTGTGAAGGTTTGCTGGTAGTCGCCTTCGTCATAATAAGTGACGCCGTTCCAAGTGAACTCGCCACAAGTTTGCTGCTCAAATTCATAAAACGAGGGCTGCAGGATGGTCAAGTGCATGACCACGAGGCTGTCGCAACCCAACGTGCTGTTGAAATGCCGCTCATAGTCACCACTTTGCGTGTAAGTTTCGTCAATCCATGTGTAGGCATTGCAAGCCTCGACATCAAACTCATCGGCGTATGTTGGCGCGATGGTCAGGTGCAGGATAAACAAGCTGTCGCAGCCATTGGGATTCTCCACCTCGTGCTGATAGTCACCACCTTGCGTATAAACTTCACCATACCATTCATACGACTCGCAGCCCACCACACTCTCTTCTCTCGTGTAGATGTCGCCCATTTCCAGATGCATGATGAGCAAACTGTCACAACCTTGGGAGTTGGTCAGGGCATAGTGATAAATGCCAGGCTCGTCGTAAACCGTACCGTACCATTCGTAGGGTTCGCAGCTCGTCACGTTGAATTCAAATTCCGAGCTTTGCTTGATGGTCAGGCGAAGCACTTCTGTGGCCGGACAGCCCGTCGGTCCCACGCCTTCATAGACGTAAGTTCCTGACTGCGAGTAGTTAGTGCCATGCCATTCGTAGCTATCACAAGCACTGACAGGAGCTAATGTGTCGACGGTGCTGTGATTGATGGTCACAAAGATGCGTTCCAATCGGTCGCAGCCCTGAGGATTGGTTGAATTATGCGAATAACTTCCTGTTTCAGTGATGGTTTGCCCATACCAAAGATAGGAGTCACATTCCGTAACGGGGTCCCAATCGAGGGTGTCGCTATGATTGACGGTCAATGGCAACACATATTGCAGGTTGCAGCCGTATTGGTTGACGGTATCAAAGACCACCATCCCACTTTCGGTGTATGGACGGCCATGCCAAACATATTCGTCACAAGCCGTAACCGAAGGCAATTCAATGCTTTCGCTATTATGGATGGTCAAGTTGAGGCGTTCCATACGGTCACAGCCAAATTCATTGGTCGTCATAAAGGTCTTGATGCCGCTGGTCGTGTAATTGGTGCCATGCCATACATAGCTGTCGCAGGCCTCAACCGGCTCCACATCGATGGTGTCGCCATGATGAATAACGAGGTTGAGGACAAAAGTGCTGTCGCAGCCGCCCTGCGGTCCTTCGACAGTAACCGAGTCGGCAACACTTTGGTGATACATCTGATGGGTGCGTGGCCAATAGTATTCCTCACATTCCTCGACGTTAACCACCTCATGATAGCGGTCGCTGATGGTCAGAATGAGGCGCTCCAAGCGATCACAGCCGAAGGAATTGGTCGTCCAATGCGTGTAAGTACCTGAACTGGAATAGGTGTGCCCATGCCAAGTGTAATGTTCGCAAGCAGAAACAGGCAAATCGACCGTGTCGCCATGATGGATGGTAATCGGCAGATGCTCAATGCGAATGCAACCGTGGTCTGTCGTGGTCTGATAATCGTAAGTACCCGAAGACGTGTAAGTTGTGCCATGCCATGTGTATTGTTCACATTCCTCGACAGCGGGTAAAGTCACTTCCTCGCCGTGATAAATGGTCAGATTGAGTACCAGCAATGAATCGCAGGCGGTTGGGGTGACCTTAACAAATTGGTATTGTCCAGATTGATAATATGTTTGACCCGTATAACTCCATGTGTAGTTCTCACAGGCATCCTGATTGATGATGCGTTGTGGGCGGGCGTTCACTGTGATGGTAACCGTTCCCGTCGAGGTGATGGTGTTGCTGCCGCTGCCGTAGGTCAAGCGATAGGTGAAGCTGTCGGTGCCTACAAAACCCGTGTTTGGCGTATAGCGATAGTTGGTCCCGTTCAGCAGTTGCAAGCTGCCATTGCCAGGCTGGCTGACCACGGAGAAGTTCACATTAGGGGCCAATGAGGATGGAGTAATGACATCGTTATCCAAAGGGTTAAAGTCAACGTAACGGCCGAAGCAAGTCGAGTAGCTATCGGGCGTGGCCTGCACCACGTTGCTGTAGGAATAGGTCAGGCTAATGTCATCGATACCAAAGTCATCGCCCCAACCCGTAGAAGCGGCGCAACGGTCGTAGATGGTAATGGTGGCCTGCGTCAAGTTACCGCTATACCAAGTCTGGGGCGGAAACTGGCACCAGTTGGCTTGGCCGTTGATTGCCTGCGGGGCAAAATCGGATCCGATTTGCGTCCCGTTGATTTTCACATAGAAATTGGCGCGGTTATAGGCCTGCCCTTGACCCCAACTGATATGCGTAGCCCAAAATGTGAAATTGTAATAGGAATTAGGTTGCACGGTGACCGTCTGCGACCACACACGTGCCGTGCTGCTCGACCCGAAGCCATTGGCGAAGAAAAACCTGCCATTGTTGCCTGTATGGTCACCGCAATCGTAGAAACCACTAGGATGGAAGTCGTGCGGATTGCGTTTCACGTGATAGACACCGCCGTCAGTCATGTAAGGTGGCGGACCATAATAAGAGTAATCGGTCGTAATATAAACGTTTCCCGCTTCAAAATCACCATTGCTGACCGCATTTTGGCCCATGGAAGGAATAGCTGCCAAAAGTAGCAATGCCAAAACAGCTTTGAGAAACCTGAAATTGCTGAAATTCAACATTCTTGTCATTTCTGATTCTAGTTTTATCATTTACAAAACGCAAAAATCAGCAAAAAACGTACCAACCGCACGAAAAAGCCTGCCCATCACAGTTCGCCGGCCTTTTTCTTGGCCCAAAACTCCTTGAAATCGGCATAGTTGCGCTGCAAAAGCTCGGGTGTGTTGAGCGAATAGGGGCAGCGGCTGGCGCAGGTGTTGCAATGCTTGCATTTCTCGATGAGTTTCATCTTGGCATTCCATTCATCGGTGAGGTACACCTCCAACGGGGCACGGCGCAATAGCAGGCTCATGCGGGCACAATCATTGATTTGGATGCCGACAGGACAAGGCATACAATAACCGCAGCCACGGCAGAAGTCGCCAGCCAGTTCGGTGCGTTCCTTCTCGATTTTGCGCCACGAGGCAGAGTTCAACTCAGGTTCGTGGTCTTGATAAGAAAGGAATTCGTCGAGTTCCGTGTCGCGCTGAATGCCCCAAATGGGCAAGGCTTGGTCAAACTGGTTGAGGAAGGCGTAGGCCAAAGCCGAGTCGTTGATGAGGCCGCCGGCCATGGCTTTCATGCAGATGAAGCCCATGTTGTGTTTGTGGCAAGCCTCCACAATCTTCTGGTCCTCCTCCGACGAGAGATAAGAGAACGGATATTGCAACGTGTCGTAATAGTCCTTTTCGATGGCTTCCATGGCCACGCTTTGACGGTGGTTGCTGATACCGATGAAGCGGATCTTGCCTTGGCGCTTAGCCACCTTCATGGCATCATAGAGGCCAGCCTTATCGCCCGGACGAGGACAATAGTCAGGATTGTGGAACTGATAAAGGTCCAAGTAGTCGGTCTTGAGGTTGCGCAAAGTGGTGTGGAGGTCTTTCCAAAAGTCCTCCATCGTGGTCGCTGCGGTTTTCGAGGCAATGATGACCTTGCTGCGGCGGTCGGCGAAAGCCGCGCCGAGTTTCTCCTCGCTGTCGGTATAGAAGCGGGCCGTGTCGTAGAAATTGATACCATTATCGAAAGCCTTGTGCAACAGATAGATAGCTTCCTTTTCACTGATGCGTTGAATGGGCAGAGCGCCAAAACCGTTCTTGTTAACCTTCAGGTTCGTCTTTCCTAATGTGATGATTTTCATGGCTTGCTGACTTTTTATGCTACAAAAATAGGAAAAGTTTTGATATCAACCCTCCCTTTCCCAAAATTTTGTCCTAAATGGAACAAAAAAACACAAAATTTTCCAAAAACATGAATTTATGACCATTGTGACAAATTGGTGATAATTCATGTTTTATGAAACAGACAACTCACTCCTTTTTCAAACGAATTTTTCGAGGTGGGGGATTTGCAGTCAAACAATCACCTCGAAAATCCGCTTGCCGTTCCATTCAATCCACTGCGGTTCAACGTCTTGCTTGTCTTTCGAGAAGTCGAAAGTAACGAGGTAGCCTTCTTCTTTGCCTCGAATGGCAAGGTATTCCGACAATTGGTCGCGGCCAAGTTGTTCGTATTTGTCGCCACGCCAAATCTTCAGCTCCACGATGAACTCCTCGCGCCCGTATGTCACAACGAGGTCCATGCGGCGGTTGTCGCGGGTCTCAGGCTCCACGTAATAGAAGCCGATGCCGTTGATGATGGGCTTCAGGAAGGTGAGAAACAACAGGCGGCCTTCCCTTTCGATAAAGGGAACGGTGCTGTCGCGATACTCCTCATGCAAGAGGTCGCGAAAACGCGCGACTACATGTTCCATCTTCAGATGGCCGTTCTGAACGTAGTTAAGCAAATAGGGCGAAATCCTTGTCCCCTCTTCGCGCATCGTCTTGTTGCCGAAATACACGAACAAGGCCTCCTCAAAAATCAGGTTATGGATCATCGTCTTGCCACGCTGGTTTTCCTTGATGTAGGAAAACATATTCGCCAATTTCACCATCGGATCGACCATGGAATAGCTGTACTCTTGTCCGTTGACCACTATGGAATAAAGGAAGTCACGAAGTTCTGGATTGTTTTCAATGTTTTTCGAGAGATCGTCTATCAGCGTCACATTCTCGCCTTTGGCAATAATTTTCACGGCCTGTTGCACATTGTCAAGAGACCATTCGGCCCCCAGACGCTCATCAATGATTTTGCAGATGTAGCTCACGAGGAAAGGATAGCCCGATGTATATTTGTAAATCTCTTCGCTAATCGCCTTGATGTCCATGCCCTTGTGCACGTCGTTCTCGTAGTCTTGTAGCATCTGTGCAATCTCCTCGGGATGGAAGGTCATGTCGACGTTGAAGTCGGAAGCGATGTTCCACGGCGAGTTATATTTCTTTTCGGCATCGGGACGGAGCTTCAGCTTGAGGTTCTTGATATCGTAAACTCCGGCAAGGACGACGCTGTGAAAGGTGATGTTCATGCCTTTGTCGTCGCGTTTCAGGTATAAATCCCGCAACATTCCGATGAAACCCACGAAAAGCTGGTTGTTGCTACTCTTATCCACCTCATCAATCAGGACAACGACAGGACGAGGAAACATTTGGCAGAATCTCGTTATGGTCTTGGCGAGGCTTCCAAGATTCACTATCTCCTTGTCTTTCCAAACGTTGATATATTTTTCCTCTTCGTTTTGAAAGGAAAGCTCGTTGACCATCAAACCAGCAAACAGTTTGGCAAACGACGCTTCGTCTTCGAAGGGTTCGTCTCCCACGCCTTCAAAACTCGTTTTGATAACCAAGTACTTGCCCGAAAGCTGTCGGCGTATGGTTTGCAGCATTGTGGTCTTGCCATATTGTCGGGCACGGTTGATAGTGAAATACATTCCCCTGTCAATCATGCTTTCGACGACCTTGAAACGCGATTCCGTATCCACCATGTAATGCCTTTCGGGATTACAGCTGCCAGTTGTGTTGAAGTATTTTCTCATTTCGAATCGGTTTATTCGACTGGCAAAGATACAAATATTTGGCAAAAACCAACCCTATTTCCTAAAAAGACGGCTTCCATCCGATTGCGCAAGGAGTTTTCCTTCGATGCGGGGATTTGCAATCCCCTTATATATGAAGCTGTGGCCTGCATGACACCGGGTCGTTGTTTCGGGGGCAAAGGTAAGGGTTTTCATTTGGTTGCGCAAGTTTTTTTCGCATTGAAAATACTGATACTCACGGCTCCCGAATTTAAATTCGGGAGAACGGAGTCCCTATAGTCGAAAATATGCTCTTCAATTCTTATGTATAGCCAAAACAAGTATTTTAATCGGACACTACTATATTTATTCATCGACAGAGAAATCATCGTCGGTGTTTGGCAGCAGTGCGGCTGCCTGCTCAGCGGGTAGGGCCTCCACATCTTTGAGCTTGCGGTTGATGGCCTTGGTGCGTGTGCCTTGTAGCTGTTCAATGGTGGCCGAAGCGGAGTCGATGTTCTTCTTGGCCTTTTCAAGGAGTCCTCCGAACTTGGCGAACTCGGTTTTCACGGCACCTAGCGTGGTCCACACATCGTTGCTGCGTTTTTCGATGGCCAAGGTGCGGAAACCCATCTGCAGGCTGCTGAGCAGTGCGCCCAACGTGGTGGGGCCGGTTACGAGCACGTTCCATTTGTCCCGCAGATCCTGCATAAGTCCTGTGCGGCGTATGACCTCGGCATAAATGTTTTCCACGGGGACAAACATGATGGCGAAATTGGTGGTGTCGGGAACGGAGATGTATTTGGTGCTGATGTCCTTTGCCATGGCCTGTATGGTGTTTTCGAACTGGCTGGATTTGGCTTTTATGGCAGCCGTGTCGCCGGTGTCGAGGGCATCGGCGTACTGGTCGTACACATCCTTGGGGAATTTGGAGTCGATGGGCAGATACATGGCGCGTTGTGTATCGTCCTTGCCAGGCAGTTTGATGGCGAATTCCACGCGTTCGGTGCTGCCGCTGACAGTGGCCACATTCTCGTCGTACTGTTCGGGCGACAACATCTGTTCCAACAGAGCTTTGAGCTGAAGTTCGCCGAAATTGCCGCGCACTTTCACATTGGTGAGGGCGTTTTTCAGACCTCCCACATCGGAGGCGAGGTTTTTCATCTCGCCCAATCCCTTTTGCACGCTCTCGAGCTGTTCGCTTACCATTTTGAAAGACTGTCCAAGCCGGTCGTTCAGGGTTTTCTGTAGCTTTTCGTCAACGGTGGCTCGCATTTCCTCCAACTTTTTCTCTGTGGTCTGGATGAGCGATTCCTGACGCTTGTCCATTTCGGCAAAACGCTCTTTCTGGGCTTCAACCATTTTTTCGGTATTTTTTTCGAAACCCTCGGTGAACTTTTCAGACATTGCCGCCAGTTTTTCCTCCACCGACGAACGCATAAGGTCGAGTTTGGTGGCCGTTGTCTCTATCAGGTCCGACTGCCGTTTTTCCATTTTTTCGAACCCTTCTTTCTGGGTTTCGACTGACTTGGCGGTGTTGGCGTCGAATTTACCGAAAAACTGCTCGAAAGATTCGGTGAGCGTCTTATTGGTGGTCTCTTTCAGGGTGTCGAGCTTGGATTCGGTGTTTTTGGCAAACTCCTTGCTTGTGCTGTCCATGTTCTGGAACCCCTCTTTCTGGAACGAGTTGAGCTTGGCTACATTGTCGTTGAATGCAGTTTGGAAATCGGCAAACACTTTCTGAGTCTCCTCGCGCTGGCTTTTGGCCGTCTCGGTCGTTTCTTTCCTGAGCTGGCTCACATTTTCGGTAAACTCGGAGCGCAGTTTGTCCACCGTGCCCGATATTTCCTCGCGCATTTTGGACACGTTGTCCGACAATTGGTTACGGATTTTGTCAATGTTGTCCGACAGTTCTATGCGGGCTTGGCGGTTCTCTTCGGAAATTTTGCTTTCCAAACGGTCGAAGTCTTTCGTAGAGACATCGGATGATGTTCCTTGTCGGAAAAAAAACTTTACCATAATGATGATGGTACAGATGGTACAAACTGCTGTCAAAGCTAAAACAATGTATATCAATGTGTTCATAGTATAATTTAATTGTTAGTTACAATATAATGCGTCCCGAAGTTTGAACCACAGATATGCGAGATTAAGGTGGTTTTCGTTTGCGGGTTAGCGTTGCAAATATACAAATTGTTTCTCATTCGATAGCGTTTTTGTTGTTTTTTTGTCAAGCTTCAGGTTGCGCTCAATCTCTGCCGACAGACCAAATGCGAATGCCAGCACCTTGCTCTGAATGTCGTCGCCAAGGCGATAGTTGTCTTTGATAGTCCATACCCGACACTCTTTTTTCATACACAGGCTCAAAATTTCCATAATCATAAACAAATTACGACCCAAGCGTGATAGTTCAGCGCAAATGATGAGATCGTCCTTTTGAACCCGATTGAGCAATTTGCCCAATTGACGTTTGTTATAGTTCTTAGTTCCGCTGATGGTTTCCTCAATCCAACCATCAATGTGAAGGGATTCCTTTTGGCAGAAATTATTAATTTCAAACCTTTGATTCTCGACAGTCTGTTTGTCGCTGCTAACTCTGATGTAACCGTAAATCATAATCAAACTATTTAATGGCAGTTTTCAAAAAACAAAAGAAAGCTCCTACGGAGCATACAACCCTCCGTCTCATTGGATTTGCAATCCGCTGGCTCCGATGTGCCCCCCCCACACACTCACGCCCCAATGGGAACCTTCAACGTCTCTTCTGTTTCATCATCATCACCTGCCTTTTTTCCCGAGGCCTTCGGCGCTCCGCCCGTATAGGTGGCGTTCAGCCGCCTGATGACTTGCGTCACCACGGCGTGGCATTTGCCGTAGGCTTCGGGGGCCTTTGTTGCCATCACCTGCAAGTAGGTCACTAAGACATCGAGACGTTCAGCCGCCTCACGCTTCAAGACGACAAGAGGCTCAGGCTTCACCATCCCGCTTGCAACACGGTCCACCTCAAGCTGCTTGTCACACAGCGTATCCAAAGCATCGCGGATACCGCTGATGCGCTCCTGAAGCATGGGTAGTTTCGCCACATGAGCCGCCATCTCAGGACGGGCCAACCTGTCGAGCAACACCTCTGCCACAGACATCTTCGAACCCACATCCATGCGAACTATGGACTTGCCGAACGAGTTGAAAAGTTTTTTGAGTGCATGAGCCGAAGCCTTCACATCGGCATCGGGCATGTAGCAGAACGAGTCGATGAAACGGTAGGCCGCCACGATGGCATCGTTGAACAACCTTGATTCTTGCTGCACGTTGGGCCTTTGCTCGCCCACATGCATCGAATCGAAAAGCCTTTGATTTGCTTCTTCCAACCCATTTAGGAGACTCAAAGTATAATCGTCAGGTTGGCTTTCCCTGACACAATGGCAAATCTCATTGAGTCCGGAAAGAAAAGTTTTGGAATCCAGTCCTTGGTTGAGTTTCATTGTGGCCATAATGAACAATTTCATGACGTATAACCATCAAAAACCATAACAAACGAGGTAAAACAAGGTTTACAACGACAAATTGTCTCATTCGTTGCCGTTTTGGATTGTTAACAACGATTCATAACCTCATTCAATCTGCAAAAACATCGTTATAAACGACAAAATGTCTGATTCTATGCCTTCTTGGATTGTTTACAACCATCAAATACCCCATCGCATGAGGGATGAAATAGTTATAAACTTTGAATGACACCATTAAAGGACTTTTTTGGACGGCCTTATAAAGCATAGATTCCATACGAGCAAGCTCCTGCTAGGAATGACATGCTTTATAAGACCTACCCTCTGCGCTTTGAAAAGGTTTTACTGATTGGTTGGGCTGCGAAAAGCGATGTCGTGCATGTCATACCGGCCGCATGGAGTGTATCTATGGCTATACGCTTCATTTCCATTCCTATTGCCAGCAAATCTACGGATTTTTTCGGATTAGGAGACACGTTTCCACCACAATCCGCTATCTTTGCAAAAAATTCCAAAATGAAAATCCTCATCATCAACGGGCCGAACCTCAACCTTTTAGGCAAACGCGAGCCTGAAATCTATGGCACCATGTCGTTTGGGCAGTATCTGCCCCAGCTTATCGAGCGTTTTCCGCAGCACGAGTTTTCCTATTACCAGTCGAACCACGAGGGCTGCCTCATTGACCAGCTTCAGGAGGCCGACGGTCAATTTGACGCCGTGGTGTTGAACCCTG
>Ga0310694_10007703_pt1 | contig 10072 bp, 8 predicted proteins | sample 174DNAGHGhighgp2_FD_203884 | JGI IMG/M metagenome (GOLD analysis project Ga0310694, IMG submission 203884) | Sheep rumen microbial communities from Palmerston North, Manawatu-Wanganui, New Zealand - 1742 DNA GHGhigh gp2 (v2) (version 2) | ecosystem: Host-associated > Mammals > Digestive system >...
AACCAAAAGCCATAACCCGCTCTGGTACAAGCACTTACTTGATACACACTACTTTTTCAATCATTTCTTACGGATTTATGGCCAACAGGGGGCTACAGATATTGTACAGGAGAATTACGAGCTGTGCAGCGGCGACAACGCAACAGTACGTAATATAATTCTCGCATAATTACTGGGTAGAACAAACAGAACAGCCTACTAACAAAGCAAAAATAAGGTATTGATGGCAGCCAGGGCCAATAGCAATACCGAGAATTGAGTATTTTTCAAAAAAAGCTCGGCTCGGATTTTCAAATTGCATAAAAATTCACTAACTTTGCCACTGCGTGTCGAACTTACTCGGCACTTCGGAAGAAAAAACAAACACGTTTGTTTTGTTCTTCTCTCGTTTTTTCGTAATTTTGCGCCATGAAACTTTCCGAACTACAGACCGGCGAGCGTGGAGTCATAGTCAAGGTGACGGGCCACGGGGGCTTCCGCAAGCGCATCGTGGAGATGGGCTTCGTCAAGGGCAAAGAGGTCGACGTGCTGCTCAACGCTCCACTACAAGACCCTGTGAAATACCGCGTGATGGGCTACGAGGTGTCGCTTCGCCACCACGAGGCCGACATGATCGAGGTGATCAGCGCCGAGGAGGCTCCCGGCGACAAAACCGCCGTGCCCAGCAGCGTCAGCCTGGGCACGGGGAAAGCCGAGAGCACTGCCGATGGGTCGCCATCGCCCCACTCCCCCACCCCGCAGCCAGGCCTCCAGGAGCACCGCCTCCACAGTGCCGCCTTAGAGCAGCGCCGCCACCTGAACGTGGCGCTGGTGGGCAACCCCAACTGCGGCAAGACGTCGCTCTTCAACTTCGCTTCGGGCGCGCACGCACGCGTGGGAAACTATAGCGGTGTCACCGTCGACGCCACCGAGGCCACAGCCTCGTTTTTCGGCTACGAGTTCAACCTGACCGACCTGCCCGGCACCTATTCGCTCACCTGCTACTCGCCAGAGGAGCTCTACGTGCGCAAGCACCTCACCGAGCACACGCCCGACGTGGTGGTCAACGTCATCGACGCCACCAACATCGAGCGCAACCTGTACCTCACCACCCAGTTGCTCGACATGAACCTGCCAACGGTGTGCGCGCTCAACATGTACGACGAGTTTGAGCGGCGCGGCGACCACCTCGACCTCAAGACCCTGGGCACGCTGTTCGGCATGCCCATGGTGCCCACCTCGTTCAAGAGCGGCAAGGGCGTCAAGGAGCTGTTCCGCGCCGTCATACAGGTGTATGAGGGCACGGAGGGTGCCTCCCGACACATACACATCAACTATGGGCACGAGATAGAGAACGGCATAGCCCACATACAGCGCTACCTCAAGGCCGACGAGCACATACGGCAGCGATACTCCACCCGCTACCTGGCCATCAAGCTCCTCGAGGGCGACAGCGAGGCCGAGCGCTACGTGAGCCAGCACCTGGCCGGCGAGCAGCGAGCCAGCGACACCGCAAACCTGATAGCGGCACGCACCCGCGCCAAGAGCCGCGTCAAGGAGGAAACCCACACCGACGCCGAGACGGCCATCATGGACGCCAAGTACGGCTTCATCAACGGCGCGCTCACCGAGGCCGGCTACCGCACGGGCTCGCTGGCCGACACCTACCAGAGGACACACCTCATAGACAACATACTGTCTAACCGGTGGCTGGGCTTCCCCCTGTTCTTCCTCATGCTCTACCTCATGTTCCAGGTCACCTTCTCGCTGGGCCAGTATCCCATGGACTGGATCGACGCCGCCGTGGCATGGATAGGGCAAGCCGTGGGCCAGGCCATGGAGCCGGGGCCGCTGCGCTCCATGCTCACCGACGGCGTGATAGCTGGCGTGGGGTCGGTCATCGTATTCCTCCCACAGATACTCATACTCTACTTCTTCATATCGCTCATGGAGGACTCGGGCTACATGGCCCGCGCCGCCTTCATCATGGACCGCCTGATGCACGCCATGGGCCTGCACGGCAAGTCGTTCATACCGCTCATCATGGGCTTCGGATGCAACGTGCCGGCCGTCATGGCCACACGCACCATAGAGAGCCGGCGCTCAAGGCTCATCACCATACTCATACTGCCCTTCATGTCGTGCTCGGCGCGCCTGCCCATCTATATCATGATCACGGCCACCTTCTTCGCACCCTCCGTGCGCTCGGCGGTCATGCTGTCGCTCTACGCCCTGGGCATCGCCATAAGCGTGGTGGTGAGCAACATATTCTCAAGGCTCGTCATACGCGGCGAGGACACGCCCTTCGTCATGGAGCTGCCACCCTACCGCTGGCCCACGGCCAAGGCCATAGGGCGTCACACCTGGGAAAAAGGAAAGGAATACCTGAAGAAGATGGGTGGCGTGATACTCGTGGCCTCCATCATCGTGTGGGCCCTCGAATACTTCCCCCACGACGACAGCCTGCCCCTGCAACAGCAGCAGGAGCAGTCCTACATAGGCCACCTGGGCAAGGCCATGGAGCCGGTGTTCAGCCCGCAGGGCTTCACCTGGAAGCTCGACGTGAGCCTGCTGGCCGGCGTGGGAGCCAAGGAGATAGTGGCCTCGACCATTGGCGTGCTCTACTCCGGCGACGACTCCTTTGCCAACGACGACAGCCTAAGCCCCGACACCGACAAGTACGTCACGCTCCACGAGCTGATGGCCGCCGACGGCATCACGCCCACCGTGGCCTACGCCTACCTGCTGTTCGTGCTGCTCTACTTCCCCTGCATAGCCACCATCGCGGCCATCAAGAACGAGACCAGCTCTTGGCGGTGGGCCGTGGTGGCAGCCTGCTACACCACGGCCGTGGCCTGGGTGGTGTCGGCCGCCTTCAGCATGGCCGCCCGCCTGCTGGGCTAAGCGCCCTGCCGGGCGGCAAGCAGCTGCTCGGCGCGCGCCAGGTCCTGGGGCGTGTCTATGCCCACGGTCTCGATGTCGGTAAGGCCCACGCGGATGCGATAGCCGTTCTCCAGCCAGCGCAGCTGCTCCAGGCTCTCGGCCAGCTCCAGCGGCGACTGAGGCAGCCGCGTCACCTCGGCGAGCACTTCGCGGCGGTAGGCGTAGATGCCCAGGTGCTTCACAAAGGGGAAGCAGCCTGCCCACTCGCCATGGTCGCGCCCACGCACAAAGGGTATGACGCTGCGGCTGAAGTAGAGTGCGAAGCCCTGACGGTCGCACACCACCTTGGGCGAGTTGGGGTTGTCTACCTCGGCCATGCTGCCAAAAGGCTTGCCCAAGGTGGCTATCTGGGTGGACGCATGGTCGAACAGAGCGCAGAGCGTCTCCACCTGCGAGGGGGCAATGAACGGCTCGTCGCCCTGCACGTTGACAACCACGTCGGCCGACGCGCCTATACGCTCCACTGCCTCCTCTATGCGGTCGGTGCCGCTCTTATGGTCGCTGCGGGTCATCACACAGCGGCCACCAAAGCCCTCCACGGCATGGAGTATGCGCTCGTCGTCGGTGGCCACGTAGACCTCGCCGATGACCTTCGACACCTGCGCGTAGACGCGCTCTATCACTGTCTTGCCGCCAAGCATGGCCAGCGGCTTGCCGGGAAAGCGCGTCGAGGCGTAGCGCGCTGGAATGACGGCAATGAAATTGCTGATGTTCATATCAATGGTTTTACAAGAAAATTCGTGGTTTATGCTGCAAAAGTACGTAAAATCACTGAAAAGAGAAAATCTATCCGTTAAAAAAACTAATAATCTTTTGCCAACCCCTTTTTTTTGCCTAATTTTGTCATTCCAAAACCAACGAAGAGACAAAATGACACTACAACGATATATCTTTCCTATCATCTTAGCAGCAATGCCACTGACGGGCAGCGCACAAAAAATAACCCTCGGCTCGACCATCACCCCCGACGGCGGCGAATACCAGGGCGAAATGTCGGGGGGCAAGCCACAGGGCAAGGGTAGCTGCCACTGGAAGAACGGCGACACCTACGAGGGCAGCTACGTCAAGGGCCGGCGACAGGGCTACGGCGTTTACGCCCACCACGACGGAGAGCGCTACGAGGGAGAGTGGTACCAGGACCACCAGCACGGGCGCGGCATATACTACTTTGCCAACAACAACAAGTACGAGGGGCTGTGGTGGCGCGACGTGCAGGAAGGCCACGGCATCATGTACTACTACAACGGCGACCGCTACGACGGCAACTGGAAACAGGACAAGCGCGAGGGCAAAGGCAAGTACACCTTCGCAGCCGGAGCCTACTACGACGGGGAGTGGCGGCAGGACAAGAAGCACGGGCGAGGATTCTACGCCTGGGGCGACGGCTCGACCTATGACGGGCAGTGGGTGGACAACCTGCGCAACGGTAAGGGCACCTACAAATATGCCGACGGTGACTCATACACCGGACAGTGGAAGAACGACCTGCAGCACGGAAAGGGCATCTACCGATTCCAGAACGGCGACGTCTACGAGGGCGAATATGCCAACGGGGAGCGTACCGGACAAGGCATATTCCGCTATGCCAACGGCGACAAGTACACCGGACAGTTCCAGCGCGGCGACAAAAACGGGCAGGGGACACTCGTCTGGGCCAACGGCGACACCTATATAGGACAGTGGCGACAAGACAAGCCCAACGGCAAGGGAAGACTCTCGACCAAGGCCGGCGACCGCTTCGAAGGAACGTTCAAGAACGGGAAGCCCGACGGAGAGTGCATCTGCTACTACGCCGACGGCTCGAAGTTCAAGGGAACCTTCAGCAACGGAAAGCGCAACGGCAAAGCCATAGAGGAAGACAAGGACGGCCTGCGCTTCGAAGGCAGCTACACCGACGACGTGCGCGACGGACGATTCGTGGAGAAAGACCGCAACGGAAAGGTCATCGCCACAGGAACCTACACCCGAGGACAAAGGGCAACCGACAAGTAGCCAGGCGACACACCCCGCCTGGACAAAGAGACAAGACTGGCAGATTTACCAAACAATAGAAAAACATGACAACTATGAGAACAAGAAGCAACAAGTGGCTATCCTTGTTGATGGCCATGGCCGTGGGCATGGTGGTGGCATCCTGCGGCAAAGACGACAACAGCAATGAACCTACAGCCACCACGCCAACCGACACGCCTTCGACCAGCGAAGAGGCGATAGAGATTACCGCCACCGGCACCGTGGACCTGGGGCTGTCGGTGAAGTGGGCGGCCACAAACCACGAGGCCGCAACGGCACAGCAGCCGGGCACCTACTACACCTGGAACCAGGCCACAGCACTCACCCTGGGCGACGGATGGAGGCTACCCACAGCCGCGGAGCAGAGCGAGCTGATAAGCAAGTGCGTATGGCAATGGACCACCTACAAGGACGTGGCCGGCTACGCGGTGAAAGGCCCGTCGGGCAAAGCCATCTTCCTGCCAGCAGCAGGCTTCTACGATGGACAGGAGCTGAGTGGAAAAGGCGAATATGGACGATTCTGGTCGGCTACGCTCCACACCGGTGATACTAACCAAGCCGACATACTGCGATTCGTGCCTAACACCCCCAGCTATAGCATGTACCCAGAGAAAGTGTACATGAGCCATCGCAACATCACCTACCGCCAGCCCGTAAGGCTCGTCAAGCAGTAGAAAGGACAAGCACTAACCAAACAGAAGAGGCAGACAACCTACAGACCCAATAACTCACAAACTTAAAAACACACCTATTATGATTATCGACACACTCGACAACCTGGAAAAATACGTCGGCGTGAACCCACTCTTCGCCGACGTCGTGACATTCCTCAAGGCCAACGACCTCTGCGCCCTCGAAGAAGGCAAGCACTACATCAAGGACAAGGAACTCTTCGTGAATATCACCACAGCCAAGGGACGACCCAAGGAAGCAGCCACCATAGAGACCCACATCAACATGATTGACATACAGATACCCCTCGACGGAGAGGAGACCTTCGGCTACACACCGCTGAAAGACCTGCCTGCGTTCGAATACAACGCCGAGAAGGACATCACCAAGTATGGCTCTACCATGGCGCAGACATACGTCACACTGAAACCCGGACAGATGGGAATATTCTTCCCACAAGACGGACACGCACCCTGCATCTCGCAGGCAGAAGGCATCAAGAAAGCAATATTTAAAGTGAAAGCATAATGGCAACGACAAAGAAAACCACCACCGCAAAGAAAGCCACGACACCACGCAAGAGAACAGCAAAAGCCGTGGAACAGCAGCCACAGCACATAGGGCTGGTACAGAACGACCCCTGGCTCGAGCCTTTTGAGCAGGCCATCCGTGGCCGCCACGACCACGCACTGTGGAAAATAAGCCAGCTCACGCAGAACGGCAAGCGCACCCTCTCCGACTTCGCCACAGGACACCTCTACTTCGGCCTGCACAAGCTCGGAAGGGGATGGGTGTTCCGCGAGTGGGCACCCAACGCCACCGACATCTACCTCGTGGGCGACTTCAACAACTGGCAGGAAGACGAGCGCTACCGCTGCCACCGCATAGAGGGCACCGGCAACTGGGAACTCAAGCTCAAGGAGAAAGACCTCAAGCACGGACAGCTCTACAAGATGAAGGTGAAGTGGAACGGCGGCGAGGGCGAGCGCATACCCGCCTGGTGCCGGCGCGTGGTGCAGGACGACCAGACCAAGATATTCTCCGCCCAGGTGTGGAACCCCGCCGTACCCTACGTGTGGAAGAAGGCTGGCTTCAAGCCCAAGAAAAACCCGCTGCTCATCTACGAGTGCCATGTGGGCATGGCGCAGGACGCTGAGAAGGTGGGCACCTATACCGAGTTCCGCGAGAACATACTTCCGCGCGTGGCCAAGGACGGATACAACGCCATACAGGTCATGGCCATACAGGAGCACCCATACTACGGCTCGTTTGGCTACCACGTCAGCAGCTTCTTCGCACCATCGTCACGATTCGGCACACCAGAGGAACTCAAGGCACTCATCGACGAGGCACACAGACTGGGCATCTCGGTCATCATGGACATAGTACACTCACACGCCGTGAAAAACGAGGTGGAGGGACTGGGCAATCTCGCTGGCGACCCCAACCAGTTCTTCTATCCTGGCGACCGCCACGAACACCCCGCATGGGACTCCCTGTGCTTCGACTATGGCAAGGACGATGTCATACACTTCCTGCTATCCAACTGCAAATACTGGCTCGAGGAGTTCCATTTCGACGGATTCCGATTCGACGGCGTCACCTCCATGCTCTACTACAGTCACGGACTGGGAGAGGCCTTCGGCAGCTACGGCGACTACTTCAACGGCCACGAGGACGACAACGCCATCTGCTACCTCACCCTGGCCAACTGCCTCATCCATGAGGTCAACCCCGACGCTATCACCATAGCCGAGGAAGTGTCTGGAATGCCCGGCCTGGCTGCCAAGTTCGACGACGGAGGCTACGGATTCGACTACCGCATGGCCATGAACATACCCGACTACTGGATCAAGACCATCAAGGAGCAGGCCGACGAGAACTGGAAGCCAAGCAGCATTTTCTGGGAGGTGAAGAACCGCCGGCCCGACGAGAAAACCATAAGCTACTGCGAAAGCCATGACCAGGCACTCGTGGGCGACAAGACCATCATCTTCCGACTCATCGACGCCGACATGTACTGGCACTTCGCCAAGAGCGAAGAAAACGGCGTGGCAGAGCGAGGCATTGCCCTGCACAAGATGATCAGGCTCGTCACGGCTGGAGCCATCAACGGCGGATACCTCAACTTCATGGGCAACGAGTTCGGACACCCGGAGTGGATAGACTTCCCGCGCGAGGGCAACGGATGGAGCTACAAGTACGCCAGAAGGCAGTGGAACCTGGTCGACAACCACGACCTGTGCTACCACTGGCTGGGCGACTTCGACCGCGAGATGCTCCACGTCATCAAGAGCGTGCGCAACTTCCAGAACAAGCCCGTGGTGGAAATCTGGCACAACGACGGCGACCAGGTGCTCGCATTCATGCGCGGCGACCTCGTGTTCGTGTTCAATTTCTCGCCCACACAGTCGTTTACCGACTACGGCTTCCTCGTGCCTACGGGAAGCTACGACGTGGTGCTCAACACCGACGCCACGCAGTTCGGAGGCCACGGATTTGCCGACGACTCCATGACACACTTCACCAACTTCGACCCACTCTACGTGCAGGAACACAAAGAGTGGCTCAAGCTCTACCTGCCGGCTCGATCGGCCGTAGTGCTCAAGAAGAACTGACAAAACGTGCCCGGTGGTTTCCCCACCGGGTTACACCAAGGACAACACCCAATGAACTACAACCGTAAGGAAAGCGACGACAGCACACTGCTCACCAAGACGCTGTGTGCTGCCGTCTTCCTGGCTTTCTCACTGCTCTGGCTATACCTGTTCCAGGCCGACGTGCTCGCTCTGGCGCAACATGTGCTCAGCCATGGCCAGACATCCTACAACAAGGTGGTAGGCACAGTAGTCATCACAGCTGTGCTCTATCTGCTACAGCTACTCGTCTACACCTACACCAAGCTCAACAAGCGCTTCCACGCACTCACCTATCTGCCATCCATGCTCCTGCTGACCTTCATCAGCGACATCAGCACCGACATCGACCAGAGATTCGACATAGGAGCCTGGCGATGGGCTATGCCACTGGCACTCGTGGCCTGGGCCATCGTAGCCTACATGGCAAAAGCCACACAAAAATATGAGCGAGGCCCCAGCACACTCTTCGCCAGAAGCACATGGGTCAACATGCTCATCTTGGCCATGATGATGATTGGCGTGGCCGCTGTGAGCAACACCAATGCCGTGTTCCACTACCGGGCTCACGCCGAGACAAGCCTGCTCAGCGCCAACTACGACGAGGCACTCGCTGCTGGAGACGAGTCGCTCGAGACCGACGAAAGCCTCACCATGCTACGCATCTATGCACTATCCAAGAAACAGATGCTGCCCGAAAGGCTCTTCACCTACGCCCTCTGCGGAACAAGCAACGCCATGCTGCCACTCGACGGAACAGCGCGAACAGTGCTGCTGCCAACAGACAGCATATTCGCATACCTCGGAGCCATTCCTCGCCAACCCATGCCTACACTCACATACCTCAGGCGACTACAGCAGCAACACCTCGACAAGCCACCCGTGGCCGACTACATGCTCTGCGCATACCTCATAGACCGAGACCTTGACAAATTTGCACAACTCATCAAGCAATACTATCCCCAACTCGACGAGAACCTGCCAAGACACTATCGCGAGGCGCTGACACTCTACAAGCACCTGCGCTCACATCCGGTGGTAGACTTTAAGGACAACGTCATGGATGAAGACTATGCCGACCTACAGCAGTTAGAAACAAAATACCCTGACTTCACTGAACGCAAAGTCAGGGTGGAAGAACGCTACGCAGGCAGCTACTGGTACTACTACGAGTATCTCAATGACAAGAAGTGACTACTTCTTCTCCTCCATGGTACCCTCTATATAAAGGCGGGTCAACTCCACCTCGCCGTTGGTACGCACGGTTATCGACTTCTTGAAGTGGCCTGGGAACTTTCCTGTGCCATTGTACGTCACCTTTATCTGACCCTTCTCGCCAGGCTTCACAGGAGTCTTTGTGTATTCGGGTACAGTACAGCCACAACTGGCCACGGCCTGGTTGATCACCAGTGGCTTTTCGCCTGTGTTGGTATAGGTAAAGGTGTAGCTAACCACTGGACTGCTCTCAGGAAACGTGCCAAAGTCGTGGGTCAACGTGTCAAACTTAATCTGAGCCTCTTTCTGAGCCATTGTGGCAGTCATGCCAAATACCAACATCGCTGCCAAGAGTAAAGTCTTTTTCATCTTCGTATCTCGTAATGTTTTTATAACTCAATTCTTGTATTACTTACAGGGAACGCGCCCTCCCCTCGGAGAGGAATGAGGAAAGAGGCTGTCCTTGCCCTGCAGAGCCGACTGCAAAAATAACAAATAATTGCATAACAAGATGGACTAAGCGGCCTTTTTTATGTTTTTTTTGCAGAAATCGTTGCCGTTGTAACTACTCAGTCATATCTTGCTGAATGGTCGCTTCGCTCAAAATTACAAAA
>Ga0310694_10007704_pt1 | contig 10072 bp, 5 predicted proteins | sample 174DNAGHGhighgp2_FD_203884 | JGI IMG/M metagenome (GOLD analysis project Ga0310694, IMG submission 203884) | Sheep rumen microbial communities from Palmerston North, Manawatu-Wanganui, New Zealand - 1742 DNA GHGhigh gp2 (v2) (version 2) | ecosystem: Host-associated > Mammals > Digestive system >...
AGGTGTAAAATTATAAATATTTCCATCAGGATTTATTTCCGTACCACCGGCAGTGGTAATTACTGAGCCATTAGCTGATGCGGCTACTACCTGATACATTAAAGATTGCTGCATCACAAGCAGCAAACTTAAACTTAATGCTGTTAACCTTTTTCTATTAATACCAGATTTTTTCATTTTGAACCTCGTCTATTTCTATTTTGCACATGAACACTTACTTATATATAAACGGTTTTTTTAAACCTTTTCTTTACAATATTATTCTATTTTTTTACAATTCTTTACATCTTTTTTTCTCTGAAAGGGGGAAATTTATCCCCCCCATTATTTTATTTACCATGAGTGTATTGACCTTTACCTTGCAATTTATATGCTTCAGACTTTTTCGCCGCTTCCGGTCTTACACCTCTGCCGCCTAAAGGAATATCTTGCTCTTTTAAGTCTTGATGTTCATCAGGATTTTCAGGATCATATTTTCTATTTATTTTTTTATTATTATCTATAGGAACTATATCCGGTAAATTTACAATATTTCCTTGAGTATAATGCATTCCTCCAAATTTTTGAAGCTCATTAAATTTTTGTACATAATCAAATATAGCTCTATAATCATTTGAATTAAGTTCAACTCCATAATATTTGCAAATCATATCTTCCATAGTTTCTGCACGGTTAAGATTTGCATTTACATGGGTTACTTTCAATTTACATGCCTTTGAACCTGAGCCACCCTCAATTTTACCTTCTCTCTGTTCAACTTTTACAAACTGTGGTACTTCAAGAGAAACGTCTTTTTGTTCCGGATCTCCTACTACTTCGCGTGTTCTTCTTAATGCAAATACATCGTCATTATTGCATCCTTTAGCATGAATATCACCCATACCAAGCAAACCGGTAATTGCTCCTGTAGTAGCACCCAAAATACCCTGACTAATTGCTTGTGGTCGTGTTGTATTATTTATATTACGCGCATCTGTCATTCCTTTTTCTCCGGAAACAGTAATTGAACCAGTTTCACCGGGATGATTATTTGTAATACTTGTTGTAACATCAACACCCATAACATTTTCATGAATATAATCTGTTGTTGTATAAGGACTTGCCTGCCAAGTAATAGATCTATCTGAAGTAGACCATGCTTGACCCGGAATAGTTTGAGATGCAATACCCAATGCTTTTGCCATATTGCCACCAAGAGCACCCAGTCCTGCACCAACAGCTCCGCCTAATGCTGCATTACCTAAAACATACAGTCCACGATATAAATTAGTCGGGTTAGGATCAACTGAATCACCGGTTTTTTCAACCAAATGACGTAATCTGTTTAATTCTTGGTTGCCAACTTTATTATTTTTACCACCTATTATTTGATGAATAGGTAAGAAAGCTTTTTTACCATCATTACCAATTACCGGTAACATCATTTTTGAAAAGTCACGACCTTCAGGTAAAGTCATATTAGTATCTTGCATAAGTTTTCCAACAAGCTCACGATGTTGATCGGTAGCATTATCAGGGTCACAAGCTACGAGTAAAACAGCTTGAAATGCTTCCGGATTAAATTCATATTGAACATTATTTACAGTAAAGCAATTGTTTCTATTTTTAGCAGGATGTTGATTATCGACTTTTGTTCCAAATACTTCGGGACTTGCCATTACTAATCTTCTGCCCCATTTACCAATACCATCCATAGAAAGATTAACTTTTGCTTGTTCTATATCTTGTCCTGCCTGCTTACGTTTAACATAATCTTTAGATTGTTTTTGAGCAAAAAATTTAACATCTTCACTACTCAAATCATTGGGCATGACTTTCTCAACAGCAAGAGTTCTTAATAAATCCTGTGGTTTTATACCTAAAGATTCAATAGCTAAAATAGTTGCAGCACTCCTTCTGGCACCTTCAGCACCTTGAACATATTTATTATCAACAGTACGAAGCTCTTTGATTTTTGCATCAATAGCATTTTTGTCTTGTTCATTTGTACTATTTAGCAATTTATTAACATATTCATTAACTGCATCCTCAAGATTTACTTGCTTATATGCGTATTGACCGTTCTGACTTACTTGTTTACCTTGCTCATCTAAAACCGGAACATCAACCAATTCTTCACCATGGCCACTTTCGAGATATAAAGTTACCATTTGAGCAGGATCTTGATTAACACGATTTCTGCCATCAGGAAGTGTAAATGTCATCAATTCTTTTTCAGCTTTTGCAATCTCTTTAGCATATTTTGTATCAGCAAGATACAATTTTACAGCAGCATCATTATTAGGATCAAGAGCAAATTTTGCATATTCAATCTCAGCCTGACTTCTCAATTGATTTCTTGCTTTTCTATTATCACTTAGATTTTGAGGCGTATCTAAAATATCTTCCTCAACCACATTAGTTTGAGTAATCACTCCTTGAACAGGAAGCGATTTCTTCTCTTTCGAATTTTGATAAATTGGGTCTGCTGTTTCATTAGGCATAGCCGAAACTAAGGCTTCTCTGTTGTTTACGTTATATATGTTATTGTCATCAGTTGCAGTAATAACACCTTTCTCAACTAAAGTAGTTTTAAATCCCTCATCGGTACCTTCAAGAAATTGAAGTTTAGCTTGAGCATTAGGATCAAGAAATTCTTCTTGGTGAGCTTTCGCAAATTCGGCTAAAGCTCTATTCATAACATTAACATCAGTATATGTAATATTGCCACTTTCATCAATAGTTATACCTTCTTTACCTTTAATAAAACCATTAAAAGCATCATTTAATTCTTTATTTTCGGAAATTCCCATAGCATTTGTAATAGCGCCTGAAGATACGGTATATGATGTGCTTTGCGATTTTGTATCAGTACCAGGTTTTTGTGATTTACTATGCTCAATAGTTATACCTTTAGTATTATCATTTACAAACATACTTTCATCTTTAAAAACGGATAAACCTTTGCGTGTAACAAAGTAATTATCATCCACCTTCACCAAGATATGATTATCCACCATACCTTTTAATTGCCTTGCATCAAATCGTTTTACAGCATCATTTGTTAATTGCACACTCATGATTTAATCCTTTCTGTTGATTTTAAAAATCAATCTTTTACTTAATACTTCTCTGTAATCATGTAAAAACATTTTTAATTGTGAAATTGCACGAAATCCAAAGATTTTTTTGATCAATTTTTAAAATCATTGATATTAGCGGATTACAGCCAGTTTTATAACTTAACATAACTTTACAATAGTATATATTTGTTACATTTCTTTTATATATTGTTGCTATATCAAGCTATTCTGACACCTAATTATAATTTATTTTACAATATTTTTTATGTTTTGTGAAGTATCTTAACATTTTGTATATTTACATTTGTTATAATTAAAAATTTTTGACTTCCCGTAAATTTGTCTTAATAAATTCATGTACATTTCATACGAAAGTATGAGTACGGAAGGTAAAATTTTTTGTATAGTAAGGTAGAGCTATGTTAAACGGGATTTTTCAAAGACCATATTTAAATCAAAATACAAAAACTCTTGTCAAAAACGACCAAGAGCAGACTGCTTCTGCCAATCAAGAACAAAATTCAAACGAAAAAAGCAAGGGATTACAGTACATTGAACCCAGAAAATCCGCCTATCAAGAACAGCAGGTAGACTGGCGCCAAATGCGCTCACAAATTCAAGCTCAAGCAAAACAAAATTCCGTCGACCAGATTCAACCGACAAAAGACCTTTCGGGTAGAAATCCGGTTATTAACATTGCACAAATTCTTAAAGATTTCAGAAACACCGCCGCTGCAATTGGCACACCGGAAAATCTTAACGAAGAAGTTAACAGTTATTTGTCTCTTGTAGAAAAACAGGTTCATAAAGAAAATCCAAATATAAAAATTATAAAATCAAACCTAAAAAATGCATCATCTATCCTTGACGGTTACATTTCAGAAACTTTAAACAAAGATTCAAAAGTCGTAGAAAACTGGATTGATGCTTTATTTCTTCAACAAATTGATTTTAAATATAACGAAGATGATATAAATCCTCAGTTTCTGGTAAAATTCCCCGAAAATAAACAAAAAGAAACTCAAACAGAAAATAATGTTGAGCATGCTCAAAAAAACATGTTTGAACAAAAAGTTGAACAAAACCAAAAACTTGAAACAAAAACAGAAGTAAAATCTGAAAATATCGTTCCGCAAGATAAAGAACTTAAATCCCTGTTTATACAATCTAAAAAACTTGCTTATGCAAACAAACCCGAAAAAGCAATAGAAAATTTTAAAAAAGCTCTTGACCGTGCAGATAAAATCGGTGATACAGAAACAAAATCAAAAATTTTCTACGAAGTTGGAAGAATATATGATGACAACTCTTTCTTTGCCGAAGCTCTCAAAAGCTACAATGAATCAATTCAAAATACTAAAGATAACAACGTAAAAACAAAAGCTCACTATTCTATGGCACAAATTTATGATGATGTTAATCAGCTTGAACCGGCAATTAATCATTACTTAAATTCAATATCTTTTGCCGGAGAAACCGAAAATTTCGCAGCTCAATCGACTTCTTTGACAAAAATCGGAAATATTTTTACTGATTTATATGATAAAGATGCTATAGAATACTATTCCGTTGCAGAGGATTTGGCTCAACAGACAGATAATCAAAAAGTTAAAGGATTTGTTTCGGCAAGTTTTGGTAATGCTTACCAAACATTCGGAGAATCTCAAAAAGCTCTAAAATCATATTCTGATGCAGTAAAACATTATACCGAAGCAGAATCTCCATCAAAAGTTGCTCAAAATTATACAAAAGCAGCAGATATTATGATCGAATTTAGTAATGTCTCAAAAGCAAAGGGATTACTTACTAAAGCCCAAAACTTTGCACGAAAAACTGATAATAATGATTTATTAAACGAAATTAACGATAAATTAAAAAATCTTGAACTTCTTTAATATTTTTTTTTGCAATAAAATTTTTTCCTCATATAATATAGTTGTAGTACACAAGGAGGAAAATTATGTCAAGAAAACCTATTATTGCAGGAAACTGGAAAATGAACTTGCTTAAGTCTGAAGCTAAAGCTGTATTTGAAGGTGTTGAAAATTTTGTAAAAAATTATTCTGCTGTTGAATTACCTACAATAGTAATTGCACCGGTATTTACTTCAATTTCATCAGTTCATTCCGTAAAATGTGATTGCGGATGCGGAGGAAATAAAATTTCTATAGCCGGTCAAAATTGTCATTGGGAATCTTCAGGAGCTTACACAGGAGAAATTTCTGTTGAAATGTTAAAAGATGCAGGTTGTGATTATGTAATCATCGGTCACTCTGAAAGAAGACAATATTTCTCAGAAACAGATGAAATGATTAACAAAAAAGCTAAAGCAATACTTGCAGGCGGATTAATTCCTATAATCTGCTGCGGAGAATCTCTGGAACAAAGAGAATCAGGAATTACTGATTCTTGGATTTCTAATCAAATCAGATCAGCTTTGGAAGGAATTTCTTCTGAAGATATTGCTAAATCTGTTATAGCATATGAACCTATATGGGCTATAGGAACGGGTAAAACTTGCGATTCTGATGAAGCTAACAGAGTCATTGGAATGATTAGAAATGTTGTAAAAGAAATTGCAGGCTCTCAAGCATCAGAATCTATAAGAATTCTGTACGGCGGTTCTGTTAAACCATCTACAATCGAAGAACAAATGTCAAAATCCGATATTGACGGAGCTTTGATTGGCGGAGCTTCTTTGAAAGCTGAAAGTTTAAATGAAATCATTGAAAAAACAATGAAAATAGCAAGTCTGGTTTAATATAAAAAAAGACACCTTCGGGTGTCTTTTTTTTAAATTTTTATATGAAAAAAGAAGAACTTATAAAATACCTAAAATCACTTGGACTTGAAGTAAATACAAACACCAAAGCAAGAGGACACCAAGGATTTTTTTTAAAAAATAGAATTGATATTTCAAAAAATACACCGGAAGAAAAAATTGTTCCGACATTGGTTCATGAATTTGCACACTATATTCATTCAAAACTGGAAAATAATATAAATAAAACCGGAGGAAATATTGAAATATTATTTCAATCAAAAAATCCCGCTTATTTAAAAGAATTAATCAAAGTTACAAATTTTGTTGATAAAAATTCACTTTGTGTAAGACTTTTTGAACATAAAGACAGAATAAAACAAAAAATAAAAGAACAAGAAAAAATTATTAAACAGGATTTTCCTCAATTTAAGCGCTCAAAAAAATTTAAAGAATTTGACAGATATATTAAAAAATCTAATGCAAAATATCTCTTAAAATATGACAGAGTAAATGTAATTGAAAGAGACTTTTTTCGAAAAAAAGTTAAATTTTACTCTATTGATAATATTGAAAAAGATTTTACAGACATGCCTTCTGCATTTTGTGCTTATATAAGATTAAAATCATATCAAAAAAAACAGTCTAAAATATCATCAAGAATTAATAAATGCACAAAATACTATGAAAAACCAACTGAATTATTTGCTCGTTTTATAGAGGGTTTGTACAAAGACAGAGAATGGGTTGAAGCTATTGCTCCTAATGTAACAAAACAATTTTATGATTTATTAAAAACAGGATATTATTTTGAATTGGATAAAATTTTTCAATAAAAAACCCGAACTATAAAGTTCGGGCTTTTTCACTATTATTGAACTTATACAAGAGCCAATTTGCGAGACTCAATAACAGCTTGAGCTGCAGCAAGTCTTGCTTGAGGGACTCTGTACGGAGAACAAGATACATAGTTCAAACCAATTCTGTGTGCATATTTAACAGAATCAGGATCTCCGCCATGTTCACCACAAATTCCGCCAACAAGTGAAGAATTAACTTCTCTGCCTTCATCAATTGACATTTCAATCAATCTTCCAACACCGTTAAAGTCTAATGTTACAAACGGGTTGTATGGTAAAATCTTTTGTTCTACATAATTTTTCAAGAATTTACCTTCAGCATCATCTCTTGAATAACCGAATGTCATTTGAGTCAAGTCATTTGTACCATAAGAGAAGAATTCAGCTTCTGTTGCAACTTCCTTAGCTGTTAAAGCAGCACGAGGAATTTCAATCATTGTACCAAATTTATAATCAACTCTTATACCTTTTTCATTCATTACTTGTTCAGCAACTGCAACTAATGTTGCTTTTGCAGTTTTTAATTCGTTAATATGACCGATAAGAGGAATCATAATCCATGGTTGAATATGATGCCCTTCCTTAGTCAAATCACAACAAGCCTCAAAGATTGCTCTTACTTGCATTTCGTTGATTTCAGGATAAGTTAAACCTAAACGGCATCCTCTTAAACCCATCATTGGATTAGATTCTGATAAATTTTCAACTATTTCAAGCATTTTTTCATCTTCTTTATAATCTTGTCCCAATGCTTTTTTAGTTGCAACTTTTTCAACTAATTCAATCTTAGACGGCAAAAATTCATGCAAAGGCGGATCTAACAAACGAACTGTTAGAGGTTTATCACCTAATGCTTTGAACATTGAATAAAAATCTGAATATTGCATTGGAAGTAAGTGAGAAAGTGCTTCTTTTCTTGCTTCTGCAGTATTTGCAATAATCATTTTTTGTACCCAAGGAAGTCTGTCAGGATCCATGAACATGTGTTCCGTACGGCAAAGACCTACACCTTCAGCACCAAATTTGATAGCATTTTCAATATCTTTCGGAGTATCAGCATTAGCTTCAACTTTTAATGATTTTATTTCATTAACCCAGCCAAAGAATGTTTCAAAATCTGAATCAATACCTGCTTCAACAAGTTCAATAGCACCTTCCATAACTTCACCTGTACCACCATCAAGAGAAATAATATCATTTTTATGGAATATAGTTCCATCGGCACAAGTAATTGTTTCATTCGCAAGATCAATCTTCAAATCTTCGCAACCTGAGACACAGGGTTTTCCCATACCCTTAGCGACAACTGCTGCGTGGGATGTTGCACCTCCTCTAAGCGTTAAAACACCTTGAGAAACTGCCATACCATGAATATCATCAGGACAGGTTTCTATACGAACTAAAATAACTTTTTCACCTGCTTCACCACGTCTGGCTGCTTCTTCGGTATCAAATACAATTTTACCAACAGCAGCACCGGGAGATGCATTTACACCTTTTGAAACTTTGTGAGAATGTTTAACTTTATCAGGATTGAAGCAAGGCAGCAATACTTGGTATACAGAATATGGATCTACTTGCATTATTGCTTCATCTTTTGAAATTATGCCTTCGTTATACATATCAACAGCAATTTTGATAGCTGCTTTAGCGGTTCTCTTACCGTTTCTTGTTTGAAGAATCCATAATTTACCTCTTTCAACAGTAAATTCCATATCTTGTACATCATGATATCCCTTTTCAAGTTGTTTTGCGATATCAACATATTGACGATAAATATCAGGCATATCAGTTTCAAGCTCAGATATTTGTTTAGGAGTTCTTATACCTGCAACAACATCTTCACCTTGAGCATTTACAAGATATTCACCATAAAATTTATTTTCACCTGTAGCAGGGTTACGAGTAAATGAAACACCTGTAGCACAATCATTACCCATATTACCAAATACCATTGTTTGAACATTTACGGCTGTACCGTAATTATGATCAATTTTGTTCATATTTCTGTATGCAACGGCACGTGGAATATTCCAAGATCTAAATACCGCCTCAATTGCTTCTTGAAGTTGTACATAAGGATCTTGAGGAAATTCTTTTCCGGTAACTTCTTTAATAGTTTTTTTATAGATAGGAATTAAAGATTTCCATCCTTCTGCTGAAATTTGTGTATCTTCTGTAACACCTTCTCTTTGTTTTACTTTTTCAACTTCGGATTCAAAATATTTTTGTCTGTCCATTTCCCATGCTACAGAACCAAACATCGTCAAAAATCTTCTATATGAATCATAGCAGAAACGAGGGTTATTTGTTAATTTAACCATAGCTTCAACAGTTTCATCATTCAAACCAAGGTTCAAAATAGTTTCCATCATACCCGGCATTGAAACTCTTGCTCCGGATCTTACAGAAACCAAAAGCGGATTTGTTGTATCGCCAAATTTTTTACCTGCTTGTTCTTCAACATCTTTTAATGCATATTTTACTTCATCCATTAAACCTGCAGGCATTTTATTACCATTATTAATGTAATCCATACATGTTGCAGTTGTTATGGTCAATCCCGGAGGAACGGGTAACCCAAGGTTGGTCATTTCAGCAAGATTTGCACCTTTGCCGCCTAATTCGGCACGCATATGCGCATTACCTTCTCTAAATAACCATACACGTTTTTCTGTCATAGTCATTTCTCCTTTTTAAAGTTGTCATCACTTCTTTTACAGCAAGATTGTACCATGAATATAACAGTTTAAATAACAAATGTTTATTTTTATGAATACAAAAAGAGTTTCGATTTTGAAACTCTTTTATGTATATGAGGAAAAGGAGGAATATATTCAAAAAAAATCTTAATTTTGTTCCCTTGTAATTTAATTTACGGAATATTTTCCAAAAACTTTAAAAGTTCCAAATTTTTATTAAGATTTCGTTACATTCTCCTTATCGTCAATAACATTTCATTAGGAATTTCAAAATCTTTAATTCCATAATTCGCATTTACAAACATAAATTCTAAAGTTTCACCTTGTTGTATTGAAATATCATCAAAAGGAATACTTACGTCCACATATTTTTCATAAACCACTTTAATATTTTTTGAAGATGAAACAGTCCACAAATTATTATTTATAGCTTTTACCAGTCTGATTAAATTAATTTCACCATTATATATTGAAATCTGTAATTCATTATGAAATTTTTCTTTTGATATAGGCAAAATATTTTCTGTTTTTTGAATAATTCTCACAGGAGACAAAGTCTGTTTTTTATCACGATTACGCATATAAATATACATTTGATTTGCCTGTCTCATAACAGCCGGAGTCATTTTTAAATATTCATTTATATAAAATCTGAAATATAAAAAGTCCTTATCGTAACCAAAACAT
>Ga0310694_10007706_pt1 | contig 10070 bp, 3 predicted proteins | sample 174DNAGHGhighgp2_FD_203884 | JGI IMG/M metagenome (GOLD analysis project Ga0310694, IMG submission 203884) | Sheep rumen microbial communities from Palmerston North, Manawatu-Wanganui, New Zealand - 1742 DNA GHGhigh gp2 (v2) (version 2) | ecosystem: Host-associated > Mammals > Digestive system >...
ACCAGGACTGTCGGCGGAACGGTGGTGGACGAGCAGGGCGAACCCCTTGCGGGCGCCTTTGTGGTCCAGAGCGGAACATCCAACGGTGTTATCACCAATGTGGATGGCCACTATTCCATTACGGTTCCTTCCAGGGAAACAGTCCTGGAGTTCCAGTATGTGGGCTATCTTACCCGGACGGAAACCGTCCCGGCCGGCCAGAACAGGCTGGATGTAGCCCTTTCTCCCGACAACGCCCTTCTGGACGAGGTGGTGGTCACTGCCTTTGCCACCCAAAAAAAGGTGAATGTGACGGGCGCCATTTCTTCGGTGAACGGCAGCGACATCCTGTCGGCCCCGGTGTCCAACATCTCCAACGCCCTCATCGGCAATTCGCCGGGTGTGGCAGGCTTGCAGACATCCGGTGAACCAGGCCGCAATGCCGCCAATATCTATGTTCGCGGTGTCTCTACCTACGGAGTTTCCACGCCCCTGATTATCATCGACGGTGTGGAGCAGGCTTCGGAACAGGCTTTCGCCGAGTTCAACGCCATGGATCCGAACGAAATCCAGGGCATCAGCATCCTGAAAGATGCCGCTTCTACCGCCGTTTATGGTGTCCGCGGTGCCAATGGTGTCATCATCGTCACCACCAAACGCGGTTCTAAGGGCAAGCCTGTGATCAACTTCTCGGCCAACTATGGTCTTACTTCGGCCACCCTGCTGCAGGAAGGCGTAACCGCTTATGAGTATGCACTCTTCCGCAACGAGGCCATCCGTAACGACCAGAACGCATATCCCGGTAACGAAGGCCTTTCGTCCTATATCTACGACGATTACGACCTGTGGAAGTTCAAGAACAACCGGGACTTTACTCCGCAGGAAGTAGACGCCATGACGGGTCTTACGGATGCCCAGAAGGAAGCGCTCAAGAACTCTCCGGCCCTGTATTACGCCGATCACAACCTGTACAAGGAGCAGTTCAACAAGGTTGCTCCCCAGTATCAGGTGAACCTGAACGTGGCCGGCGGCACCGACCGGGTAAAATACTTCGTGTCTTTCGGTTACTTCCGCCAGGAGGGTATTACCTCCAGCGTGCAGTATTATGGGGCCGATACCCGTTCCCTGTTCAACCGCTATAATTTCCGTTCCAACTTCGACGTGCAGATTACGCCCCGGACCACCCTCACCATCAATTCGGCGGGGCAGTTCGGCGAGACCACCGGTCCCGGCAACGGCGCCGACGCCTATGACCTGTCGGCCCGTTACAAGATCATCATGCAGTACATCTACGACTCCAACCCCTTCATCTCTCCGGGTATCGTGGATGGACATCTGATCAACGGGTTCGCCGGAATTGCCGGCAGCGACCAGAATCCCCTGGCGGCCAAGACCAACAGTTCCATCGGTAATCAGAACGCCGTCTATAACCTGCTGATGTCGGGAACGGCCACCATCTACAACAGCTTGTTGGATAACTCCATCAAACTGAACCACAAGATGGATTACCTCCTGCCCAATCTGCAGGCTCACGTGACGGTTTCCTACCAGGATAACTACAACCGCTATGTCCGCCACACGCCGTCGCTGCCTTCCTATACCATCCAGCGCAATGCCGACAATCCGCTTGAATATGATTTCTTCGGCGGTTCGGTGGGCGCCGGCAGCTTCGCCTCCTGGGGCTACTCCAACTGGAACAAATTCTATGTGGACGCGGGCTTCGACTGGGCGGAATCTTTTGGCCAGCACAATGTAGGCGCCCTGCTTCTGGGAAAGGCCTCCAAGTTCACCATGCCTTCGGATTCCTACCATGTCCCTTCCGGCATTATGGGTTTCGTCGGCCGTGTTACGTACAACTATGCCGACCGTTATATGGCCGAACTGAACGTAGGTTACAACGGTACTGAGCAGTTCGCAGAGGGACGCCGCTTCGGCCTGTTCCCGGCCATTTCCGTGGGCTGGGTTCCTACGCTGGAACCCTGGTTCCCCAAGAATGACATCCTGAGTTTCCTGAAACTGCGTGCGTCATACGGTGAAGTCGGTAACGACCAGCTGGGTGCATCCCGCCGCTACTATTATCTGCCCAGCACCTGGAACCTGAACCAGGGTGGTTATTGGTTGGGTAATGGCAACGGCTCGGCCCCGGATACCTATTTCGCAGGTGCCACGGAGGGCAGCATCGGTAACCCGCTCATCACCTGGGAAAGGGCCCGCAAATACGACGTGGGCGTGGAATCCAAGTTCTTCTCCAACCGTCTGTCCGTAGACTTCGACTGGTTCTATGAGAAGCGCGATAACATCCTTACTACCCTGGGTACCATCCCCGGCATCTACGGTGTAAGCCAGGGCGATGTTCCTCCGGCCAACGTAGGTATCACCATGAACAAGGGTTACGAACTGGTGCTCAACTGGACCGACAAGGTGGGTAAGCTCATCTACACCCTGGGTGCCGATATCAGCTATGCCCGCAACAAGATTATCTATATGGCCGAGGCCAACAATCCCTATGAATGGATGAACAAGACCGGCCACATGATCGGTCAGCGCTACGGCCTTACCAACCTGGGCCTGTTCAATACCCAGGAAGAGCTGGATGCCCGTCCGTATAATACATATACCGGCAACCAGGCCACCCTGGGTGACATCCGCTACAAGGATCTGGACGAAGACGGAAAGATTGACCAGAACGACGTGAGCCCCATCGGCTTCCCCAACTATGCCCTGTATCATTTTAACCTGAGAGTGCAGCTGGGCTACAAGGGATTCGACCTCAAACTGCTCTTTACGGGCTCCAAGGACGGTTCCTACTATATGGGAAGCGGCTACACGATTCCGTTCTACAAGAATGCCGGCAATGCCTGGAAGTGGCAGTATGACGGTCGCTGGACACAGGCTAAATACGACGCCGGGGAGCCCATTACCTATCCCCGTGCCACGTACGCTGCTACCAGCAGCCACAACAACTACCTTACCAGCGACTACTGGATGGTTTCGACCGATCACTTCAAGCTCAAGAATATTGAGCTCGGTTACACTTTCGACCTGGCCAAACGGCATCCCAACAGCATCCTGCAGGCCATCCGTGTGTACGGCAGCGCCAACAACGTATATACGTTCAACAACGCGCTCACTCCTTACGGGATAGATCCCGAAACCACGGACGGCAGTACTTATGTTTATCCGCTCACCCGCATTTTTATGGCCGGCCTGAGCTTCCGATTCTAATCTTTCCAAGTCTATGAAAAAGATAATAATCATACTGATGGCGGTCCTGTCCCTGGGGTCCTGCAGCCTTTTCCTGGAGAAGCCGGACACTACGGGTACCGTGGGACAGGGAGACGTTTTCTCCACTGAGAAGAACGCCAAGGCCGCATTGATGAGTTGTTACCGGAATGTCCTCCGGCACGGTTGGCCGGGCGGAATTGGGATTGGCCACTGCACCCTGGGAGCCATCTCCGGCGAGGTGGGCCGTGGTTACAACTGGCACGGCAGCTACACCATCTCGCAGCAAGGCCTGTCCGTGAACGGGACGGACGGCTCCGATGCCGGTGCCGAGAATTATGGCAACAACTGGCGCTACATCCGCGCCTGCTATATTGTGAAGGAAAATGTCGATGCCGTCGCCGATCTTTCGGATGCAGACAAGGCCGTTTACAAGGCCGAGGCGACAGCTCTTATCGCTTACCGCTATATGGGAATGTTTTACCGCTATGGCGGTGTCCCTAAGGTGGTCAAGGCTTTTGCGTCTGACGACGACCTTACGGCCGGTCGTATGACCGTTGAGGAAACGGTGCAGTTTATCTGCGAACTCTGCGACGAGGCGGCACAGGACCTTCCCGCCAAGTGGGATGCGGCCAATACCGGCCGTATGACCAAGGGCGCCGCCCTGGCCATCAAAGCCCGTACGCTGCAGTTCGCGGCCCGTCCGCTGTTTAACAGCAGCGCGCCCGTCATCGCGATGGCCGACGCAGAGAACAATGCGATGGTGTGTTTCGGGAATGTGAACAAGGAGCGTTGGAAAGATGCCATCGACGCCAATGAGGCGGTGCTCAGTTGGGCATCGGCCAACGGCGTGGAACTGCTGAATACCGGCGGTGCAGCTGTGGGACAGCCCAATCCCAACGCTTTCGTGGATTACGCCACGGCGACATCGACGCCCAACAACAAGGAACTGATCCTGGCGTTTAAATTTGACGACACCGGTGGTTGGGATGCCCTGGTGAACTTTATGAATTGCTCCCGTCATCAGGGAAACAACCGCTACGATACCGACTGCAGCGGCGTGCTGACCAATCATCTGGAGCAGTATTGGGCGGCCGACGGCAGCGAGATCAGCTGGCCCAAGTTGGGCGACGCCGCTCCCCGCGCCGGCGCCGACTGGATACTTCGTGTTTCCCAGCTGGAGCCCCGTGCCAAGGCCGACATCAAGTTCGGCGGTCACGACAGCGCCAATAATCCCGACGACTTTTACTGGCAGAACGCCGGCTGGAACCGTGGCGGTTATGCGGCCGACAAGGGCAAGGGGGACGTGTTCCCGAATGCCATCGACGGCGAAAAGGGTTGCGGCGAGCGTACCAAGTTCTTCTATAAGGCAGGCAGCCGCACCTGGTTCGAACCCCCGCTCTTCCGCCTGGCAGAGACCTATCTTTATTTGGCTGAGGCCTATAATGAATACGGCAATCCCACCAAGGCCCTGGAGAATCTGAACAAGGTACACAATCGTGCCGGTCTTCCCGCCATCACGGAAACCGACCAGGCCAAGCTTCGTGCCCTCATCCAGCGGGAATGCGCCGTGGAATTCTTCCAGGAAGGCGGTCACCGCTATTACGACGCCAAGCATTGGAAGCTCGCCAATATTGCCGATGGCGTTTGCGGCGGCCCTATGCGCATGTTGCAGTTCAATATCCAGAACACCGACGATGCCGTTTGGCCGTATGCCGCCCAATGGGTGGAAACTTACTGGGATGCCGTGGCGTACAACGCCTACTGGACCGACGCCATGTTCCTGGAACCCTTCCCGCAGTCGGAAATCAACAAGGGAACCATCGTACAGAACCCCGGTTATTGATTGTAAACAAGTACAGCTATGAAACATATAATTGCAAGATATCTTACAGCAGCGGTCGCGGTCCTGTTCATGGGCTCCGGCTTGCAAGCGCAGGATTTCGGCACGGGTGCCGTTTCCACGGCATCGGGCGATGAACTGTACAAGAGCGTAAACGAAAACCTCACCAACAGCTTTGCCGGGGAGTTCACGGGACTTACCGTTTATCAGGGAACGGGCGAATTCGGAAACGACAGCGCCCGCTGGCTGGTTCGCGGAATGGGCAGCTATGGTGTGGGCTCCTGGTCCATGGCCAAGCTTTTCGTGGACGGATTCGAGGTGAACAGTGAATACCTGCGTGCCATTTCTCCTGCCGAAATCGAGAAAGTGGAAGTGCTCAAGGATGCCGCGGCACTGGCCCTTTACGGTGAGCGTGGAGGCAATGGCGTCATCCACATCACCACCCGTCGCGGTCAGGAAGGCAAGTCCTCCATCAATGCCCGGCTGCGCTTCGGCGTCCAGACTCCTTCTTCCCTGAACAAGCCGCTGGATGCCGCCGGCTATGCCACCCTTTACAACCAGGCGGTATCCAATGATAAGGGCATGACCTGGTCTCCCGCCTATACGGCCCAGCAGATTGCCGACTATGCCTCCGGAACTGCCCCCAACGTGGACTGGTATGGCCAGACCATGCGCAATGCCGGGACCTTCATGGATGCCGATGTGATCCTGAACGGTGGTTCAAAGGACGCCCGCTATAATATCAATCTGGACTACCTGACCAATCAGGGACTCCTGGGCGCCAAGAATACGGATGTGAGCAAGAATCTGGGTTACAACCGTATCAACCTCAGGGCCAATCTGGATTTCAATGTACTCAAGATTTTCGAGGTCCGCTTCGACATGGGCGGCCGCATCGAACATCTGTATCGGCCCAACTACGGTATTTCCAGCCTGTTCCAGGACCTCCAGCGTTATCCGTCCAACCTGTATGAGGTGTTTGACGGTAACGACAAAGAGCACCTGAGCGGTACGGCCGTGTTCCCCAACAACCCGTACGGTTCCGTGAACGAACTGGGATGGTATTCCTACAAAGGGCGCAGTCTCCAGACCAACCTGAGTGTGAAAGAACGCCTGGACATGATCACGCCCGGCCTGTTCCTGGAAGAAGCCGTGTCGCTGTATAATTACACCATCAGCACCTATTCCAAGACCCGCAACTATGCCCGCTACTTCGGCGGCAATACCACCACTACGGATGAAACTACCACCATCACCGCCAGCGGTTATGGTTCCGGCGGTATGCAGGACTGGAAACAGGGACGCATTACCCTGGGCTATGACCAGGACTTCGGCGTCCATCATCTGAGTGCGCGCGTGAACGGCGGCCTGAGCGCCTACAAAGGCGACGGCTATTTCTCCTATAAGTACAACACGCTGAATGTGAGCGGTCTGGTGCACTACGACTACGACCACCGCTATGTGGTGGAGGCGGCCTTCTCTGAATTCGGCAACGATGCCTATGCCAAGGGACACCGCTGGGCTTTTTATCCCACGCTTTCCGCCGCCTGGATCCTTTCCAACGAAGAATTCCTGAAAGGCGGGGCCTTCGATCTCCTGAAGATCCGTGCTTCGGCCGGCCTGTCCGGCGTGTCGGATTCCGGCGCCACCAGCGTACTGTCTTCCTATGGTTCCAACGGCCGCTATCTGTTCAAGGATTATTACACCTACAGTTATATCGGCGCCTATTACACGGGAAGCAACCCGCAGTGGCAGAATACCCTGGTCCCGATGTTCGTTCCCAACGAGAACGCGCACGCGGAAAAGAGCCTGAAGTTCAATCTGGGCGTAGATGCGCGTGTGGCGGGCTTGAGCCTGTCGGCCGATGCCTTCCTGGACAAGCGCTCCGATATCTTGACGCTGGACAATTCGGTACCGGCTTACTGGGGCAAGCAGTATAATTTCGCCAACATCGGCAAAATGACCAACTACGGCTTCGAACTGGAGGCGGCCTATCAGATGAAACTGGGGGCCGATGCCGCCCTTCGCCTGAACGGTGCCGCCGCTTATGCACACAATACGGTTGACTATATGGCCGAAGTTCCCACGGCGCATTCTTACAATGCGCGGACGGGCCGTCCTTTCGGTACGTACATCGGCCTGGTGGCCGACGGATTCTATGACATCAACGACTTTGATGCCAGCGGAAACCTGGTGGCAGGCCTGCCTGTCCCGGCTTTTGGCAGCGTGCAGCCCGGCGATATCAAGTATCTGGACCTGGACGGCGACAAGGTGGTGGATGAGAATGACGTTACCCGTGTGGGCCGCAGTTGGGTCCCCGAGTGGACCTTCGCTTTCGGCGCAAAATTCTGTTGGAAGGGCTTGGATATGGAACTTCAGTTCAACGGCGTGGCTGGCGTGTCGGCCAATCTGCTGGATAACTGGAATCAGAACGTGGCTTTCGTAAACAACGGAAACGCCTATCCCATCCATCAGGGAGCCTGGGCCTATTATCCCTCCGAGGGCATCGATACCCGTAATACGGCCACTTATCCCCGTCTCACCACTCAAAGCAATGAGAATAACTACCGCACCAGTTCCTTCTGGGTCAAGGACGCTTCCTTCCTGAAACTCAGGAATGTGGAGATAGGTTATACCTTTGACAGCCCGAAGCTGAAGAGCGCCGGTATCAACGGCCTGCGCTGTTTCGTGTCCGGCCAGAATCTCTTCACCGTGAGTCCGCTCAAATCCAAATACAATATGGATCCTGAGCATCTGAGCGGCCTGTATCCGGCTCTCAGGACTTTCAATGCAGGTGTTAGCATAACCTTCTAAAGCGTATGAAGATGAAAACAAAATATATAGTTTCCGCGCTTTGCGCTGTCCTTGCCCTGGCCTCCTGTGACAAATTCCTGGACACCAGCCTGGACCTGAACAATACTTCAGAGACGGTGGCTACGAGCAGGAGCTCCCTGTGGGCATTTGCCGGTGCATTCTATTCCCCCGCCATTTACGGCTATTCGGTAGTGGACGGCAATCTGTTTGCGGCCGCCTCGGACGAGGCTCAGCAGACACTCACATCGGCCCAGGTGGTGTATTTCAACCAGGGTATTTTGAACTCGAGTTCCAATCCGCTTTGGTATCTGTATGCCAATTGCTATGAGGGCATCCGGGCTGCCAACTTCTTCCTGGATTATGTGTCCGACGGAAAGGGGATGGCCCTCCTGGAGCAGAACCGCAACCTGGTTACGGATGCGGTGAATTACCAGCGCGATGTGAATTCCCTGAATTGGTACATCGCAGAGGCACATATCGCCCGCGCCTATTATTACGGCGAACTCATCAAGATGTATGGTGGTGTTCCTATTATCGAAAAAGCTCCGGAAGGCGCCAAGACAGTGGCCCGCTCCAGCTATGACGAGTGTGTAAACTACATCGTTGACGAGATTGACAGTTGGAAAGATAAGCTGGCTGCCGATTGGGCGGGCAACGACGCCTACACCGGGCGTTTCACCCTGGGTGCGGCCCTGGCCATCAAGGCACGTGTGCTGCTGTATGCGGCTTCTCCGCTGCACAATCCCTCCGGCGACTGGTCCAAGTGGGAGAGGGCTGCCAAGGCGGCGGCCGATGTCATCGGTCTGCGCGCTTATTCCCTGGATGGGAATTATGCCACTTACTTTGTGGGAAGCAATACCCTTTCTTCTCCGGAAACCATCTGGGCTGTCCGTCGCGACGTTTCCAACACCATGGAGCGGAATAACTATCCCATAGCAACTTCCGGTGGTAACAGCGGCGTATGCCCTACCCAGAATCTGGTGGATGCCTATGAATGGATAGGAACGGTGGATGAGGCCGACCCGTACGCCAACCGGGATCCCCGTCTGGCTGCTACGGTGGTGGTTAATGGGAGCACATGGAATTCCCGCGTGATTGCGCAGGCCGCCGGCGAGTCCGATGACATGGCCCGTACCAACGCCTCCCGTACAGGATACTATCTGAAGAAATTCCTGAAGGATGACCTCAATCTTACCCAGGATGCCAAAGAGCAGCATAACTGGATAGCCTTCCGCTATGCCGAGGTCCTGCTGAACTATGCCGAGGCCTTGAACGAGGCTTATGGCCCCTCTGCAGTGCCTGCGGGTTATCCGATGAGCGCTTCGGCCGCACTGCAGCTTGTGCGTAACCGTGCCAGCGCAGCCCTCCCGGCCGTAAATGTGGGAACGGTGGATGCTTTCCGCAACGCCGTGAAGCATGAGCGCCAGGTGGAACTGGCCTTCGAAGATCACCGCTATTGGGACCTTCTCCGTTGGAAAGACGCCATGCAAGTACTCAACCAGCCTGTACAAGGCGTGAAGATTACCAAGACGGCCGACGGTTACAACTATAAGGTGGTGGATGTGGCGTCCCGAACATTCAATGCGCGCAACTATTATCTGCCTTTCCTCCGCAGTGAAGTGGAGAATTCGGCCGGAAGCCTGCAGCAGAATCCCGGTTATTAATGAGACGTCTGATCATCATATTCAGTACCTTGGGCGCAGTGCTTTCGGCCTGCACCGGTGTTCGCCAGTACGACCGCGTGGACTTCGCCGAAACAGTCGGCGAAGTCCCCGCCCGGCCATGGCTTCAGGAAGAAGCCAAGATGGACATGCACTTGGTAAGCCCTTCAGGAAAGGAAATGGTTCTCCCTTGCTTCTGGGTAGAGGGCGCGCGCTTTGAAGCCCGCTTCACCCCGCAGGAAAAGGGAAACTGGTCCTACTGCTTCCACTATTCCCTGAACGGTGGAGAGCCCACCGTTTCGGACGTGCGCAGCTTCAAGGTGTCCGGCGTAAAGGGCAAAGGCATCCTCCATCCCAACAACGACTGGACTTTTATGTACGACGATGGTAGTCTCTTCCGGGGCATCGGAGAGAACATCTGCTGGGAATCGCGCGACAACGACGACAGCAAGTTTTTCAGCGAGTTGCACCAACAGGCCCAGCGCTTCAACTACGACGTCATGCTCCCGGACTTCGCCAAGGCCGGTGGCAACTTCGTCCGCGTTTGGATG
>Ga0310694_10007707_pt1 | contig 10070 bp, 6 predicted proteins | sample 174DNAGHGhighgp2_FD_203884 | JGI IMG/M metagenome (GOLD analysis project Ga0310694, IMG submission 203884) | Sheep rumen microbial communities from Palmerston North, Manawatu-Wanganui, New Zealand - 1742 DNA GHGhigh gp2 (v2) (version 2) | ecosystem: Host-associated > Mammals > Digestive system >...
CTCCACACATTGTTTTCCCATTTCAATCTCGTCCGGGATGGAGTAGTAGCGGTTGCTGTCCACCATACGGTCTGTAAGAGTGTCTGAGCCAACGAATTTCTCGTTCTGGGAACCCACGCCCAGAAGCGCGTCTCCCTCGAACAGAACGATATCCCGATAATAACCCTGCCGATGCCAGATGCCACGGCTTAGCGTGATATCGTTCACGAAGATACCGGCCGACGCCACATTGGTAGCGGTTAACTTACGCAGATGAATGAGGCCCTGCAGCTGGGGATCCGTAGTGACATCACAAATTTTATAGCCGATGTCGTTGGTAATGTGCCGGAATTCCAGCGGAAGCATGTTGAGCTGGTTGATGGCACGTTCTACCGTCTTGGACACCAGCGGACCCGCCTGGGTTTCGTTGCCGGAAAAAGGAATGGAGTAGGATGTGAGTTCGTCGTCGTACTCTACATTGTGCACATAAGGATAGTATGCGCTGAAGGCCACCGTGGCGGGCAGTTCCCAAAGCCCCCCATCCAGCAGGCCGGCATAACCGGAGCCATGGTTGAAAACAGACTTGTTGTCGATTAACAGGGTGTTGGTTTCCAGGTCTATGCCCACCAGGCCAAAGGGGATGTCCGCATTCATGGTGGCCAGTTGTTCTTCCTGGGAGACATTGCCCTTGGTGGCAGCCCTGCCGGCGATGGACTTGGGCTGGACGGCCTTGCCCTCACGCGTAACGGTGATCTCAAAACCCATTTTACGTTGTTCATCCCTGCTCTGCTGAGAGGGCAGGTCCTCCTTTTGGGAACAGGAAGTGATACCTGAGAGAATCAGGATGGAGGCACAAAGGATGGACTGAACTTTCATAACAAAAACTCTAAATAATAACGCGTGAGGCGAACCCCACGCAAAGATAAACAGTTTTTTTTCAAAAACAAAACATTCTGTTAAAAATTTCGAATTCTTCAAGTGAGTTCCGGCGAAATAATGGCCGTTTTTCACGGCTTAAAACACGCTCTGGCGGCCTTGTGCATGCAAATTTTTACGTTCTGAAAATAATTTTGAAGAATAGACAAATATTATAAATTATTGTGGAAATTATAATTGCATGAACGAAAATCTTATTTTACCTTTACTGCAGAAATTAAGGAAAAATGAATACGGCCCTGTCCCCCATATTCCTCATCCCCGCGGTGATGTGCATCTCCGGCATCATTTATCATGCCCTGCTGGCCAAACGCCCGCGCACATATCGCAATTTCATGTGGCTGCTGGTCATTGCGCTGCTCACCTGCATCGCAGACGACATCATCGGCAAGGTTTATGGACAGTATGCCCTGTCGGTGCTCATGATGCAGCTGTGCGCCCTTTCCCTGCTGCCGGTAGCAGCCATGTACCTGATTCACCTGAAACCCGGCTATGTGCACAAACCGCAGTACATGCTGTGGATCATCATCCCGGCCAGTCTGTTCTGCTGCAGCTTCATCCTTACCAACATGATGGGACTGGAGCGCACCAACCTGTTTCTGACCAACCTATATAAATATGGTCACCGGGACCCGCTGCTGTTCCCTTCCAGCCTGGAGCGCATCTACTATCTGTGCTCGGTGGAATTCTACCGCATCGCGCTCCTTTCGGAACTGCTGTTCTTCTACGGGCTGTGCATCTATAACTGGATATCCGAGAATCTGAGCCTGAAGGCACTGCGGGATTATTTCCGTCACAAAGGCCGCATCCGGGTGCTGGAGCTCCAGATCATTATCATCGCCCTGTCAGCCACCATCGTGGTCCTCAAGAGCGCCCTTCAGGAAATCGTTCCCTACGCAACCGCAGACTGGGTGCCCGCCATTTTATCGGCCATCTTTGGCATCAATGTGGCCTGGGCTTCGTTCTGGGCCCTGTTCAGCTCCAAGATGGACGTGAGCCGGGAAGAGGCCTATTCCTCCTTCCGTTACAATTATTCTTCCGTAGACAAGAACGAAGTCATCCAACAGATGATCGTGGACATGGCCGGCGAACTGGATGCCCCGTCCCTGTCCAAGGTTCTGGCCAAACTGGGCACGCAGGGCAACATCGACACCCTGCACGCCAGCACCAAAGTACCGGGGGCGCCCCAGTTGGCATCGGCCATCTTCAACGCCGTGAGCAAATCCTGGGACGATGGAAGCCTGGTATCGCGCTTCCAGCACCTGATGATCGACGAGCAGGCTTTCCTGATGCCCGGCCTTACCCTGGCAGACGTGGCAGACCGCCTGCACACCAACAAGACCTACATTTCCAAGATGGTGAACAAAACCTATAACCTGGGTTTCCCGGAACTGCTGAATATCCTCAGGATAGACTACGCAGAACAGTTCATTCCCCTGCACGAGGACTTTACGCAGGAAGAGATTGCCAAAGCCTGCGGTTTCGTCAGCGCTCCGTCCTTCAATACCACCTTCAAGCGCATTACCGGGTACACCCCCAAGGTTTGGGTAGCCAAGAAAACATTGTAAACTGATATATGGTTCCTCTTTACGCACAAGACCACGACTATTCCAAGTACAACGTACTGGCAGTGGACGATATCCCGCTGAACCTGCTCCTGGTCCAGAAAATGCTCTCCCGTTTCAATTTCAAGCTGCGCACGGCCGCCAACGGCCAGGCTGCGCTGGATGCCGTTGCCCAGGAAAAACCGGACCTGATCCTGCTGGACCTGATGATGCCGGGCATCGACGGATTCGAAGTAATCCGCCGCTTAAGGGCCAACCCGGCCACTGCCGACATCCAGATTGTCATCCTGAGCGCCCTGAACTCCAACGAGGACATTGTCAAAGGCTTTAACGAGGGCGCCAACGAATTCATTACCAAGCCCATCATCATGGAGAAGCTGCTTACTTGCGTGGTAACGCAGTTGTCCATCGTGGAAAGCAAACAGAAGTGAGACGCCTCCGCCTCACAGCCTGGTTAACGGCCATTCTGGGAACGGCCTCCCTTTCCCTTGCCCAAAACAACCCTTACCAGCTGCACGACTCCTGCTATGCCTATTTCATGCAGGCCGACAAGATGGTGGGGAAAGAAGGATTCCAGGAGGTGAACGAGGCCTTGCTCCAGCGCGCCCTGCTCTATGAAGACAAAAAGTCCGAGACCTTATATTATGTAGAGCGCCTGAAGGACGCCAGCCGGCATATTCCCAACCATACCGTCACCACCGACGAGCAGGATGCCGCCATGCTGGCCTTGCAGGAAGAAACCAAGGCGGCCGCCGACAGAAACGGCTACCCGCAGTACTTCTATTATTCCTACGAGATTCTCCAGAATTATTTCTACAACCACGACAAGACGCTCCGCACCATGGAGCTGCTGCAGGAGCTGCAGATGACAGCCCAGCAAAGGGAAGACACCTACGGTATCTGGATGAGCCAGCGTTACATGGTGGCCCTGTATGTGGCCCAGGGAGACTATATCAATGCCAAGCATTATATCCTGAAGGGTCTCAAGATCTACGAAGAGTCCAAAGACCCAGTGGTAAAGCGCCAGAGCGCATCCCGGATGTACTGCGACCTGTCGGACACCTATGTGATTGGCGCAGACTCCGTTAAAATCAACGTAGACAAAGCCGTCAATAGCGCTATCACCCATCTGGACAGCCTGCGCTGCGCCTACCACCTGGCCAAGATAGCCGCCTACGAGAAACGCAGTCAGGATTTCCATCGGCACATGGATTACTGCCTGAGGGATCCGCAGCTTATCAGCATCAGCCCCACGGCGGAACTGGTGCTCAAAACCCTGGACTCCATCATGGACGGAAAGTTCGACGCCAGTTCCATCAGCAAGCTTTCCGTAGCGCGGGCCCGGGAAATCAAGTACATTGCCAATGTGGCCGAACAATACGACTACAAGGAGCAGGGCTTTGAGATTGAACGGCTGATTGTCGCGAAATTCGAACGGCAGATCGCCCAGTCCAACCGCTCCAGGATAGCCGAGATGGATTCCCGTCTCCGGAATGTTGCCCTGCAGGAAGAACTGGCCAGCAAGAAAGAGGAAATGGCCAACATCAACCGCCTGGTGCTCCTGCTGGCCATCGCCATCCTGGTGGCCATCATCTCCTTCCTCGTCGTGCATATGCGGGCGCTCGGCCGTCACAACGAGGAGCTCCTGGAAGCCAACCGGAAGGTAAAGCTGGCCGATGAAGCCAAGACGCGCTTCATCCAGAACATGAGCCACGAGGTACGTACGCCCCTGAACGCCATCGTAGGCTTCTCCCAGCTGCTGTCCCTCCCGGACGGAGCTCTCGCACCAGAAGAGAAGGACGAGTTCTCCTCCCACATCGTGAACAACACCCATATGCTCACCATGCTGCTGGACGACATTCTCAATGCGTCGGACATGGACAGCGGGAAATACAGCATCTCCTACGATTCCGGAGAGAAAGACGCCATGGCCCTGGCGGCCATCTCCAGCTCGGAGCACCGGCTGCAGCCCGGTGTCAGCCTTACCTATGTCCCGGAGGAGAAAGAGCCCTTCACTTTCACCACGGACCCCCGCCGCGTGCAGCAAATCCTGATCAACCTCATTACCAACGCCTGCAAGCACACTAAAGAGGGCTCCATCGTAGTTTCCAGCTCCCTTGCTTCCAATCCCGGTTATCTTACCTACGCCGTAACCGACACCGGTACGGGCATTCCGCCGGAAGATGTGGAAAGGATTTTCGAGCGCTTCACCAAGCTCAATGAATACGCGCAGGGGACGGGCCTCGGCCTGAGTATCTGCCGCGAAATCGCCACCCTCATGGGCGCCAAAATCTATGTAGATCCCTCCTACACGGCCGGCGGCGCACGCTTCATTTTCCTCCTCCCCACAACGCCTCCTTCCCAGTAAGCTACTTTGAAAAAGATTCTTATATCGGCATTGGCCGCACTTCTGTGCCTGGCTGCCCCGGGGCAGATTGTGAACCGCCTCCGGGTAGACCAGAAAACCTTCCTGCGTTACGCTTACGGGCGCATGCAGGAGTTCAATCCGGAGAATCTGTTCCTGGCCGATTCCCTGTACCAGGCCGGCGTCGCCCAGGGGAATTTCCGCTACAAGTGCCTGGCGCTGTCGCTGGAAATGCCCGTCCGCTATCACCTGAGGGAATACGGGCGCATGGATGCGTGCGTGGCGGAAATCAAAGAGTTGCTCTCCGACAGGAAGGACCTCCGGGAGTTCTACTTTTCCACCCTGCACGAGTACTGTGAATTCCTGGTAGAACTGGACCGCATCTCGGAGGCCATGCTGGAGGCCAGGGCCATGGAAAGGCTGGCATCGGCCGAGAAAAAACCGGTGGGAAAAATGTACTCCTACCGCATTCTGGGGCTCATTCAAAGCTACCGGGACAACTCCTTCCTGGCCATCCAAAACCTGGAAAAGGCCGCCCATCTGAGCCGCGACGCCCGGGCAGAGCAGGACCTTCCCAACCTGTACATCCTGCTGGCCCAGGAAAACGTGAAGATGGAGCAGTTTATCCAGGCGCAGGATTACCTGGACAAGGCCCGGCAATACCTGTCTTTCTTCCCTTCCCTCCGCCTGAAAGTCCTGTTCACAGAGGCACAGTTGGCCTATGCACAGGGCCGGATGGAGCATTTCTGGAAGTGCTATCAGGCCATCTCGGAGGATCCGCTGTACACGCTGCAGATGGATCCCAATACCCGCTTCGGCCTGGATGTCACTTTCCTTCGCTCCAAGCGGCTGTTCCAGCAGGCGCTCTCCATGGCCGATTCCCTGGATTCCCGCCTCTCGCGCAACAAGCAAATCCACGGGATTTATGCCGATATGGGGGCCTTCGACCAGGCCTATGACATACTGGAGCGGCTGATGCACGACAAAGACTCCGTATATATCAAGGTGCAGAATGAAGACTTGGCCATCCTGGATGCCGAAATGAACAATGCCCAGCTGCGGGAAGAGGCCCAGCGGCTGAAGTCCCAGAATCAGCTCACCATCCTCATCGGTTTCTTTGTGATGTTTGCCATCGGCTTCCTGTCCCTGATCATGCAGCAGTGGCGGCTGCGCGCCAACCTGGCCGAGATGAAGGCCAAGAACAATTCACTGCGCATGGCCCGCCGCGCCTATCAGACCGCCCTGGATGCCAAGGAGGCAGAGAACTCCCTCAAAATCAAGATCCTGCAAAACCGAAAGTCCAATTCGTTCAAGTTATGAAATTCAAGAACCTTTTCTCCCAGATCAAGTATCACAAAAACGAATTGTCGGCCATTCTCCTGTTTCTGGCCGGAGGCACGCTGAGCATGCTGGGCCTGATCCAGAAAGTGCCCCTGGTGCCGGGCATCCTGGGCATCGTCATCCTGACTTCCGGTCTGTTCTACTACTGCCTGAGTTACTCCTCCGAAAAGGTGTACAAGAACTATTACAAAGAGAGTTACGAAATAGAGCACGACAGCATCGAGGAAGAAATCCGCAAATCCATGGTGTACCACCGCTACCAGGAAGCCGTGATCAACCGCTACGAAAGCGCCTGCCGCGACCTGGGCCTGTCCGAGGAGCAGAAGGACTGGCTCCTGACCCTCCTCATGGAAGAAAAGAACAAAGTGGACCAGGAACTGGAATCCGAAGGCGGCGGGCACATTTAGGGCCGCGCTGGTGGGCACGCTGGGTGCCAGGAAAGCGGGCACGTTTTGTGCCGGGACGGCGGGCACATTTCGGGCCGGGACGGCGGGCACATTTCGGGCCGGGACGGCGGGCACATTTCGGCACAAAAAATTTGGAATTTCGGGAATTCTTACTACCTTTGCATTCCCTTTCGGGCGGTTAGCTCAGTTGGTTCAGAGCACCTGCCTTACAAGCAGGGGGTCACTGGTTCGAATCCAGTACCGCCCACACGAGAAAAGCGCCAGCGGTTTTCCGCCGGCGCTTTTTTCATGATGCGTAATTGCATCTATATCAAGCACTTATGGATTTTTATCGGCGCTATTTGCTCCGATAAAAATCAACAACTCGCTAATTATCAGCCAATTACAAACCAGGCCGATGCCGAAAGGCATTTGGCGCAGGCCACCCCTAGAATGAAGCTTACGCCATCCCCGTGCCTCGGCCTGCACCCCTCCGAGCACAGACTGGTCTGTTCCGGCGCCAACAACCTGGCGCGTAACCAACTCATTCTGTGACACTTACACAAAATCCGGTGCACAAAAAAGTGCACCGGAGAATGCGTAAATCACTGTGATTCAGGAACTTATGCGCCAGGCAATGAAGTCAGTCATTCGCAGGCAAGCCAGGCAAGCCAGACACGCCAGGCAAGCCAGACACGCCAGACAAGCCAGACACGCCAGGCAGGCCAGGCGCCAAAGCCCGTTAGTCGGCCGTGGAGGTGAGGATACCGTGATAGGCGGCGTTGGCGCGGTAGTGGGAGGCGTACAGCGACTCAATGGTGACGACAGGGGCCACGAAGGCACCGGAGCGGACCACGAAGAACTCCTCGGAGAGCTCGGATTTCTCCTCCGGATAGCTGTCGAAGTAGTACTCCGTGCAGGCGGCCTTCACGTTACGGTAGCCCTGGGGATGGAAACCCCAGACAAAGCCGGACCGCAGCGGGCGGATGAAGCCGTAGCCCACGTGGCCGGACAGCTGCTGGACGGGGCTCAGGGAAGCCTCTCGGCCGGCGGTCACCTTCACGAAGGAGCGGTTCTCGGCGTTCCAGATGCTATAGCGGATCTGGATCTTGTCGCCCACCTTCACCGGGTCTCCGGGCTTGATCTCCACCCCGTCACGGAAGAAGCTCCTGCCGATGGTGAACCCGTTCCCGCTGGCCTTGATGTCCTTGAACGGCGCCTCGAACGTGGCGGAAAGTGCCAGCACACGGGTGTTCAGGACAGCCTCGGAGCCATCCAGGATGGCGGTGATGGCGTCGATGAACGCCGGCTCGGCATCCCACTTCTGCGTTTCCTTCTGGAGCATCAGCCACAGGCGCACGCCATCGGCCACTTCGGCGGCCGACGGGGACGCCCCTGAAGGAGCATCGGCCTTCTTATCAGCGACCGAAGGGGCGTTCCCGTCGGCCCGGCCGGAAGCTTCAGCCTTCATGAGGTCGCACAGCAGGGCGTGGGCATAGGCCTCGCTCTCCAGCAGGCCGCGCCACGGCATGACGGCGTTGGGATAGTACCAGCCGCCGTCGCGGTGCTCTACGGCATACTCCAGCAGGGAGGCTACATCGGCCTTGATGGAGGCCGACAGTTTGGCCGATGTCCCCAGCGTGATGCCCCAGGCCTTGGCCAGGGCGATGCCGCCCTCGCGCCCGTTCAGGTTGCGGAGGGTGAGCAGCCGACGGGCTTTGGCCAGGATCTGGCCTTTGAGGCCGCGGCCATCGGCCTTGGAAGGCGTCAGGTTGGCCTTTACGCTCTTCTTGAATTCCGCCAGGCGCTTCTTGCCGCCCTGCGTGTTGGGCGATGCATGGAACGGAACCTCGGAGTACATGGAACGCACGTATACATACTGGTCGTCAGACAGGCCGCCGCACCACACGGGCGGCACGTCGCCGAACTGCACCTTGTCCAGGAATGTCACTGCCGATACCACATCCGGCACCTCGAATCCACGGTCCCGCAGCTTGGCAAAACGCTCCAGCATCACCGCCGTAATCACGGGGCTGGAATTCATGCCTTCGAACCAGCCGAAGCCGCCGTCGGCATTCCTGCAGGCCATGACCTTCTCCAAAAGCTCCGCATCAGAGATTTTATCAGAGGAAGAGGCTCCTAAGGGAGCATCGGCCTTCTTATCAGCGACCGCAGGAGCCTCTTCCTCTGCATCGGATTCGGCGCCGTTCAGGCGAGCCGCCATCAGGCGGATGTACCAGGCCTCGGAGAGCGACAGAACGTCGGCGCCGGAGGGCTCCACGTGGGCGGGAATAGCCTCGCGGACCATGTCCAGGATGGTAATTTCCTTCAGGGAGGCCTTCCCGCCCGGAACGTTCACAAAGCGGGCGCGGAGTTCCCTGAGCAGGGCCTCGCGGTCCATGCCGTCGCGGAGCACGGCGGAATGGGCTTCGGTGAGAACCTGGGCGGCGGGACTCACGGGAATCTTCACACGGACGGCGTCGGAGAAATCGGCCGCCTTGAAGCCCGCAGTGACAGTGAGTTCGCCGGCCGTCTCGGGAGCGGCTACGGTGAAGCTTCTCACCAGCGTCTCGCCGGGACCTACGGTAACGGGCAGCTGCTGCTCGGTGTCCCCTACCTTGAGGGCGATGGTGCCGGAAACCGGTTCATCGGCCATGGAGGACAAGGTGACAGCGGCCTGCCAGCTGTCCCCGGCATACAGGTAACGGGGCTCCAGCAGAGATACTTTCACGGGCAGGGACACCACCATTTCGCCCTCGCAGATGGCATTGTGCATGAACGCGTCGTGCGCATACACGCGTACATAGAAGGTGCTCAGTTTGTCCGAGGTGCGGAAACTGAAGTTCACGGTTCCGTCGGCCGCCGGATACAGATGCGGCTGGAAGGTGAGGGCCGACGAGAATTCCTCGCGTACCTGGACATCGTCCAGCACGCCGAACTGCGGCTTGGATTCCGCCAACTGGAAGGGCACGGCCTCTTCCATGTCCATTTCCTCCATGGGAGCGGGAGCGGCGGCCATTTCCACGTCCATCATCACGGCACTGTTTCTGGCGCGCCCAAGGCCCTTGGTCCGCATTCCACCGTAGCCATAGGCCACCACATCGTCGTTACTGCCAGTTCCCACGTGGCCGCAAACAGAACTCACGTATACGTTCTCCACATTGACGTCACGGGTGTTTACCAGCGGCCAGTCGTTGGTGGCGATGGCGTCCATGCTCTTGTCCCAGACGGCAGCCAGGGCCTCGGCATCGGCGGCCGTTTTCACTGCAAAGCTGTATTCCACGCCGGGGAAGGCCTTGTCCACAAAGCGGGTGAACTGCAGCGGCAAGGTGTATTTATCCTTTTCGCGCCGATACTGTCGGTCGAACTTCACGCTGTCTCCGTGAATGAAATAGAACACCTGCAGGCGCACGGCGTCCGGATAAGCATCCAGGTACGGCAGGGAGATGTCTGCCACTGCGTCATTGGAGACGTGCAGCATCTGGTGATACAGCACCT
>Ga0310694_10007708_pt1 | contig 10070 bp, 9 predicted proteins | sample 174DNAGHGhighgp2_FD_203884 | JGI IMG/M metagenome (GOLD analysis project Ga0310694, IMG submission 203884) | Sheep rumen microbial communities from Palmerston North, Manawatu-Wanganui, New Zealand - 1742 DNA GHGhigh gp2 (v2) (version 2) | ecosystem: Host-associated > Mammals > Digestive system >...
CTAAAGATGTTTTTCCTGGGGTTGATGTTTCTGGTGGAGTCAATTATTTTCTTTGGTCTTCAAATTATAAGGGGCCGTGTGAATATGTAAATGTAGTAAATGGGAGGGAAACAACATCATTCAGAGCGCTAAATGAGTACAAGGTTTTTCCAAGATATAATCAATCTGTGTCATTGATAAAGAAGGTACAACAGAAGAAAGAACGCAATATCTCTCCCTTAATTAGCTCTCAAACCCCGTTTGGCTTTATAACCACCTATAGAGGCAGCGAGAATTCTTTTGAAGGAGCTATAAAGTTGTATTCAAGTGGTGGCATATCATATGTAAAGGAGGAAGATGTCTCACGGCATAAAGATTGGCTTGAAAAATATAAAGTTGTTTTTTCCAAAGCTACTTGTGAACATGCAGGAACACCAGACAAGACAGGACGCTACAGGGTGTTCTCAACAATGTGGATTCTTAATCCCAATGAAGTATGTACACAAAGTTATCTTGTCGGCGGAGTCTTTGATAATAAGACAGAAGCTGAGAACTATGTTTCTTATTTAAGAACTGCTTTTGTAAGAGCACTGATGCTCCCGACCTTAAGTTCACAAGACATTTCAGCAGATAAATTTCAATTCGTTCCCCTCCAAGACTTCTCGAAGCCTTGGACTGACGAGGAACTCTACAAGAAGTACGGACTGACAGATGAGGAAATAGCGTTCATCGAGTCGATGATTCGCCCGATGGAATAGACAGAAACAGTAATAACAACGGTGCTCTTTGACAAGGTTTTGGTAGATTTATTTGGAAGTTTCGTGGAAAGTCATTATCTTTGCAGCGTTCATTAAAGAATGTTCGATTATGACTGTACGAGAAATGAAGAACGATATGGTCCACATGATCAATCAAATGGATGACTCCAGCGAAGAAAAGGTGAAAGACATGTGGCTATATGTGAGGCAGATAGTTAGGCCTACGAAGAAAGAGGAAGAATTGACCTCCGACCAAAAGCGACGCTTGGAGTTGGTGGATAAATTATGCGGTGCCTTTTCTGCTTGCCAGACTGTTGACTGGAAGAAAGAAAAAGAAGAATATTTGTTAGAGAAATATGGACAATAAATTGACTGTATTTATTGATACAAACGTTTTCCTTGATTTTATAGAGAGGAGGCCAATTGGGGTGAGGGGTGCTCATGCCATTTTTAGATTGGCAGCAAATCATTGTATTGATATGCAGGTTTCTGATTTGTCTATAGCCAACATAAAATACAGTACGAGGAAAACAATTCCGCTACAGAATTTCTATAAGATAATGAAATTAAGTAGAGAGCTATATTCTATTGTTCCTGTTGGTGAGCAAGTGGTTGACAAGGCATTAGCCACTGAAGCTAAAGACTTTGAAGATTCTCTACAATATTTTGCTGCCGAGCAGGCTGGGGCACAAGTCATCGTGACACGCAACGTCAAGGACTTCGTGTTTGCAGATACTGTTGAGGTGTTGGAACCACACGACTTCCTGTCCAAATATTTCCCCGAAGAACTGTAGTCACTGAGTGCCATAACAGAAGTAAAGCGTTATGGCTACAACACAAAGTTTTTTCCCACGGAAGTCGGAATCGGCTCCCATGATTTATGCTTACGAGGACAAGTATGACCCACAGCTGCGCGGACTGCTGAAGGTGGGCTATACCACTATCGGCGTGCAGGAACGCGTCAGACAACAGTATAACATTGTGCGCCCGGGTGAGCCTCCCTATAGGATCATGGTGGAGGAGAGCGCCATGCGGCAGGACGGCTCGGCGTTTATGGACCACGACGTACACCGCCAGCTGGTGAAGATGGGATGCCAACGCATAGTGGGCGAATGGTATTGCTGCACGCCGCAACAGGTAAGAGCCGCCATCGTTGCCGTCAGGGACAGGATGGACGTGGCGTGGAACCGCGACAAAACCTTCGGCATGCGCCCAGAGCAGGAACGGGCAGTGAAGAAGACAGCCGACTACTTCGACAGCTATAAGAAAGAAGCCGGCCGTGTGCCCCACTTCCTTTGGAACTGCAAGATGCGCTTCGGCAAGACCTTTACCACCTATCAGCTGGCTAAACGCATGAAGTGGACACGGGTGTTGGTGCTCACCTTTAAGCCCGCCGTGGCCCACGCTTGGGAAGAGGACTTGATGACGCACGTGGACTTCGGCGGCTGGCAGTTTGTGGCTCGCAATGCGGATGCCAGCATCGACTATCAGTTTGAACATGCCGACAAGACAAAGCCCATCGTGGTGTTCGGCTCGTTTCAGGACTTCCTCGGCAAGAACACGGCCAGCGGCGGCATGAAGCTGAAGCATGAGTGGGCGCGTGAGTTCAACTGGGACTGCATCGTACTCGACGAATACCACTATGGCGCTTGGCGCGAGAATGCCAAGGAACTCATTGGCACCAGCGAAGACTTGGGCAATGAGATAGAGAATCCCGACTACTTCGACGAAGACCTGATTCCCATCACTTCCAATCATTATCTGTATCTGTCGGGTACGCCCTTCCGCGCCATCGCTTCGGGAGAGTTCATCGAAGAGCAAATCTACAACTGGACCTATTCTGACGAGCAGCGTGCCAAGGAGGAGTGGGGCGACAGACCTGGCAATCCCTACGCCTCACTGCCACGGATGGTGCTGCTGACGTATCAGCTGCCAGCAGAACTGTCGAGAGTGGCCCAGGAGGGCGAGTTTGACGAGTTCGACCTCAACTCCTTCTTCGAAGCAGAGGGCAAGGGCGAGGATGCCGTGTTCAAGCATCATGACGAGGTGCAGAAGTGGCTCGACATGCTGCGTGGACAGTATCTGCCCACCTCCATCAACGACCTCAAGGCCAGCCGCTCGGCTTTGCCGCTTGGTTTGTCCAAGAACCGCAAGCCTCCATTGCCTTTCCTCAGCGGAGACCTCTATACGAACATGAATCACACGCTGTGGTTCCTGCCCAATGTGGCCGCGTGCTTCGCCATGCGCAACCTGTTGACGGAATTGCAGAATACATTCTACCACGACTACCGTGTCATTGTCTGCGCCGGCCCCAGGGCTGGAATCGGGCAGCAGGCATTGCCGCCCGTAGAGAAGGCGATGTCGCACCCCGACCCGCTGCACTGCAAGACCATCACGCTGAGCTGTGGCAAGTTGACGACTGGTGTCACTGTGCGTCCTTGGACGGGCATCTTCATGCTGCGCGACACATCGTCGCCAGAAACCTATTTTCAGTCGGCTTTCCGTGTACAGTCGCCTTGGACCATCACCAACAGCGACGGGCTGCATCCCAACAAGACAGAGATACTGAAGAAGGTGTGCTATGTGTTCGATTTCTCCCCCAACCGCGCTTTGAGAAAGGTGGCCGACTACTCCTGTCAGCTCAATGTGGAGGAGGGCAATCCCGAGAAGTGTGTCGACGACTTCATCAAGTTCCTGCCCGTGCTGTGCTATGAGAATGGGGTGATGAAACAGCTCTCGGCCAGCGATGTCTTGGACATGGCGATGAACAACACGTCGGCCACGCTTCTGGCACGTCGCTGGGAGAGTGCACTGCTCGTCAATGTTGACAATTTCACCCTGCAACGGCTGATGAACAATCACGATGCCATGGCAGCACTGATGAAGATAGAGGGCTTCCGCTCGTTGAATCAGGACATTGAGACCATCATCAACAAGAGCGACGCCATCAAGAAACAGCGCAAGGAGCATGAGGATGGCCTGACAGCGAAGGAAAGAAAGGAACTGTCGGCCGAAGAGAAGGAAATCAAGAGCAAGCGCCGCCAGATACAGGAGAAGCTGATGAAGTTTGCCACGCGCATACCCATCTTCATGTACCTGACGGATTATCGTGAGTATTCGCTGAAAGACGTTATCCTTCAGTTGGAGCCAAGACTGTTTGAGCGGGTGACAGGCCTGACGAAGCAGGACTTTGCGTTGCTGGTCAGCCTGAATGTGTTCAACGAGGCCCTGATGAACGATGCCGTCTATAAGTTTAAGCGCTATGAGGATGCCAGCCTCTCGTATGCTGGCATCGACAGGCACGCTGGCGAAAGGTTGGTGGGTGGATACAGTACGGTCATCACTGCTGAAGAATACCTTCGGCAGTGATGACCGCGTGCGTCAGTCCGTCATCATTTGCAGGAACTCGTCTTCGCTGACGATGCGTATGCCGAGCTTCTGGGCTTTCTCCAACTTCGACGGCCCCATGTTGTCGCCTGCGAGGATGAAGGAAGTCTTGCCGCTGATGCTGCCCACGTTCTTACCTCCGTTCTGCTCGATGAGCAGCTTGTACTCGTCGCGTGAGTGGTGGCTGAAGACGCCGCTGATGACGATGCTCTGGCCCTTGAGGCGGTCGCTCTGGCGTGCCGTCTGCTCTGCTGAGAGGGCGAACTGCAGGCCGTAGTTGCGCAGACGCTCGACGATGTCACGGTTCTGCGGGTTGTGGAAATAGGCGATGATGCTCTTGGCCATCACTTCGCCGATGCCGTCCACCTCTTGCAGCTGCTCGAGGCCGGCCTCCATCAGGGCGTCCATCGTCTTGAAGTGGCGGGCCAGCAGGCGGGCGCTGGTCTCACCGACGAAGCGGATGCCGAGGGCGAAGACGACGCGCTCGAAGGGCACTTGCTTCGACTGCTGGATGCCGTTGACTATCTTCTGTGCCGACTTGGTGCGTGAGCCGTCGCCGTTGATTTGCTGCACGTCGATGTCGTAGAGGTCGGCCACGTTGTGGATGAGTCCTCGCCGGAAATACTCGTCGACGGTCTCGGGACCCAACGAGTCGATGTTCATGGCTTTGCGCGATATGAAGTGCTCGATGCGTCCCTTGATCTGCGGCGGACAGCCAGCGTCGTTGGGGCAATACCATGTTGAGAGTTGAGAGTTGAGAGTTGAGGGTTGAGAGACATTTGTCTTACTGCCGGAGGGAGTAACGTCTCTCAACTCTAAACTCTCAACTCTCAACTTCACTAAGGGCGTGCCGCACTCTGGGCAGCGCTTGATGAACTGCACGGGCTGTGCGATGATGGGCCTTTCGTCAATGTTCACGCCTACAATCTTCGGAATAATCTCGCCGCCTTTCTCCACGTAGACCATGTCGCCGATGTGGAGGTCGAAGCTGCGGATGAAGTCCTCGTTGTTCAGTGTGGCGCGCTTGACGGTGGTGCCGGCCAGCTGCACCGGCTCCATGTTGGCAACGGGCGTGACGGCACCGGTGCGGCCCACCTGGTAGGTCACTTCCAGCAGGCGTGTCTGTTCACGTTCAGCCTTGAACTTATAGGCAATGGCCCAGCGGGGCGACTTTGCCGTATAGCCGAGGGCGCGCTGCTGGCGCAGCGAGTTCACCTTCAGCACAATGCCGTCGGTGGCCACGGGCAGGTTCTTGCGCTCCTTGTCCCAATAGTTGATGTAGTCTAGAATCTCTTCCACGCTGTGCGCCTTCTTCATGCCCTCGCTGATTTTGAAGCCCCACTGCCGGGCGGCCTCCAAGTTCTCGTAGTGTCCGTCGGCAGGCAGCTCTTCGCCCAGTAAGTAATAGAGATAGGCGTCGAGTTGTCGGCTGGCCACTACCTTGGGGTCGAGGCTCTTCAGCGTGCCTGACGCAGCGTTGCGCGGGTTGGCGAAGAGCGGCTCCTCGGCGGCCTCACGCTCACGGTTGAGCCTTTCAAACGAAGTCCACGGCATCAGTATCTCGCCGCGAATCTCAAACTCTTTGGGGTAAGAGGTGGGAGGTGAGGGGTGAGAGGTGAGAGATGTGTCATACCTTGACAACTTTAGTGGTATTGACCTGATTGTTCTCACATTCTTGGTGACGTCGTCGCCCTGCACGCCGTCGCCACGGGTGACGGCCTGGGTCAGCTGGCCGTCAACGTAGGTTAGCGAGATGCTCAGTCCGTCGTACTTCATCTCGCAGCACACCTCGAAATCCTCGCCGGCGAGGCCCTTCTTCACGCTGTCGTACCACTGTCGCACGTCCTCCTCGCTGTAGGTGTTGGACAGTGAGAGCATGGGGTAGCGGTGCTTCACCTGCCGGAATTCGGTGGAGATGTCGCTGCCGACGCGCTGCGTGGGCGAGTTGGCATCGTACAGCTCAGGATGGCGCGCCTCCAAGTCCTGCAGCTCGTGCATCAGGAAGTCGAACTCCTGGTCGCCGATGACGGGCTGGTTTAACACGTAGTAGCGGTAGTTGTGTTCGTGCAGCTCCTTCCTGAGTTGCTCAATGCGCTGTTTCTCGTCCATCTAACGGCTTGCTTTTTCTATGATTTTCACGATGACCTGCATGGCTTTCTCCATCGACTGGATGGGCACGAACTCGAAGGGGCCGTGGAAGTTGATGCCTCCTGCAAAGATGTTGGGGCAGGGCAGACCCTTGAACGATAGCTGTGCGCCGTCGGTGCCGCCGCGTATGGGGCGCACCTTCGGGGTGACACCCACCTCCTTCATGGCCTCTATGACGAGGTCTACGACGTGCATGTTGCCGTCCTCTATCTTCTCGCGCATGTTGTAATACTGGTCGTTGATGTCGGCCGTGACGGTGCCTTCGCCATATTTCTCGTTCATCCGGTTTGCGCAGGTCTTGACGAAGCGCTTGCGCTGCTCGAAGTGCTCGCGGTCGTGGTCGCGTATGATGTAGCTCAGCCGTGCCTGCTCGGTGTTGGCCTGAATGCCGATGAGGTGGTAGAATCCCTCGTAGCCCTCGGTGGTCTCTGGCGTCTCGTCCTTTGGCAGCAGGGCGGCAAACTCGGCAGCGAGTGCGTTGGCATTCACCATCTTGCCCTTGGCATAGCCCGGATGTACGCTGATGCCCTTGATGTTGACCTTGGCCGAGGCGGCGTTGAAGTTCTCATACTCCAGCTCGCCCACTTCGCCGCCGTCCATGGTGTATGCCCACTGGCAGCCGAACTTCTCCACGTCGAAGTGATGGGCGCCCATGCCTATCTCCTCGTCGGGGTTGAAGGCTATGCGGACGGTGCCGTGCTTGATGTCGGGATGCTCCTGCAGATAGACCATGGCCTGCACGATCTCGGCGATGCCGGCCTTGTCGTCGGCACCCAGCAGGGTGTGTCCGTCGGTGACGATGAGGTCTTCGCCCTCGTGGGCCAGCAGCTCGGGAAACTTGCGCGGCGACAGCACGATGCCCTCGCTCAGCACAATCTCGTGGCCGTCGTATTTCTCCACGATGCGCGCCTTGATGTCGGCGCCCGAGCAGTCGGGGCTGGTGTCGTAATGCGAGATGAAGCCGATGGTAGGAATGTCAGTGTCAGTGTTGGCGGGCAGGGTGGCGTAGATGTAGCCCTTGTCGTCCATCTCCACGTCTTGCAGGCCCTCGTGCTCCAGTTCCTCTTTCAGGTAACGGGCAAAGTCCAGTTGTTTGGGTGTGCTGGGTACGGTCTGGCTGTCCTCAGCCGACTGTGTGTCGAACTTGGTGTAGTTCAGAAATCTTTCAATGATGTTCATATATGATTGTATTAATAATAATGTGCAATCCGTCGGCAAAGTTACGAATTATTTTCTCTTTTCGTGTCAGAAACAGGAAAAATCTTTGTTTTTCTGTCTGCGATTTTAAAAAGGCAACAAATAATTTGGCAGCAAACTAATTTATCGCTACTTTTGCAGACGCAGAATAAAGTAAACTATAGAAAACATGGAACAAATCAAAAACGAGCATCTCACGGTAGAAATATCTGAGATGGGAGCTGAGCTCCAGAGCATCAAGGACAGTGAAGGACGTGAATACCTGTGGCAGGGCGGTGAGAAATGGCCCCGCCGCTCGCCCATCCTCTTCCCCATCGTTTGCAGTGTGAACGACGACACCTATACCGTCGACGGTAAGGAATATCACCTGCCGCGCCACGGCTTTGCCCGCGACACCCGCTTCAAGCTCATTGCCCAGGGCGAGCACAAGGTGACATACGCCCTGCACGAGACGGAGGAGACGCTGAAGGTCTATCCCTACTGTTTCAACTTGGCAGTGAGCTATCGACTCAGCGGCAACAAGATTCACGTGGTGTGGCATGTGGAGAACACCGACACGCGCGACATCCACTTCCAGATAGGCGGACATCCGGCCTTCCTCGCTCCAGGATGCAAGGAGGACGAAGAGCTGAAAGGGGTGATAGTGCTGACAAATCATCGGTCTCATGTCTCAAATCCCAAATCGCTGAAGAGCTATATCGACGGCAGCCATGAGATGACAGAGATTCCACTGGATGTCAAGGGCGGTCTGATGCCGTTCAACGATGAGTTCTTCGCCAACGACAGCGTGAAGATTCACGACTGCCAGACCAGCGCTGCCTGCCTGCTCAACCCCGACGGCTCGCCTGCTGTGACGGTGAGCTACAAGTGTCCCATCATCGCCTTCTGGAGCCCCTATCAGAAGAAGGCGCCCTTCGTGTGCATCGAGCCGTGGTACGGCCTGGGCGACCCACGCGGATGGAAGGGCGAGTTCAAGGACAAGTTCTACATGAACCACCTGCAGCCCGGCTCGTCGTTCATGTCGGAGTATGTCATCACCATCGGGTAAGCCCTTCACTCCAGCCTTATTGGAAGGGGGCAGAGGTGGGCCTGTATCTTTCAATCATACCAAGTTGTTCTTTAACGGTTAGTAAACGCTGAACGAAATGAAGACATTGCCTCTACCGCAGGTGCAGTTTGTCACGCTGGCCATCGGTGCTACGGCGCAGCGCATGGGCATTACTGCCACTGAGTTGCACAACCGCCTAAAGCAGCATGGCCTTGTGCGACGCCTGCTGCTTGACTGCTATGACACACTGCATACCGAGAGCATCGATGGTGTGGCGTGGAACGTGCAGGAAGCCCTGCGTAACTGGGATGCCAAAGACCAGGAAAAGGAAGGGGGGACGCAATGATGACGCTCTATCATGGTTCTCATGTCGGCGTTCCTTCTCCATTGACAGGCGTAGGCCGCCGTGAACTCGACTTCGGCCCGGGCTTCTACGTCACCAACCTGCGCGAACAGGCTGAGCGCTGGGCCCGCCGCGTGTGCGTCATCCGTGCTGCCGAAACGCCGCTGCTCACCACCTACGAGTTCGACGAGAAACAATTGCCCGCTGACGTGCGCTGCCTCCGTCTGGAGCACTACGACCAGCGGTGGCTCGACTTTGTAGTCAGTAGTCGCCGCGGTGAGGAACCTTGGCGCGACTACGACATCATCGAGGGCGGCGTGGCCAACGACCAGGTCATCGATGCCGTCGAGGACTACTACGCCGGTCGCATCACTGCCGAGCAGGCTATCGGTCAGCTGCGTTTTGCTCGCCCCACTCACCAGATGTGTATCCGCCGGCAGGACATCATCGATTGCTGTCTTCGCTTCGTCGCTACCGAACCTGTAGCCAAGAAAGGAGGCGTGCAATGAGAGACCAGGTACTATGGCGCAAGGAGGGCCGTATCGTAGTCCTGCTCGCCGAGCGCCTCGACATTGGCACCGAGCGCGCCCTTGATATCCTCTACAACTCGCGCACCTATGCCTTGCTGGCAAATCCCGACAGTGGGCTGCAGCTACAGAGCGACGAATATATCCTCAACGACCTGCTGCGCGAATTGGAAGAGTGAATACAAGTAATCTCCTCCTACGAATGTATCATGATAGATACAGACAAAGGCTCAAGGTTACCCAATTCTCCCCATAGGAAAGTCTCCTTACAAGGGCGTTGCACCATCGGCATAGGTATTACCAACGTGGCCTCAGTGCGGGAGCATCCCTTTGGAATAATAAAAGCGTAAAGATTTTTTACTCTAAAAACAGGTCTCTGAAAAAACTCATTCTGGAAAGAATGAGGGTAGCCTCAACACCGAAAAACGTACATCTTTTTCGTTTGCCACGGACTTTCACGAACTCGTTCGGGCAGCAGAAGCGAGAGAGTTTGCGCACTTTTCGGAAAATGTGCAGCCTTTTGGCATCATAACTGACCTGTTTGTGAATTTTTTAAGCTCATTTAGACTCAAAAAAGGCTCCGAAAAATTCCAATCTGTGCAGTTGAAAAAAGTCCGAAGGCTTCGGACACTCCGTCCGAAGGCTTCGGACTCGTTGTCCGAAGGCTTCGGACGAAAATTCCG
>Ga0310694_10007711_pt1 | contig 10067 bp, 5 predicted proteins | sample 174DNAGHGhighgp2_FD_203884 | JGI IMG/M metagenome (GOLD analysis project Ga0310694, IMG submission 203884) | Sheep rumen microbial communities from Palmerston North, Manawatu-Wanganui, New Zealand - 1742 DNA GHGhigh gp2 (v2) (version 2) | ecosystem: Host-associated > Mammals > Digestive system >...
GTAGTCGTTCACCGCGTCCAGCATCCGCAGCAGCTTCGTGTGGTCGTCCCCGGTCTTCGATTCCAGCACCTCGCCGAAGCGGACGGGGTCGTAATCCGGATCCGTCGCGAGCTTCAGATTGTCGGGATACCGGTACATCTCGCACATATTGGCCTTATAGAGGTTCCCGTTGACGCTCAGGCCGTGGTTCCGGAGATACCGGTTGTTCGGCAGCTCCACCTGTGTGAAGAGGCCGTAGTCCACGAATTCATCCACGGGATCCTCCGCCGTCAGATCCCTTACCCAGAGGTGCACGAACTGCGTACGCAGGCTGGGAATGGAGGGCACGTCCTCAAGGAGCTTGAAGTAGAGCATATTGCGGATGCGCGTCACATCCGCCGGGTGCTTGTTCAGGGCAATGGCCTTCTGCCCGCGCCAGAGACCCGCGCCGTCGTAGAGGGAGATCCGGTAGGACTTCTGTCCGTATCCCGTGGAGGTGCGCCCGCGGACGTTCATGGTCGCGTTCCCGGAGACGGCTCCGAAGCCGAGCTCCCCTTCCCGGGGTCCCTCCTCGTCGCCCACCTGCAAGAGGATCTCCGTTTTGATCTTCTCCACCCCGGTCATGCCCTGCAGGTTCAGGTAGGAGTTGACCTCCTCGAGGGTGTGGTCCGTGCCGTCCGCCGCGTTGCCTCCGGTGACGGTCACGTAGAAGCACACGGGTTCCGTGGAGTCATAGGCCCCGTAGAGGGAATCCGCGTCGCCGATGCCCTCCGCCGGGGCGGCCTTGTTCACCGTCTGATGCCGACCTCCGCCGGAGGCGTAGGGGGAGACGTAGTCGTCCGGCACCAGAAGAAGCTCGCATCCGCAGAGCAGAGCGCAGAGACCCGCGCAGAGGGTTCCCGTGAGGAATTTTTTCGCAGTTCTCATTTTGATCCTTTCTCAGCCGCTTCCGGGTTCCTCCTGCGGGCGGCGCGGACCTCCAGACGGGCGGCAAGCTCCTTCCAGAAGTCGTGGGTGATTTCGTTGAATACCGGCTGGGAGCAGTAGACGTTGTAGTCGATCCGCTTCACGTACCGGTTCAGCCGGGGGAAGGACACGAGATACATGGCCAGCCCTCCCGCGATCACGCCCGCCCCGTAGAACAGGGTGCCGAAGCGGAGGGAGAGAAGGGTCCCCGCGGCGTTGAAGACGAAGAAGGCGGCGGCGGAAGCCATGGCTCCCCACCGGTCGTTGAAGTACAGCTGCAGCATCATCAGGCTGATGCCGATGCAGTAGAGGCTGTAGCCGATGCACATCAGCCGGAACATGTGGAGCATGTCGGCGGTGAATCCGATGGAGGAGAGGAAGTAGCGCATGAAGAGCATGTAGAGGACCATGGCGAAGATCTGCACCACGATCAGGTTGTTGATCTCCTGCCACATGGACCGCTCCATCTGCTTCCGGGCCAGCCGGATTTCCGGCATGGTGCCGCCGTCGGTGATGGCGGAGAAGTACCGGCGGTAGGCGGCGTAGAAGTTCACCTCCACCGACACGATGAAATTGATGTTGGTGGGGATCGTGACGAGATAGGCGTAGAAGGCCGCGCTGTCAAACAGGGAGGCCTGCCGGAAAATGCCCGTCACGGGGGAGCCCAGCGGGGAGAACCACATGAGGATGATGTGCACGAACGCCCCCGCCATGCTGAGAAATCCCGTCAGAAGCAGATCCGGCGTCTGGGAAAACCACGCCACATAACCGAACAGGCTGCACCGACCGCTGGGGAAATACTTGAGAAGCACCCGGAGCATGCCCGTCAGCATGACCCCGTAGCCCACCGCCAGCGCCAGCATCAGGGCGGTCATGGGAGACACCCCGAGAAGGCACAGGAGCGGACCGCCGAGGATGGCTGTCAAAACGCCCGCGAGAAACCGGACGAGGATCGCCCGGTAGTCCTTCGCCGCCGTGATGTAGGACATTAAAAGCCACACGGGGATCAGCTCCGCGAAGAGCAGCCAGTTGAGGATCTTCTGAAAGAGGGTCAGCTCCGCGGCGGTGGAGACCGCCAGCCCGTAGAGGATCCCGCCGGGGATCATGAGGGTGAGCGCCGCGCCGATGAGGGAGGGCAGCACCTTCTCCATCTGATTCTGATACATCATGTCCGCCACGTAGCGGGAGAGGTACATCTGAAAGCCGCTGGTCAGCAGCATGGAGAGAAAGAGGGCGTAGACCATGGTCACCACCAGCACCTCCCGCATGTGCTCGGAGACACCGAAGAACCGGGCCTCGGCCTGGATCCCGAGCAGCAGGAGCACCGCCAGGATCATGGTGCCGGAGCAGATGACCGCCGCGTAGGCGTATGCCCGCATCTTGCGGATCACGCCGCTGCCCACGAAGAGCTTTTTGAGCTCAAATCCGATGCCTGCCATGTCATCCCTCCTTCCCCGCGTCCGTTCTGCCCGCCCGGTACGCGGCGACAGCCTCGTCGAACAGGTCCGAATACCGCTTCAGCATCTGGTCGTGCCGATAGTTGGCTCCGACGCGCTTCTGACCGATGAGACCCATCTGACGCCGCTCGGCTTCGTGATCGCACATGGCAAGGATCGCCTCGGCCATGGCGCTCTGGTGCATGGGAGGCACGCAGTAGCCCGCCGTCCCGAGATCGTCGTTCACGCCCTCGAGCAGCTCCCGGCAGCAGCCCACGTCGGTGGTGACTGCCGGACGCCCCGCCGCCATGCCCTCGAGCACGGCAAGCGGCTGCCCCTCGGAGAGGCTGGTGAGCAGGACGAAGTCGATCTTCTGAAGATACTCCAGCACATTGACCCGCCCCGTGAAAATGGCGTTTTCCAGACCCAGCTCGTCCCGGAGGTAGACGCATTCCGCGTAGTATTCCTCATCCTCGTTGGTGGGCCCCATGATGTGCAGCCGGACGTTCTTTCTCTCCTCGCACACCAGGGAGAAGGCGTAGAGCATGGTCTTGATGTCCTTGATGGGCACGAGGCGCACCACCGCCCCGATGTCCACCCAGCCGTCCGGCTCCTTTTGCGGGATGACCTTGAACTTGTCGAAGGCCACGCCGTTGGGGATCACCCGGCACTTGTCCGCCGGGCATCCGATGTCCTGCTGGATCAGGCTGGCCCGGTAGAAGAGGGAGGTGACCTTCTCCGCGTACCGGTAGGCGCAGCGGGTGTACATGTAAAACATCCTGATCCAGAGATTCTTGAAGTGGTTCGGCACCCAGTTCGAGCGGAGGATCTCCTCCTCCCGCTCCCGGGTATAGATCCCGTGCTCCGTCACGAGGAAGGGCTTTCCGGTCCGGACGTGAGCCATGGATCCCAGCACCCCCGCGTAGCCCGCGGAGACGGAGTAGTAGAGGTCCGCCTCCGGGATCTCGCTGCCGAGCAGATAGAGCAGGGGCAGGAACATGGAACGGATGCAGTAGAAATAGTCGGTAAAGCCCACGTAGGGGAAATCCTCGGCAGAGAGCTGTTCTATCAGCTCGAGAAACGTCTCGCTCATGAGGAAGCTGACGTTCTCCACCGCGGAGCGGGAGAAGAGACGGAACACCGTCTCCCAGTCCGGGTGATCGCAGCGGAGCAGCTCGAGAAGGACTTCCCGCTCCTCGTCCTTCACCGGACGCCGCCGGGGCTTCGTCAGGTGGGTGGACATCATCTCGTCGAGATAGACGTCCTTCAGCTCGACCACGTTTTCCGGCATTTCGTAGGCGTACTGACCCCGGTTCTTCTCCTGAGCGCCGATGGCCCAGATCACGAACTCGTGCTCCGGCATGGCTTTGATGAGGCCGTGAAGCCAGCTGGACACGCCGCCGGCCACAAAGGGATAGCATCCCTCGCAGATCACACAGATTCTCACCCCTCGGCCTCCCATTCCAGCCGGACAACCGGCTCCGTGCAGCGAAGCCAGAAGCAACCGGACGCCTCAAACAATTCTGCTCCCGTCACCCGTTCCGGTTTCGCGGAGGAGAGACAGAGCCATGCTTCATCATAAAAGTCCGTCAAGTCGATCCGGAGCGTCCTCTCGTCCTCCCAGACCCGTTCGATCCCCAGCCGGTCGAACCGCTGGACGGCGGCTGCCGCCTCTGTGGCGGTGCACCACCGGAGGGCGGGATACGCTTCTTCGATCTCTTCGAGAGCCTCTTCAAAATCGTTCCGCAGCTGTTCCCAGCCGAGCAGCGCGCCTCTCTCCTCGTCCAGCACGTCGTCCGGGTGGATGAAGTGGGAGAACACGCCGTGGAGGTTCAGCTCTCCCGCGGCGACGACCTTGACATAGTCGCCCATGGAGAAGCCGGAAGTGATTCGGGGCACCGGCACGGTCCCATCCGGATTTTCGTGGTATTCCTGCACCCGCGCATGGATGCCCTCCTCCGGAAGATAGACGCCGGAGATCGCTTCGAGCGTGGGGACGGTCTTCACAAGTACCGCCTGGCCCTCGTCGCTCAGATAGTTGGACGGGGGAACATAGCTCGTGAACACCGCGTCCGGCAGGAAGGAGTGTCCGTACCGGACCAGCTCCTTTACCGCGCCCTCCATGTCGGAGGTGGATTCCCAGGTGTCGTAGTCCTCGTCGGCATACTGCCAGCCGGTGAGGCAGAGGGGCTGGTGGTTGTATCCATGGAGCCCCAGCTCGCCGCCGGACTGCAGAAGCTCCGAGGCATAGTACCGGATGAGGCTGTTGTCCTCGTTGTCCGGCACAAAGGGGGCTTTCATGGTCTTGTTATAGGTTTCCACCAGCACGCCGGTATAGCGGAGGCCGAAGGTCCGGGCGAGGGTCTTCATATCCGGCCACCAATGGTTGCGGAAGAAGCCCTGGGTACTCAGGCCGTACTTCTCCCTGAGGTTATCGTCAAAGCCCTCCGGCTGGGGAGCCGGGAAGTCGTCGATAAACACCATGCCCGCGTTGACGATGGGGTAGACGAGCGCGTCCTCCAGCGAAGCGAGAAGGATCGAGGCAAGTCCCCGCATATCCTTGCCCTGGATCAGGGAGTGGTTGCAGACCAGCACCCGGCCTTGCCCGACCTCCCGCGTCCACGCGGCGGGCACCGATGCGTCCTCCCCGGCGTACAGGAGCACCCGGCAGTCGGACTCCAGGTGCAGGGAGAGGGCGTAGTCGTCCAGACCCTCGCGGAACACCGTGTCCCCGAAGACGGGGAGGGTTCCATCGGCAAAGGAGAGGGCGTGGTAGGCCATGTAATCGCCGCCGTAGTCCTGAATGCCCAGCTTATGGCCGACGATCCGGATCCAGCCGTCCGCGGAGGGGGCGGTCATGAGGCCCAGCCTGCCCCCCGCCGAGACCCAGTTCATGAGGGCCACAGCCCCTTCTCCCTCCAGATCCGGCAGAGAGGGGGAGCAGAGCAGCGCCGTGCCGACATCCTCGGGCATGGTCCCGTCGAAGGTATCGGAAACTTCCCAGCCGATCCGCATTTCGTCAAGGGTATCCTCCACGACGGCGAGCAGGACGTTCTCCTCCCGTGAGGTCTCCGAGAGCAGAAGGATCTCGGTCTGCCGGGCATCATCCGGCTTCCGGGAGGTCCCATCCGCACCCGCGGCGGACGCATCCGCCCCGCCGAGGGAGGAGGACAGGGGAGCCAGCCGGACGGGACGGGCGTCCATGGGCATCCCGCTGTGGGAAACGGTCAGGAGAAGACCGAGCAGGAGACACAGCACCGGCGTGGAAATAAAGAGAAACAGGTGGTTCTGCCGCTTCATGTCGATCCTTTCAGGAAGTATTCCATCTTTTCCCGCCCGGCATAGCTCCAGAGGACGCCGGCAGACTCGAGCTCCTTACCCACGTTCTTCAAGCCCTGAAGGTCCCGGCTGTCCACGCAGACGCGCATCAGTTCAAGCCAGGGCTCCTCCTCGCCGGGGTATTTCCGGGTCAGTTCCCGCGCCGTTTCCGATGCCTCCCTTGCCTTACCGAGGGCCAGAAGGTTCCGGCAGCGCAGGCATCCGAGGGCCAGATCCGCGTCCTCCGCGGGGACCTTCGCGATCTCCTGTTCGAGAAGCGTCCGCTGTCTGAGCAGCAGATGTCCCTCCAGGAGCCCGCTCGCGATATAGGTTTCCATCTGATGAATATAGGCGAGCCGGTCCGCTGTGCTGCCGGGATCCTTCGCCAGAAGCGCCTGACTCTGCTGCAGGCTCATTTCCGTCTGTCTCTGGTATTCCGTCAGGGTGGCGGTGGCGTAGTGGGCCGTCTCCGGGTCGTCGTTGAACCGGGCGATCATGAGAAGCTCCACGTTTTTCTCCGGGTCGTCGTGGAGCAGCTTCATCATCATCTCCCGACGGACAGCCGGTTCGCTGATGAGAAAGGCCTCCTCCATGGGCGCGGTGCTCGGCGCTTCGGGGTCCGGGGCGGTGTAGCTCTTCCGCATGGGGTCGGGATTCATGACCCGGTCCCTGAGCAGCTCCGGATCCGGTTCCTCCGCATATATCAGTTCCATCCCGCAGACCGGACCGAAGAGGGGCACGGCGGCGCAGAAAAGGATCTCGCCCACGGAGAGGGGCCGCTTCTTCCTCCGCCCGAGCAGGACGGCGAGAAGGAGCAGGACAAGATGCAGGAGGAGGATGAGGATTGTGACGAGAAGACTGTAGTTATCCAACGGCCACATCCTCCGATACCACCTCGCAGCGCAGGCCGTTGCGGCTGAAGCGCTCTTCGATGGCGGGCATCCGGTCCGCGGTGGCCTGCGGGAAGAGAACGTAGAACGCGCCGTCGTCCAGCTGGCCCACCAGGTCCGTGCTCCGCACCAGCTTGCCCGCATAGCGGTCGATCACTTCCCGGCTCATCTCCCGCTCACCATGCAGACGAACAAGGACATGGTCGCCCATGCGCCGCTGGCGGATGGTCTGATAAACGCCGAGGGCCTGCCGGAACGCCTCGGGGGTGAGGATGTGGGTGTCCTCGAAATACATATCCCCCACCTGGCTGTGATAGCGGAGAGCTCTGACCAGGGCGCTCTGCACCAGGCCCGCCACCACGGAGAGGAGGTTTTCCATATACATGCTCTGCTGTTCGAAGGGGACGTTCCACAGCATCAGCACCGCCAGCATATCCCCATCGTCCATGACGGGGAGAGCATAGACGGGATAGCCGCTCATCATGGACCGGTTGGCGAAGAGCTTTCCCTTCTTGAGCGTCTCGAACATCTCCGGGAAGTCGTTCAGGTTCACGGAGCGGGGCAGGGAGCGCATCTCCCGGGAACGGACCACCATACGGATATAGGAAAACCCGGGCTTCGCCTCGTAGATGGCCACGCTGTTGTTCTGCAGGGTGCTCTCCAGCACGTGCAGGGTGGAGAGGAAGACCTGCACGGGCTGCAGGGTGTCCAGCTCCTTCGTGATCTGATAGATGCGGCCGTAGCTGTCCCGGGAATGGTAGATCTGCTCCTTGAGCTGATTGCGGTCCTCGTAGGTCTCCCGGTAGATGCCCTCCATGAAGTCCCGCTCCCGGCTGATCTCCTCCCTCTCCTCCCGGAGCAGGTCCATCTTCAGGCGGCGGCGGTCCTGGGCGTAGCCGAAGAGCGTGCCGGAGAGGACATAGACGCTCATGGGCAGCCAATGGTCCGTGTTGTACAAGAGGTCGGAGGCGCTGCCGCCCTTCAGTATGTGGGAGGCGCAGTACCACACGCACATGAGAATGGACGCGGTCACGCCCGCAGAACGCCCGTGGATGAAGCCCATGAGGATGACGTAAAGGAGCATGTAGTCCACGGAGGCAAGGACCGCGTTCGTCTCGCCCTTTTGAGTCAGCCAGACGGCGACGCCGGCGAGCAGGACCACCTCGACCCATTTGAGCGCGGTCCACAAGAGGCTGTCCCGGCCTGTCTTCTTCTTTTTCGCGGCTTCCCCCTCCGGCGTGACGGCGGTGACGAGTTCATCCAGTTCCCTGCGGAAATCGTGGCGGGGGACCCAGCCCACGGAGGAGGCTATGGTCCCCGAGAGCGACTTCCGGCACCGGCGGGTATCCACATAGGAGACGGAGAGACCGGGGAGGGCTTTTTTGAGGAGCGCGGCGGTTTCCCCGTAGGTGGAGGGGATGCCCTGAGGCGCGTGGACCACGCCCTCCAGCTCCATGCTGACGGCGTATTCGAGGAACACGCCGAGGTCCTCCGCATGGAGAAAATCACATTCGGTGTCCTCGTCGCCGTTCAGGATCAGCTCCTGTCCGCTCTCAGCGCATCGGCGGGCCATGGCGAAGAAGCTGGTGGGATCCTCTGCGGTATAAAGGCTGGTGGTGCGGACGATCAGCGTCTTGAAGCCGTCGGGCACGCCGCAGCTGACGCAGGATTCCGCCGCCTGGATCATGACGCCGGTGGGATTATCGGAGACGGGCGTCTCGCTCTCCAATGCCTGCTGTCCCTCGCCGAAGACCCGCTGATCGGTGACAAGGATGAACTGGCGGGCGCTTGTGTGGGACACGCCGTGAAGGATATCGAACATGAAATCCAGCTGCCTGCCCTGTACCGCGCCGTATTCCCGCCGGTCCTCGCATTGGGCCGCGAAAAAGAACAGGATGGTGTCAAAGCCTCCCGCCGTGATGTACCGCGTGGTTTCTTTTTCCCCTGGAGCCAGCTTCACATGGCGGATGCCGCTGCCTCCGCCGCGCGAGTCTTCGGTGAGACCGACGAGGGTCACCTCATGGCCGCCCTGCGCCAGCCGTCGTGCGATGCTCCACACGGACCAGGGCAGAACGCCGGTCAGTAATAGTTTCATATGAACCGTCCTCTGATCCTCTGAAAGAAACGAAAGAGGTTATTGTATCATTGTTCTGGATTCTCCGGGATTCGTCAAGGCCTTCCCGGGTTAACGGGTCAAAAAATGTTTAAAAATCATGAAAAAACAGAAGAACAACTCTTGTGAGCAGTGAACATTTTTTGAATATGTTGAGAAATACGGACATTTCGGACTCGCTCCCCGAAAGGGACACAGCATTCGCAGTCAGGATGTCCGCCCCGTTCCCGTAAGGAATCTCTTCGGCAGCGATCTGCCGGCGCACAGTCACGCCGTCGCGGCGGCGTATGTTCCTTCTCAATTCAGCAGCGTTCCAAACGCAGCGACCGCTTCGTCCACGGTCATGGATCCGTTGCAGATCCGGGTTCCGGCGTAGCGCATCTGTTTGTCCGGCTCATCGTCCAGTCCCACCTCGGAGAGGTAGATCACGTGCCCGTCGTCAAGCTCTCCGAAGGAGGCATAGACACCGTCGAACGACATATCACGGCAGGGTGTCACCATACGCTTGATCTGCGCCATCCGGCTCAGTTCCTCCGTCCGGGTGAGGAAACGCATGAATTCGTTCGCCATATCGAGGTTTTCGCTGTTCCGGTTCACGGAAAAGCCCATGGAAAGCTGATTGAGGAAATACCCGCCCTCGCCGGTGGAGGGAACGGGGTGATAACTGTACTTGAAGGGATGCGCAATGTAGGCTTCGGACATGCTCTCCCGCTTCTCCGTGCCGGAAACCGTTCCGGCTGTGGCGAGCATCATGGGAACGTCTCCCTCGAAGAAGCGGAGGATCACAGCCTGATAATCGTTTTCCAGCTTGTCGCAGGCTTTCATATCGATGTACCCGTGCTCAAGAAAATCCGCGGCCAGCGCAAGCGCGTCACGGGCGTATTCCCCGGCTTCGGGCGTCAGGGCGTTCAGATTTTCCAGCGCTTCGCCGTTTCCCTGGATCTCTGCGCAGAAGTATGGGAAGCTCAGCGGGAAGAGCATGAAGCTGCCCCGGCTGTACCCCATCATCGGGCTGGAATATCCGGCCTTCTGCAGGGCGTCGCAGACGGAGAGCAGCTCCTCGTACGTCTTCGGAACGCTGAGCCCTTCCTTCTCAAAGATCTCCTCGTTGACGAGCATGCCGTACGTCGTGCAGAACACGGGGAGGATCGGGATCCGTCCGTCCGCGTCCCGGTACAGGAGCTTTTCCTGGACGCAGGAGAGGTTCATACCCAGCGACGGATCGGAAAGGTCCTCCGCTGTTTCAATGACCGATTGCAGATCCTCGCGCTCCAGCATCCACGGGTAGGAGAAAAAGATGTCGGGAGCCTCCGCGCCGCTCAGCGCGACCTCGATGGTTCCGTTATAGTTGTCAAGATAGGTGTA
>Ga0310694_10007712_pt1 | contig 10066 bp, 7 predicted proteins | sample 174DNAGHGhighgp2_FD_203884 | JGI IMG/M metagenome (GOLD analysis project Ga0310694, IMG submission 203884) | Sheep rumen microbial communities from Palmerston North, Manawatu-Wanganui, New Zealand - 1742 DNA GHGhigh gp2 (v2) (version 2) | ecosystem: Host-associated > Mammals > Digestive system >...
CGCGTTTTCACGGCGAAGACGCTCGTCAACTGCGCGGGCATCCACTCCGACGAACTCAACAACCTCGTGAGCGCCACGAAGTACAACATCCAGGCGCGGCGCGGCGAGTACCTCATGCTCGACCGCGACGAAGAGGCAAGCTTCTCCGCGACGATGTTCCAGGTGCCTTCGAAGATGGGCAAGGGCATCCTTGTTTCGCCCACTGTTGACGGTACGGTGATCGTGGGGCCGACGGCCGAGGACATCCCCGACAAGGAGGACAAGGCGACGACATACGAGGGACTTGAGAAGGTCAAGGCCGGCGCGCGTCGCACGTATCCCGGTCTGCCGCTCAACAAGGTTATCACCGAGTTTAGCGGACTCCGCGCGCACGAAACCACCGTGAGCGACTTCGTGCTAGGCGAAGCGCCGGACGCGCCCGGGTTCTTCAACGCGCTCGGCGTGGAGTCGCCCGGTCTCACGAGCGCCCCCGCAATCGGCGCATGGCTCGCGGAGCGTGTCGCCGGGAAACTGGACGCTACGCGCAAGGCGGCGACGGAAATCTCTCTCGACGTGAGCGAGTGGCCTGAGACGCGCAAAATGGACAAGGCCGACCTTGCGGCGCTCATCCAGAAGGATCCGGCGTTCGGCCGCGTGATATGCAGGTGCGAATCGATTTCAGAGGGTGAGATACGCGCAGCGATCCGCTGCCGCGTAGGCGCGCGCACGCTGGACGGCATAAAGCGCCGTACCCGCAGCGGCATGGGCCGTTGCCAAGGCGGGTTCTGCACGCCGAAGCTCATCGAGATACTTGGCGAGGAACTCGGGCTTCGCCCAGATGCGTTCCTTGCCTCGCGCAAGACCGCGCCTGCGGAACTGCGTGAAGCCGCCGCAGCCGCGACGACTGGCGACGGCACTTGGGACGTGACCGTGATTGGCGCAGGGCCTGCGGGACTTGCCGCCGCGATTGCCGCCCGCGACGCGGGCGCGGAGAAGGTGCTGGTGCTGGAGCGCGATGATGCGCCCGGCGGCATCCTCCAGCAGTGCATCCACAACGGATTCGGCCTCCACCGCTTCAAGGAAGAGCTGACTGGCCCCGAATACGCGCAGCGCTTCATCGACGAAGCACGCACGAAGAAGATTCCGATTCGCTGCGGCACGATGGTGATGGAAATCGCGCCCGGTAAGACGCACACGATTACCACGATGAGCCGCCGCTATGGAATGCAGGAAGTCAAGACGAAGTCAGTGGTGCTTGCGATGGGTTGCCGTGAGCGTCCGCGTGGTGCGCTAATGACTCCGGGTACGCGTCCGGCGGGCGTTTACACGGCCGGCACCGTGCAGCGTCTCGTGAACATGGACGGCATCATGCCGGGCAAGCGCGTGGTGATCCTCGGCTCCGGCGACATCGGCCTCATCATGGCGCGACGCCTCACGTTCCAGGGCGCGAAGGTGCTCGCCTGCATCGAGATCATGAAGAAGAGCTCGGGACTCATGCGAAACGTGGTGCAGTGCCTGCAGGACTACGACATCCCGCTCCTGCTCTCGCACACGGTCACGGACGTCGAGGGCCGCGAGCACGTGACTGGCGTGAAGGTGAGCCAGGTGGACGACAACCTGAAGCCTATTCCCGGCACCGAAATGCATTTCGACTGCGACACGCTGCTCCTTTCGTGCGGACTCATCCCCGAGAACGAGCTCACGAAGGCTGCCGGAGTGGAGATGGATCCCAAGACGCGTGGACCGAAGGTTGATGCGGCGATGGCCACGAGCGTGCCAGGCATCTTCGCCGGCGGCAACGTCGTGCGCGTGTACGACCTCGTGGATTGGGTGAGCCGCGATTCTGAAATTGCTGGAAGGAGTGCTGCAAAGTATGCAACTGATCTGCATTAACTGCCCGAAGGGCTGTGAACTTACGGTGGAGCGTGGCGCTGACGGCGCCGTGAAGGTGACGGGCCATACGTGTCCGCGTGGCGAGGCGTACGGCATCGCGGAGATGACGAACCCCACGCGCATGGTGACTGGCCTTGTGCGCGTCGCCGGAACGCGGCGTCCGCTGCCCGTCAAGACGCGCACCGCCATCCCGAAGGGCAAGATCGCCGAGGTGACGAACCTGCTTGCGAATACCACGGTGTTGCCGCCGAAGAAGATCGGCGATCTCGTGATTGAGAACGCATGCGACACTGGCGTGGACGTGGTCGCCACCGCAATGTGCGCCGTCTGACGCCGTGATTGCCGATTACGGATACGACGGAGGACCACTCGCGATTCCGGGCGCGGTTCCCGCGCGCGTGGTGGCCGCGTACGGCGACTACTACCGCGTCGTGTGCGACGAGGGCGAGTGCATCGCGCGCAAGAAAGCGGGCGTGTACCACAACCGTCCCGATGCAATCCCTCCCACGACGGGCGACTTCGTGGCGCTCAAGTGGAATCCGCACGGCGAAGGGCGCATCGTCGCCACGTTGCCGAGGAAATCGCGTTTCGAGCGTCTTGACCCTTCGTCAAAGCGCCGTCAGGCGCAGACCATCGCCGTCAACTTCGACACGCTCTTCTTCCTGATGAGCCTCAACCAGAACTTCTCCGTGCGCCGTCTCGAACGGTTCCTCGCCGCAGGGGCGGCGTCCGGTGCGCCCGTGGTGGTGGTGCTTACGAAAAGCGACCTAGTGGATGAGCGGCAGCTTGCGGAATACCTCGCACAGGCGCGGGCGCACTCGGGCGGCGCGGAAGTGGTTGCCATTTCGTCGCTCACGGGCGCGGGACTCGACAAGCTCTCGCCCTACGTGCAGCCGCGCCGCACGCTCGCGTTCATCGGGTCGTCCGGCGTGGGGAAGTCGTCGCTTGTTAACGCCCTTGCCGGCGAGGAGCTGATGCCGACGCTGGAGATACGCGAATGGGATTCAAAGGGACGCCACACCACGACCGAACGCGAACTCGTGCGGCTCTCGTCGGGTGCGCTCGTGATCGACACTCCCGGAATGCGCGAGTTAGGGCTTTGGGATGCGGATGCAGGCGTAGCCGATGCTTTTGCAGATGTGGAGGAGCTTTTCACGCGCTGCCGTTTTTCGGATTGTCGCCACGATACGGAGCCGGGGTGCGCGGTGAAGGCCGCCCTCGTCGACGGCACGCTTGACGCGGCGCGTTGGGAGGCGTACATGCGCCTGAAAGTCGAACTCGCTGGCGGAGAAATCGCCCGAGTCGCCTCCACGCATCGTTATCGGAAATAGAAAACTTACCACATGTTCCTGCCATGTAGGCAGGAATGTGGTATAATGTTCGGCAACGGACAAAGTAATGAGAAGGTGAATATGAACATAACAAAACGAGACTTTATCAAAATCGGCGGCGGGGCTGCTCTTGCGGGAGTGGCGTTTCCGTCGTTCGCTGCGAAATCCGCGAAGCCTGCGTACGGCGGGCGTAAGGTGCGCATCGCCGCGATCGGTACGGGTGGAATGGCTCGCGGCGACCTGAACAACTTCTTGCGCTCCGGCCTTGCGGAGGTCGTGTGCGCGGCCGATGTCTATGAGCCGTCGCTCGACTGGCTGAGGAAGGCGCAGCCGAAGGCGAAGTTCTACAAGGACTACCGCAAGATGCTCGCGGAGTGTGCCGGCACGTTCGACGCCATTACGATCGTCGTACCGGATCACTCGCACTGCGTAGCGTTCCTTGAGGCCGTGAAACACAAGGTGCCTGTGTTCTGCGAGAAGCCGCTGGGCCATACCTTCGCAGAAACCGTCGCCATGATGCGCGAGGCCAAGAAGGCAGGCATCATCACGCAGGTTGGGATGCAGGGCAACTCGTTCCCGACCACGCAGCAGCTGCGCGAATGGATGGAGAGCGGAGAGCTCGGACAGGCCCGCGAGGCGCACCTCTACTGCAACAGCGTGCGGTACTTCTACTGCGATCCGCCGGAGTTCTTCAACACGCACGTGCCGGCGCCGAAAGGCCTCGACTGGGATCTCTGGCAGGGACCGGTTGTCCGCCGCCCCTATTTCAAGGACGTCACGCCGGGACACTGGCGCAACTGGTATCCCTACGGCGAGGGCTGCATGACCGACTGGGTGTGCCACATCCTCGGTCCGCTCGTCACGGCGCTCGACCTCGACCTGCCGACGGCGGTGACGGTGGACGCGCCGGGGTTCGACCCCGCGAAGACGCCGCAGGCGTTCCCGACCAGCCCGCGCTACAAGTTCGAGTTCCCCGCGAAGGGCGCGCGCGCCGCGTTCACCGCATACTGGTACGACGTGAACCGCACCGCGCCGCGTCCGCCCGAGCTGGAGGCGAACCAGGAGTTCGATCCGATCAAGCGCGGGTGGTCCGGGGCGTGGGTGAAGTGCGACAAGGAGACGCTGATGTACGGTTCACATGGCGCGACCGGGTTGCGCATCGTGCCGCAGGCGCGGATGCGCGCGTTCAAGCGTCCGCCGCAGAAGTACCCGCGCGTGCGCAACCACCACGCGGAGTTTCTGCTGGCCGTGCTGGAGAATCGGCCAGCGAACACGCCGTTCGAGCTCGCCGGCAAGGTGTCGCTGATGGGACTTATCGGAACCGTCGCCACGCGCTTCCCCGGAACGCGCCTTGAGTTCGATTCGCAGAAGATGCGTTTTTCGAACTGCGACGCGGCGAACAGGTTCCTCAAGCCGGAATGGTCCGAGCAGGCGCTAGTTACATACGGCTCGTTCATCTGACGCAACACCATGAAAAAAGTATTCATTGATGGTTCGGCTGGCACAACCGGCCTGAGGATTCGAGAACGTCTTGCATCGCGGACGGACGTGGAGCTGATAACCCTCGCCGAAGAGGTGCGCAAAGACACGTCCGCCCGCCGCGACGCCCTCAACGCCGCAGACGTGGCGTTTCTGTGCCTGCCTGACGCGGCGGCGGTGGAGGCCGTTGGCCTTGTCGAGAACCCGCAAACGGTCGTGATCGACACTTCCACCGCGCACCGCACTGCTGACGGTTGGGAATACGGATTCCCGGAACTTGCCGGACGACGCGAGCGCATCGCGGTGTCGAAGCGTATCGCAAACCCGGGCTGCCACGCAAGCGGCTTCATAGCCCTTGTGGAGCCGCTCGTGCGCGCGGGGCTTCTCTCGAAGGACGTAGCCCTTACGGCAACTTCGCTCACCGGCTACTCCGGCGGCGGCAAGAAGATGATTGCGGACTACGAGACCGCCGCGACGCCGCTTCATCAGGGAGGACGCCTCTACGCCCTCGGCCAGACGCACAAGCACCTGCCTGAGATGTTGAAGGTATGCGGCCTTTCCACTGCGCCGGCGTTCCTGCCGATAGTGGTGCCGCACCATTCCGGCATGGAGGTGTCAGTGCCCGTGTTCGCGCGCGAGCTGAGGGGCAGACCCGACGACGTGCGCGCGGCTTACCGCGAGGCATACGCGGAAGGGCTTGTGCGCTACGTGGAAAATGCGGACGAGGGCGGGTTCATGTCCTCCGCGAAGCTCTCCGGCAGCGACGGCATGGAGGTGTCCGTTTGCGGCAACGACGAACGCATCGTGCTTGTGTCGCGTTTCGACAATCTCGGGAAGGGTGCGTCCGGTGCGGCCATACAGAACATGAACATCGTTCTGGGCGTCCCCGAAGCGACGGGGCTGGTTTCCCTTTGACGTCAAATGCCTGTTGTACGATAATTGCCCCATGAACTTCGAGCAGAAACCTTACAGGCAGCAAAACGGACAGCCGCAGCAGCCCCAGCAGGGGCAGTTGCCATCCGAGGGCACTGACGCCGCAGCTATCATCGCCGCGCGTTCCGCGGCCGTGGCGCGCAACAGGCAGAAATCCGAAAGGGCTGCGCTTCTGCGCGACGTTCTGCGTATCGTGGGAGTTATCGTGCTCGTGGCCGGCGTGGGGTTTGTTGCCCACATAAAGCACCAGCAGACGCTAGAGGTGGAACGTCAGCAGGCACTGCGAGAGGAGGCGGAGCGCGTAGCTCGTGCCAAGGAACGCGCCGAACGAGAGGCGAGGATGGATGCTGCGCGAAAGGAGCGCATGGCCGCATTAAAGGCAGCAGAGGCGGAGAAGCTGAAGCGAAGGGAAGAAGAGCGGCGTGCGCGTGAGGCGAAGATCGAGGCGCTGCGCGTGCAGAAGGAAAACATAAAACGTTTCCATGTCGCGCAGGAGCGTTTCCGGGGCGCATCGCTTGGGATGCTATCTTCTGCGCCGGCGTCGGATTTACCCGCCAAGGTCCAGAACGAGACGTGGTTCTCGTGCTTGGTGCCTGGTGGACGCATGGGAGTGGAGCTTTACGAGATATGCGCTCAACCCGGCAAGGAACTTCAAGTCTCTCGGCTTGATGCCGATGGCAATTTGGATAAAGTCAAAGTTGAGGATTTCAACGGCATTGCATCAAAGGTTTCGTTCCTGCTCACAAAGGGAAGTCGCTGCTACTACAGTCCGCGCGACAAGGGCCGATGGGAAATGCGCAGGCCCGTGCCAGCGGAAGGCGAGACGCTTGATCCGACATACGAAGATTTTGGCGATCTCATCGACGTCATACGCAAGCGCGGTATTGCGACGGCATCTTTTGGTTACGATGTGTACTTCCGCGATATCGGTGGATTTGAAAGCCGCATACTTTTCGTGCCGTTCGGCGGTAAGCTGACTCGTTTCGCAATACACAACGCCCTCCAGAGTACGCTCGTGTCGCAGGGAGCACGTAGCAGCGGCGAAGCGGCGGTGCGCGCACGCCTAAACGAAGGGAACATAGTGATAAGACGTAGAAAGGGGAATATGCGATGATGTCGGTGCTCGAGAACCTTTTTGCATATTGTGCCGACTTCGGCGCGAGCGACATACACCTCTCCGTGGACGAACCGCCTCGTTTCCGCGTGCAGGGGCGTCTTTCGCCGCGCCCGGACTTCGAGGAGCTGGACGCGCGCGCGGTAGATGACATCGCAATGGAACTCGGCCTCTATACGTTGCCGATTGGATGTCCAGACGGTACTGAACTTGTACGCAAGAACCTCATCCGCGATGGAGCGATAGACGGCGCCGTGACCGCCCCTGACGGGCAACGATACCGCTTTAACATCTTCCGCCAGCAGGGGAAAACGTCAGTGGCGCTCCGCCGTCTCAACAGTACATTCAGGTCGATTTCGGAACTAGGTCTTCCGCAGCGCATCGCCGACTTCTGCAATGAGCGCGATGGACTAGTAATCGTGACCGGGCCGACCGGCAGCGGAAAGTCAACGACGCTCGCAACTCTCATCGACGGTATCAATTCAACGCGTGAATGCTTTATCGTGACAATTGAGGATCCGATAGAGTACCTCCACCCGTCCAAGATATCGCTCGTCAACCAACGCCAGGTCGGACGCGACGCGCGCAGTTTCAACGACGCACTCGTGGAGGCCATGCGTCAGGACCCGGACGTGATCCTTGTGGGCGAAATCCGCGACATGGAGACCATTCGCACGGCGCTTCGCGCCTCGGAGACCGGACATCTCGTGTTCACCACGCTCCATGCGGGTGACTGCCCTGGCGCAATCGAGCGCATAATCTCCGTGTTCCCGGCGGACGAACAGAACTCGGTGCGTCGGCAGCTCGCCATGGTGCTGCGCGGCATTGTGGCCCAGCATCTGCTTCCTTCCATAGATGGTACGCGTCGCCACGCCGTAACAGAGGTGATGGTCAACACTTCCGGAGTTGCCAACCTCATCGCGACTGGACGCACGTCTCAGCTTGCGGGCGCAATAGAAGCCGGCGGCAACGTCGGCATGCGTTCGGTGGAAGAGTCGCTTGTGGAATTGCTGTTCGCAGGTGCCATCGAGGAACGTGCCGCGTATGCCATTTCGCGTAACCCTGAAACCCTGCAACGCCGCATCTACGGTGTCGAAGAGGCGGAGTAGCGCCGTGTCTCCCGTCGGTTTCTTCGACAGCGGCGTTGGTGGGCTTTGCGTACGCGACGCATTTATCAAGCGGCTGCCGCACGAGGATACCGTGTATATCGCCGACACTGCCAACTGCCCTTACGGGAATCGCCCACCAGGGGAGATCGTACGCCTTGCTCGGCGACACGTCCGCACGCTTCTTGCGTATGGTTGCAAGATGGTGGTCGTGGCGTGCAACACCGCAACGGCTGCGGCGATTGACAACCTTCGCGCAACGTGGCCGGACGTGCCTTTCGTAGGCATGGAGCCGGCTGTCAAGCCAGCCGCCATGCGCTCGAAGAGTGGAGTGGTGGGCGTGCTTGCCACACAGGGGACGTTCAACGGACGTCTTTACCGCGAAACGTGCGCGCGATTCGCGAAGAGCACGACGGTGCTGACGGTCGTGGCGGATGAGTTCGTGACGCTCGTTGAGCGCGGTGAAACGTCTGGCGCGCGAGCGGAGGCTGCGGTACGAGCGCGTGTCGAACCGTTATTGGCGGCTGGAGCAGACCACATCGTGCTTGGTTGCACGCATTTCCCTCACTTAAGGCCGCTCATCGAGCAAGTCGCCGCAGGACGAGCGAAGGTGGTGGAGCCGTCAGATGCCGTGGCGCGACAGGCCGAACGTCTGCTTGCCGCCCGCGGCCTCCTCAACCCGTCTGGCGGATTCTCGCACATCTTCCTTCGCACTGGCGACTAATGCGGTGCCCCAAAATAACTTTACTTCTACAAGCATAACCTGCAAGAGTGCAAAAGTTGCTTTTGGGCAACGAAGCAGATTTCTTGTTTCGCAATAAAATCACATTTTATTCCGCACAGGCTGAATGGCTTTTGGTATAATGTGCGGCGATGAGAACGATAGCCTGGTGGGCGGCGGGTTTGACCACACGTTCCTTGGCCGGAAGATCGACAGCTCAAGAAGGGCGAGTCGCGGGAAGTTTCCAGTGAGTTGGTCAAAGTTTGTTTGAAAGCGTAATTGACTTATACTCATTAAGCGATGTATAATGTAACTCAAACGAGCGGAAAATGGATACGAATAGAATGGAAAAATACAGAATGGTTTTTGAGGGTGCGGTGTCCACTGCGCTCATCAATATGCTGGAGCTTTTTAGGTGAGAATGAGGAATCAAACAATGAAACGCATAACAGCAAGAATAATCGTTGCTACGGTGGTTGCGGTGTGCGCGGCGGCCGGGGCATACGATGTGAAGCTCGATGTTTCGCCCGACCGCGTGAGGACGCCGCTGAAAGTGGACATGGAGCGCATCGGGACGCTGCGTCCGCGTTCCGTGGGCGAGATACGCGGCTCCAACTGGACGCTTGGCTGCGAGACGCTCGACCGCGACTTCGCGGTTTTCGACGAGTACAAGAGTTTTCTCGCGCCGCTCGGTATCAAGACGATCCGTCTCCAGGCCGGCTGGGCTAAGTGCGAGAGGGAGAAGGGGAAGTACGACTTCGCGTGGCTCGACAAGATCATCGACTATGCCTGCTCTCAGGGTATCAACGTCCTTCTGGAGACCGGCTACGGCAATCCGATCTACAAGGGCGGTGGTGGATGGGACCTCGCGGGCGGCTTCCCGACGAGCGACGAGGGGATTGCCGCGTGGGACGCCTGGGTGGACGCGATGACGCGGCACTTCAAGGGGCGCGTGCGCGACTGGGCGATGTGGAACGAGCCGGACATCGGCGGCAACAAGACGGTCAAGGACATCGTCGCGTTCAACGTCCGCACGGCGAGGATCGTCAAGCGCAACATCCCCGACGCGCGCATAGCCGGGCTTTCGCTCGCGCGCAACAATCCGGAGTACTTGGAGAAGTGCCTCAAGGAGATGGGGCCGGACGTGGCGCTGTTCGACTGGTTCATCTACCACGGCTATGCGCCCGCGCCGGAATCGTCGTACGAGAACGTTGAGAAGCAAAAGGCGGTCCTCGCGAAATACAACCCCAAGGCGAAGCTGCGCCAGGGCGAGAACGGCTGTCCGAGCGAGATGGCCACGAAGTTCGCGCTCAGCGGCATCCCGTGGAGCGAATACTCGCAGGCGAAGTGGGATATGCGCCGGATGCTCGGCGACCTCGGGCATGACGTGGAGTCGAGTGTGTTCACGATCTGCGACTTCAACCACAGGGGACGGGAAATCAACCTGAAAGGCCTTCTGCGCATCAATTGGAACAAGGAGGTCATCGCCGTCAAGCGTGCGTACTACGCC
>Ga0310694_10007714_pt1 | contig 10065 bp, 6 predicted proteins | sample 174DNAGHGhighgp2_FD_203884 | JGI IMG/M metagenome (GOLD analysis project Ga0310694, IMG submission 203884) | Sheep rumen microbial communities from Palmerston North, Manawatu-Wanganui, New Zealand - 1742 DNA GHGhigh gp2 (v2) (version 2) | ecosystem: Host-associated > Mammals > Digestive system >...
GACTACCAGGCCTGCATCATGGCTCCCACCGAGATACTGGCCGAGCAGCACCTGGTCACCATCATGTCCTTTCTCGAGGGCATGGACATACGCGTGGCCCTGCTCACGGGCATGGTCAAGGGCCGCCGGCGCAAGGAGGTGCTCGAGGGCCTGCTCGACGGGAGCGTCCACATACTTGTGGGCACCCATGCCGTGATCGAGGACAACGTGCAGTTCGCCCGCCTGGGCATGGTCGTCGTCGACGAGCAGCACCGCTTCGGCGTGGCACAGCGCGCCAGGCTATGGAGCAAGAGCCAGAACCCGCCCCACGTGCTGGTGATGACCGCCACCCCCATACCGCGCACCCTGGCCATGACCCTCTATGGCGACCTCGACGTGAGCGTCATCGACGAGCTGCCCCCTGGCCGCAAGCCCGTGGCCACCTACCACTACTTCGACTCGCGCATCACCACGCTCTACAGCGGCATACGCCGACAGATAAACGAGGGGCGCCAGGTGTACGTGGTGTTCCCACTCATCGAGGAGAGCGAGAAGATTGACCTCAAGAACCTCGAACAGGGCTACGAGGTGCTGCGCCAGGCCTTCCCCGAGTTTCAGCTGAGCAAGGTCCACGGGCGCATGAAGCCAGCCGAGAAGGAGGCCGAGATGCAGCGCTTCGTCAGCGGCGAGACGCAGATGCTCGTGGCCACCACGGTCATCGAGGTAGGGGTCAACGTGCCCAATGCCTCGGTCATGGTCATCATGGACGCCCAGCGCTTCGGACTGTCACAGCTCCACCAGCTGCGCGGGCGCGTGGGACGCGGCGCCGACCAGAGCTACTGCCTGCTCGTCACCCCCTACAAGCTCTCCGAGGAGACACGCAAACGCATCGACATCATGTGCCAGACCAACGACGGCTTCCGCATTGCCGAGGCCGACCTCAAGCTGCGCGGACCGGGCGACCTGGAAGGCACTCAGCAGAGCGGCATGGCCTTCGACCTGAAGATTGCCGACATAGCACGCGACGGACAAATAGTGCAGATGGCACGCGACGAGGCACAGCACATCGTCGACGACGACCCGCTCTGCCAGGCCGAACGCTACAACCTGCTCTGGAAGCGGCTCAAAGAGCTACGAAAGACCAACATCAACTGGGCGGCCATATCCTAAGCCAAAGGCCGCGCAGAATAAGCACTGACTATTTCTCAAAAAGCACTGACTATTTCTCAAAAAGCACTGACTATTTTCCAAAAGTCAGTGCTTTTTTCAGCGCGGCCTTAGCCTACTGACAGCCAAGCACTTACAATTCACAGAAAAACAGCCCCGACCAAACCCGCGGACAAGTGTAAAATGCACACGACTGTTAAAAGAATCGAAAACTATGTTAACGAGGACTGACAAACCTTGGCATCTTAAAAAATATTCATTACCTTTGCCAACGTATTTCGTTTTTGCGAAAGCTCAACCAAAACACCAGATTACACATGAAGAAACTAAAGACCATACTTTCTGCCGCACTATTGGCTCTGACCGCGATACCCACGATGGGGCAAGACCTACTGGCACGCCAGGCACCGATAGACCGGCGAATGAAGGCCGTAGACTCCGTAGCACTGCACCGCCTCATCCAGGTGGAGCAGTGGGAGAGTCCGGCTGCCGACCTCTATAGCGACTGGGAAACCTACTACGCCCACTCCAAGACCACCACTATGCCCGACACCTTCCGCATCGACCTGCGCGGCTTCTGCATGCCTACGCCGAGCCGCGTGCTCACCTCCAACTTCGGAGCACGATGGGGACGACAGCACAAGGGCCTCGACATCAAGGTCTACACCGGCGACACCATACGCGCCGCCTTCAACGGAAAGGTGCGCGTAGTGCGCTACGAGCCAGGCGGCTACGGCAACTTCGTGGTCATACGCCACCCCAACGGACTGGAGACATACTATGCCCACCTGTCGAAGCACCTGGTGAAGATCGACCAGCAGGTGCGCGCAGGAGAACCCATAGGACTGGGCGGCAACACCGGACGAAGCACTGGCTCGCATCTACACTTCGAGACCCGACTCTGCGGCGTGGCCCTCAACCCGGCACTCATGTTCGACTTCCGCAACCAGGACGTGGTGGGCGACTTCTACACCTTCCGCCGCTCATCCTACAGCCGTGAGTCGGCAAAGGCCACACGCCTGCGCGGCGTGGGAGGCAGCGCCCGCTACGACACATTCGAGGACGAGCTGAGCTACTCCACCGACAGCGGCGACCAGCCGAGCAGCAGCAAGAAGGCAGCCACACGCACACGTATGCACAAGGTGAAGAAGGGCGAGACCCTCTACTCCATAGCCCGCAAGCGACACACCACCGTGGCCGAACTGGCCAAGCTCAACCACATGAGCGCCAACGCACGCGTGCGCGTAGGCCAGATAATAAAATACAACTAAGCGCCCATGAGGCACCGACCATAGAAGATAGGCCATTGAACACTGTTCTTGTTCAATGGCCTATCCTTTTGTCCGGCAGCCTGCGCCTGACTCGTAGCATCAACCGGGCAAGGCCCAAGGCTTAACACGCTCTGCCAACACACCCCATTCACACTCATCCAGCTACGCGCAGGTGGAGGCTCGTGGGTGCCAGGCTCAGGAGATCTCACGCTGGGGCCTGTCAACGAGCCAGGTATGACTATCCCGTCCGGCAGTTTCCGTGAGTCGTTATGCTACTATGTGGAAGAGAAGGAAGGCGTGTTGTACGACCAGTCGTATATTGTAGACATAAGTATCATCACGTATGGCATAGCTAACGTCAGCGCAGAAGGCGTGAACCGCAGTAGCACCATCTATGACCTGCAAGGCCGACGCCTCGCGGCGAAGCCCGTGAAGGGAATGTACATACAGGGTGGAAGGAAGTACGTGGTGAGATAGTCTGCCATTGGGCTGTGCCTCACGCTCTGAAGAAATATGGTCTACGGACTTTTAGGACCTTTAGGACTGTCCGCGAGGCTCCTTGTCCCTAAGCTTCTTGGAGAAAAAGAGTCCTTTATTTAGTCCTTTTAGTCCGTAGACCCTAAAAAGGCTTATGAGCCAAGGCTGGAGAGGGCTTTTCTTGGCTTACAGGCCAGGCAGAAAGCCCAAACAGCATTTGTGTACTATTTGTGTACTCAAAAATTTGGCGGGAAACGATGGAAACAGTAATTTTGCAAAACGAAATATGAAAACGTTACAATTATGAGACAGTATGCTATGATACTACTATTGCTTTGCGCCGCCCGTGCCGGGCGGGCGCAGCAGATTTATGACACGTTTGTTGAGGAGGGCAAAACGTGGGTGTGCAAATGCACAAAGGAAAGTCGGACCGGTTTTCAGATTTTCACTACTGTCTACATCCTGAGTGGCGACACCGTCATCAATGGTCAAGCCTGCAAGAAACTTTTTGTTCAATACGGCAACGGCTCAATGACCTATAATGCTGCGCTCTATCAGGAAGGCAAGAAGGTGTATATGATAACAAGTCATAACGTGACCAGTCCTACAACCTACCAGCTCTACGACTTCGGGATAGCCGATGGCGGAAGTATTGGGCTGTGGTCAGACATGCACGGCACGGTATATTTTGTTGACAACATTCAGCAGGGCAACAATACGATAAAAAGGCAGTTTGTGTCGCTTGACCGCCTTGGGTGTGCTCTTTATCTGTCTGGCGTAGGCAGCATTTATGGGCCAGTATCACTGGCACTAACCGTAGGTGGCAGTTCAAGGCTGCTTTCATGCTCGGTTAACGGTGAGACCATCTATAGCGAGGAGCAGGCACTGAGCGACTACGAGCTGATGTGGAGCACCTGGGATGACTACATGGAACACGGCAAGGTTCTCGTCTCCATTGCCACGCCAGATGTCGCGACGATGTACGACGGCCCGCTCTTCGACCTGCAGGGCCGCCGCCTCGCGGCGAAGCCCCAGAAGGGCGTGTACATACAGGGCGGACGGAAGTACGTGGTGAGGTAGCCTTGGCGTGCCATCCACGAGGCTATGCCTCACGTTATGAGGATTATTGGCTACGGACTATTTAGACTGTCTGCGCAGGCTACTATTAATAATAGGAAAATAGTATAGGTAAGACAGGCTTGTTGCTTTCGTATTTACCACAATTGGTCATTAATCCAAATAGAAGTATCATTTAGAAACAAACTGGCACGAACTTAGGTGGATTCTTCCACAGTTTGTGCCAATTTGTTTCTTTTCTGAGGCTATTGTCCGACGTGTGGATAATGCCTATTTGCGCATTTTCTTGTCAGCGAAGATGTGGGCGCGATGTAGCCTTCCGCTATTCTCTGACAATTTTCTGGTGATTGCTTATGACGATGCCCCGAGTCTGTTCCACGGCAGGCGTGCCGCTGATGGTATAGGTATCCCCACTGCTTATGGTACAGCGGATCGTTGACCTGACGGCTGTTGGCGTAGGCTTCACATCGGGGCCGTAGATGGTGGTCCAGTCGTCGCGCATCGACACGGGCACCCAGCCATTGGCCTCACAGGCTGTGCGGCACTTCTCGGCCTTTGCCGCATTGCCCAGCTCGCGCTCCATATCGTCGCAGAGCAGACAGAAAGCCATAGAGGGATAGTTGTTGCCAGTGGTGACAAACTCAAACATCGGATAGTCGCCCGACGAGTTGCCGAAGGTCAGGATGGGCTTCTGGCCCAGCTGGCGCGTCAAGATGTCCACCTTGCTCCATTTCGTACACTTCTGCTTGAAGAGTCCACGCACGACACGTTGCCCCTTCAGGTCGTCAAAAGCGTAGGTCTCCATGATGACAGGAGTTTCCCAGCCCATTTCCTCGGCCCTGCCCTCTGGCACATAGTGAACCTCGGAACCCATCACCTGATGGCGGCCGATGGGCAGCACGCCGTCAATGAGCGGGCGGAGCATGTCTTGGGCCGTACCGCTGCAGATGTACACCTGGAAGTAGTTGGCCACGAGATAGCTCACCACCTCAATCATCGGCCAGTAGAGCGCCGTGCCCCACGTCAGTCCCTCCAAGCCCTCGCAGGGCTTCTCAAGGAATGTCGTCATCCAGTCGTCCATCTCCCGCATCGTCAGGCCCTTGAAGATTTCTGCCTGCACGTACTGCGCCCTGTCGTCCATCTCGCGGTCTATCAGCTGGGGGTTGTACATGCCGGCCTTGGCTGCTTCGCCGAAGCGCCGCAGCTCCTCGGTGGGAGTATAGCCCACATCGTCGAGCAGGCGGTGGAGCATCACCAGCCAGTTCATGTAGAAGGGTGCCGTTTCGCAAAGCAGCGTACCGTCCATGTCAAACACGGCCAGGCGGTCTCTCACGGGGACATACTGATCACTGCCCTCTGTGGTCACGGCGGTCACAAACGACTTCAGCTGTGCCAGGGAGGCGGCATCGCTTTTCCAATACTTGAATTTTCCTTCCTTGTCGACACGGATTTGGGCCAGCTGCTCACGTGTTGGCTGGGCAGACATACATGTGAAACAGCAGCAGACAAAGGCAACAGCAAGCACCCACTTGTTACGAATTCTTTTCATATCTTATCATTGAAATTCAAAATCGACGGCAAATATACGACTTTTCTGCCACATCGGCAAGCAAAAGGCGGTAAAACTCTGTCCAAGATGTTACACTGTGTCAGGCATGGCCCAATTTGGGGAACAAACAAAAAGCCGTAAATAAGTTTCACGCTATGGGATTAGCAGAACTTACCTGCTCCAATTCTCGTAGACCCCACGTTTTTGTTCCAGTGGATGGCAGGATTACAAAAAATTAATTGTACCTTTGTAGCCAACTCTGGGAACGCGGGCGTCCTCGCCCGCCAGGGTTGCGGGCGAGGGCATCCGCGTTCCCAGGCAAAGCAGATAAACAACCATTAGTTATATAGAGCTGAACAACAAACACCGACTTCAACGATGAGACTCTCCACCGCCCTGCTTACTGTAGTCCTACCGCTGCTGGCCTTGCTGCCAGCCAGCGGCCAGAGACCAAGCCTCGATGGCCGTCACCTGCTTGTAGACGGCTCGCTCTCCGACACCGAGGCGGCACGCACCCCCTACGTGTTCAACGACTTCCGCCAGGCCTTGGCCCACGTAGCCGACTCGGCCACGCTCTACATCAAGCCCTGGGTGTACTGGGTCGACAACCCCGACTCGCCAAAGGTGGTGACAGGCGTGAACGGCCACGAGCCCTTCGGCATGACCATCAGGGCGCAGAAGCTGCGGTTGGTGGGACTGTCGGCAGATGCGCGCGACGTGGTGCTGGCCTCGCAGCGCGGGCAGACACAGGGGGCCGTGGGCAACTTCACCATGTTCAACTTCCTGGTTGACACGCTCGCGGTGGAAAACCTTACCATGGGCAACTACTGCAACGTAGACCTCGACTACAGACTGCGACCAGAGCTGTCCAGACCACGGCGCAGCGATGCCATCACCCAGGCCCATGTGGGCTATGTCAGGGGGAGACTCATGCGAGCACGCAACGTGAGATTTGTCAGCCGCCTCAACCTCAACCCCCTCTGCGGAGCCGACGAGTCGACCTACGACAGCTGCCACTTCGAGTGTACCGACGACGCACTCAACGGCAACGCCACCTACCGCCACTGCTCCATAGACCTCTATGGGCAGAAGCCTTTCTGGAGCACTCACGGGCGGGGAGCCATGTTCGTGGACTGCGACTTCTACGTCAAGGGCAACAATCGCGAAATGGCCTTCATGAAGCAGGGCGGACCGCTCACGCTCATCGACTGCCGCTACCATGCGCCCGACAGCACCTACATAGCCTGGGCACCCTATCCCCAGCCCTGGCTCAGGTGCTACCAGCAGAACTTCACACTCAACGGCCAGCCCTACCTTATAGGCAACCGCCAGCCGCAGAACACCGTTGTGCTCAGTGGCTACGACGCTATGTCAGTGCCGTATATGGCCATTAGCCGCCATGAGGCCCGGTTGCTCACGGGCAAGGACACGCTGGTGCTCCACAGCGACGCCCCCCACTGGCGGGTGCAGCCAGGCTTTGAGAGGTATGTCACGGTGAGCGCCATGGGCGGCGACAGCGTGAGAATAGTTCCTACAAACAACTCCAACGACGAGGCCAGCTTCTGCGTAGAGGCCTACACCGACGACAGCCTGCGGGCAGCCTGCCTGCTCACGGTGAGCCCCAGCCGCCTGCCCACACCGGCCTTTAAGACTAAGCCCGTGCTACGCACCGACCGGCAGACCAACCGCGCCTGGGTAGACTACGAGCTTGACCTGCAGGGACAGCGCGACGAGAGCGAGGTGATGTGGTGGCGTAGCCTCGGCATCGAGGCTCCCGGTGCTCCCGACACCCATTCGGTGGCCGTGAGAAAGGGCACGGGCTATCCCTTCACCATGGCCGACCACTACCACCGCATCAGTGTCTACATGAGGCGCAAGGGTCATCGGAGCGACTTCTCTGCCTGGGAGCGAGTAGGCTCGGTAGGTGCCGCCGACAACATCATGGACGCCCATCGATGGGACAAGGCCAGGAGCCGACAGCTCGACACCGACTTCAGCCATCTGCCCCTCGACTGGCAGGAGAGCCGTGATCCAGGCTTCTGGGTGGTCGACGGCTACAAGCCCGCCGACACGGCCGACTACCCTTGGACCTTCAACCGGAGCAAACCCATGTGGACCTATGGCGAAGGATTCAACGGTGCCGTAGGACGTGGACTGCTACAGGCACAGCGTGGCGCGCGGCTGATGTACACGCCCGTTGGACGGTACTATGAAAACATGAGAATGACGCTTGAGGTAGACCCTACGAAGACGGCTGGACAGGGATTTGGCTCAGCCACGGGACAGTATATGGACGTGTGCCTAAAGTTCAACACCCATACGCTCACTGGATTCGGGTTGCGCATAGAGCGCACGCCGAAACAGGCCAAGGCTGTGGACTTTGTGCTCGTGGAATACGACCATGGGAAAGTGAGGCCTATCAGCCAGGCCGTCACTGCCACCTGCTACCGCACAGGCTGCACCATCGCCCTGAGCGTCGTGGACACGGTGTTCAAGGCCCACGTGGAAACGACCACGCCCAAGCCCGCCGATAGCACACTGCCACACAGCGTAGACCTTGAGGCCACCATCACGCCCAACCACGAAAGCGGACTCGCCATACAGCACACTGGCTCCTGTGGCGAGTCGACCACTATGCTCCACCGACTGAAGGTGACTTGGGAGTGAGCCACGAGGGCTTCTATAACAAAAGCAAAGATGGCGATAATGCTGTTGCCCGTCTACTCCGTGCAGATGATTTCGAGGGCTTTCTTAACAATCTCGCTCTCTTCGTTGATGACAGAGAAATATTCGCTCATGTCCCACAGGTCGCGTGCGATGAGAGCCTTTAGCTGAAGCTTGAGGTAGGGTAGCGTCTTCTGCAGCTCGGCCTCGTCCTTTGGCTTCACCCCCCGGGAGTCGCCTTCGTTGATGACGGCTCCTATGAGTGTCTGGGGCACCTCGAAATGCTTCTTGAACTTTTCGAAACTGGGATACTTCGTCTTCAGCTGCTGGCGGTGGCTGTCGACGTAGCGCAGGTTCTGCTGAATGATGACCGATTTGGCGGCAAGCTGCCTGTGGTAGGCGGTATAGCGCGTGGTGTCGAGGGGCACGAAATAGTCTGGCATGATGCCTCCCCCACCGTAGACGGTACGGTGGCGCTGCAGTGTCTCATACTTCAGGGAGTCGGCAAAGTGTATGCTGTCAGGGCTGGTGAGCTCGCCCTTCTTCAGGCGGTTGATCACGTCCATGGCGTAGTCCTTCCTGTCGCCCTTGGTGTAGGGTTTCTGGATGCAGCGACCCGACGGGGTGTAGTAGTGGGCTACGGTGAGCCGTATCATCGACCCGTCGGGCAGGTCGATGGGCCGTTGCACAAGCCCCTTGCCAAAGGTACGCCTTCCCACCACCTCGCCGCGGTCTTGGTCTTGTATGGCTCCTGTGACAATCTCTGCTGCCGACGCGGTGTATTCGTCGACAAGCACGACCACGCGCCCAAACATGAACTGCCCTTCACCCTTGGCGCGATACTCCTGGCGCGGGGTGCGCCTGCCATCGGTATAGACTATGAGGTCGCCTTTGGCAAGAAACTCGCTGGCAATCTCGACGGCAGCCTGAAGGTAGCCTCCCCCGTTCTCCTGCAGGTCGAGCACAAGGTTTTTCATGCCCATAAGGCCAAGCTGCTGGATGGCGTCGACGAACTCCCGGTGGGTGGTGGCTCCAAAGTTGCCTATGCGTATGTATCCCACTTCAGGACGTATCATGTAGACGGCATCGACACTCTTCACGGGAATCTTGTCGCGTACCACGGTAAAGATGATCCTGCCGCCTATGCCTTGGCGCACAATGCCCAGCTCGACCTTCGTGCCCTTGGGCCCCCGCAGTCGGCGCATAATTTCCTCCTTCGACATCTTTACGCCGGCAATGGCGGTATCGTTGACCGTAACGATGCGGTCGCCCGCGAGTATGCCTACGCGCTCAGAGGGGCCGCCGGTGACGGGCTGTATGACCATGAGCGTATCGTCGATCATGTTGAACTGCACGCCTATCCCTTCGAAGTTGCCATTGAGGGGTTCGTTCATCTGCTTCACCTCCTCAGGCGTGGCGTAGGAGGAGTGGGGGTCGAGCTTCTCAAGCATACCTCGTATAGCATCCTCAACGAGCTTTTTCTCGTCGACGCTGTCCACGTAGAGGCTGGCGGTGGCCATTTCGGCTATCTGAAGTTTGCGCAGCTGTGCGTCGTCGCCGAGGCTGATGCGCTTTTGTGCCTGCGCGGCTATAGCGGTAAGAAGGCCCAACAGGATTGTGGCGAAGGTCTTTGTCTTTATCATCTTTCGTAGTATTAATAGATTTCGCGGGCAAGTCTGACACTAAGCGACAGCCATGATGCTTGCATCGATGGCAGGGCGTGAGCAAGCTGGCACGCTTTGTGCGTGCAAAGTTACGAAAAGTCGAGAGAAGAACAAAACAAACTCGTTTGTTTTTTTTCTTCCGAGACGAAGTAACTTCGCCACATAGTGGCAAAGTTACGAAAAAACGAGAGAAAAACAAAACAAACTCGTTTGTTTT
>Ga0310694_10007715_pt1 | contig 10065 bp, 10 predicted proteins | sample 174DNAGHGhighgp2_FD_203884 | JGI IMG/M metagenome (GOLD analysis project Ga0310694, IMG submission 203884) | Sheep rumen microbial communities from Palmerston North, Manawatu-Wanganui, New Zealand - 1742 DNA GHGhigh gp2 (v2) (version 2) | ecosystem: Host-associated > Mammals > Digestive system...
TTCTAGGAGACAGGTTCTTTAAATGTGCCTATATGGATTCTTTTGGAATCTATTTTGATATGACGCCAGTTGTTGCTACAGAAAAGGATCGTATCAAAGAGAACATTCCGCTTAAGCGTGATAATTTAGAAAGAACAAAGAAAAAGCCTTTACCACGACTTTCCATCGTTAAGAACAAACCGGAAAATCATGCTATTTGCATATCGTTGTCTCAAAAGAAATGAATCGTACAATCTAAACTTAAGAAGGAGAACCTTTCGGCTCTCCTTTTTTTATTTTGAAGTGGAACCAAGACCACCATTTCTTATGCCATCTGCTTTATCATCGTAAGTTATACCAAACGGCATGAAAATCCCCTGACACACCGAGGCACCGGCTTTAAGTTCTAATACTTTATCATCATTACTGTCATTGGTCATCTTAATAAAAATGTGACCTTCATTATCTGAATAATAATAATCGCTATCTATTACTCCTATTGTATTATCTATTTGCAAACGATACTTAAACCCCAGTCCTGACTTTGGAACAATGCCTAAAAACCAGCCATTTTCTATTTTTACTCTCACACCGGACGGAATTAAAATATTTTGCTTTGGATGAAGGGTTATGGCAAGGGGGGTAAAAAAATCATATCCGGCAGAACCATTAGTAGCTCTTTCAGGTAGTTTAACATTTTCATAGATTTCACGAATTTCATCTTCGGTATCTACAAAAGTTTTCTCCCAACTTTGTTTAAATTGATTAAAACTTACTTTCTCAAATTGCCCCACGCGCTGCATTAGCTCCTCCTTATAAATTTATCTGTTCTAGAACTAGCTTTCATCTTTATATTTGGCAATATTTTGTCTTGATTTTTCCACGATTTTTATTTATACTCGCGGCGACAAGTACGATTATTGTGTTCTATAAAATCTATAAAATTATGAAGAATTATTTTAACAATCTGTGGTTTGGGGCGGTTTTATACCCTTCCCGTTGGCTTTATGCCTTAAGTAAAAATCCCTTAATATTATTTGGGATTACGGCAGTGTTGGTATGCCTGCTGCTTTTTTGGTTCACCGCAGCTTTTGTGGTGGGGATAATTATTCTTTCTTTGTGGTTTAAAGCGGTTATCATGCCTAATAAACATTTCGTTTTGTCTCTTAAGGGGAAAAAACTCTGTATTCAGTTGTTTTTTATCGGAGCAAAACCGGATAAACATCGTTTTAACACCGGATGTCAAAAAGGAATTTTTCGTTCTTTTGTTTTGGTTGATGGTACGTATGCGAAACAAGCTGAAAATAGTTTTTATATCTTAGGCTATGATGAAAGTCTTTCTGACGTCGGATTTTTATTGTATAAAACCAGTAAATATGATTGGAACTTAATTTCAGAAAAGTACTACAACGGCTTATTTTTGGGACGGCGCAGAAAAGAGAATTGTTTTTTGGACACCCGTAAAAGCAATTCTATGATTGCTACTCTTTTGCATGGTGACACAGCTGTACGTTATGAAGTGGAAGACATTTATCCCTATCCTCATTATTTCTATGATAGGGGAAAAGCAAAATTCTTACCGATTGCGTCTTGTAAACCTCAAAAACCAATCTTTTGCGAATGTTCGGATCTTTTGATAAAAAGTAAAGGGAGATATCGTCTCTTTCTCTTCGGTATCAGCAAAGACAAAAATGTTCCTATGGCTTTTTTAGTAGCGGTACAATACGTTTATCGAACGGATAAACTGCGATACAGTTCCAGAGGACCGATTATGCTCAGTAGTGAAGATTGGAGCTTTACAGATATGCCTTAAACGAAAATGGACCTCACGCATACAGCGTGGGGTCCTTTTTTTTGGGGTAGACCACCTACTTGGTGATGATTGGCTTGGTGCCGAGCATCTCGTCCAAGTTGATGACCGGTGTTGCACCGCCACCGAACACCTTCGGGAAGTTCTCGGCAAGAACCTCTTTGAGGATTTCCGGATGCTGGCGCAGCATCTCACCCAGTGCACTCTTGGTCAAGCGTGTGTACTCAGCTTCTCCTTCACCTTCCTTAATGCGGATAGCCTTCTTGGCATCGGCTAAGATAAGCGACTGCTTTTTCTTCTCCTCTGCCTCGGCCACCTGAGCCTTAGCGACGGCGACCTTGGCGCGAGCCTGCTCGTAGGTATCCTCGAATTCTACTTTGTTGATTTTGATCGATACATTTTTGAAAAGGTTTACACCCTTCAATGTATCATCATCCTCAACGAGGTTAAATTTTTGGATTTCCTCTGACTCACCATCTCCAACCATGACAATCTCCATTTCAGGAATGTCAACAAAATCCGGCAGTGTTGCGTGGGCAGGATTGCGCGGATCTTTGGCTGGGTTAGGCACCGTGCGGTACTGTGGCTCCATGGTGTACTTTGTAAAATCAAAGCTCATTGTGGGCAGTAGCTCTTCGGTCATATCAGATGACCTCGATGCAAGTTCTGCCTGAACAAGCTTGGTTGCCCATTCCTCAATCTCGGCTTTGTGTGCCTGGAAGTGAGGATAGGTGAGCTTAGACACCATGGTATCGAACGTGGCGTCTACCCACTTGGCAACGTGAGTGGTGTAGTAGTCAGCCCCCATCTGGCGGAAGATGATGTCCGCGTAGTCGGACTCTAACTGATATGTCAAAGTAGCTTCAATCTTAATGTTATTACGAGAGAGGACTTTTTTCATATCGGTTATGTCCTTGGTCTGCACGGTAACATCCAAGAGGTAGGTATCGCTCACCACCGGCACCAACAAATTCCAACCATCTTTGTAGCTCTCGCGACGCTGCTTAGCCATCACGCGCAGGAAACCTACGTTGCCGGTGGGGACAAACCACAGGCAGTTGATAAGTACGCAAGGTACCATCAAAACTAAAGTCAGCAGAATGTACCACAGACTAATGTACCAGAGACCTGCAGAGAGCAGTACGATCGGCCATCCAATGAGGTTGGTCCACTTTTTGATTTTTAAGAACTTGATTTGGAAGTTTCCAGTCATAGCTCTAATTTTTTAAGGCCAATGTAGCTTTTTTATTTCAGATTAATTTCGGAATTTTATTTTACAGTATGTGTTTTGTTCGTCTTCCCAGCGTACGGGCATCGGTTCAAGTTCTATTACCTACTCAAACGCCACACATAAAGTGATTTCTATAAAACAACAGCTAAACTTATGCAAGCCCAGTTGTTACCCTAAGAAATCTAAAATTCCTCCATACAATCTTCCATAGAAGTCTTGCATTGGGGGTTTAACAATTATATAGATATGTATATTTTCGCACTTGTTAGTGTATCATATTTTTAAGCCCTCGTCAACACGTTTTAAAACAATGGCTTACCAGTAGAAAAAAATATACATAAAACCGGGAAAAACGAAAAAAGCCGCCTTTTCAGCGGCTTTCTCTCTTAATATTCAATCATTTATTGGCAGGTTTCCGTATTAAACTCACAAGAATTCAATTCCTCATTGTTCTTGTCAAAATACCTAATCTGCATAAATATTCCATTATCAATAAACATCGGCTTTACTTTCGGACACATATCCTGATACGCTTTTGTGCAGGCCTCTTTCTTAATACTTTCACTCAACGCTGCTTTTTCTTCAGCTGAAAATGTCGTGGTATCTATATCCGCCTGATATATGTATGAAATGGTATTGTTTGCATACTGAATATCTACCCATGAGGTTATCTCATCAATCTTCTTCGGTAAAGTCTTTTTTATCGTCTCCATCATCATGTTCATCTCATTTTCTTTCGGAGCTGTATTGGCTATTGCAGCCGGATTTTCTTGACTTTCCATATCTTTCAAAAGATTATCCAAATTTTCTTCTTCTGTTATCGCGCTTTTTTGTTCCTCAACAGTTTCCGTATCGGGCAAGACATCTTCTTTGGTTAGCTTAAGGTTGTCTGCTTCTTTAGTCGGATTTTCTACTGCATCGCTTTCTTCGTCTATATCAAATTCAGCCATAGCTTGTAATGCTGCAGGTACCCCGCCAAGCTCTGTTTCTGCTGTTGTTTCTTTAACTTCCGGCTCTATCTTTACTTCTGATGAAGTTGTACCAAACCCATTTGATTCTATCACATGGGCGCGAAAGTTTTCGAATTGATGTGTTAAAAACTCATCTTTACTCAACATTCCATCCTTATTATCGTCCATTGATTGAAATTCATTGACGAACATTTCTTTCATAGCATTTAACTGCTCTTCGGCTGTCATCGCATGTGCCGTCGTTGCTATCAATAATGAGCCGGATAACATTAATAAATATTTTCTCATGATTTTCACCCTAGTGATTATTACTCCTAGGATTTATTTAACGCCTTAATATTTAAATTTTCTTTAACGGTCTGAAATTATTTTCACCATCCAAATACGATACTGTCGGCGTTAATTTTTTGTATGCCGCAATATATTCATTAAATCCGGTGGCACGTTCCAAAATCAACTTTTCCGGTACATAACGATTGATTATCCCTGCCCGCTCCTTAGTCCTCTTAACCGCTAAGTTTGTACCACAAATGATAAAATTTACTGCTGTTTGATAGCCGCGCTTAGGCAAGTTTTTAAATAGTTCCAAATGCGCTGAATTTGTGCCACTATGCTCAAATAAAATATTATATTTTTTACTGATGGCGCGACGTAATAACTCATAACCGATAATTCGTGCCGGCATTTCATACTGACTATATGCGTAAGCGCTTCCTTTTTCTTTTAACGCTTGTTGATAACCGGATAATGAAGTCATAATTTTATCAAAACTTAAATACAAATAATTCGGCCCTAAATTCATCGCACAATAGGTGCTTTTTCCTGAACCCGGAATACCTGATATTTGTTTTAATTGAGGTTTTGCCACCGGTGTTAAACCGCTTAACATTGCAGCTATCAACTGTTCACTCTCTTTGCTTTTTATTGTTTTATAGTCTGTGGCAATTAACTTGTGCAACGATGGCATCAATGTTTTTAACATAGCTAATTCCTTATATTGCCTCTTGTTTTGTATCTTCAAGCGCGACATAAATGTCATAAGCTTCTTTAGCCATCATTAGTTCCTCATTAGTTGGAATAACCAAAACCTTAACCTTACTTGTTTGTGAATTAATCATCGTCGGTGCCGGATAAGTGCTGTTCGCCTTGTCATCTAAAGAAAGTCCTAAATAGCTCAGCTTTTCACATATCTTCTCACGTATATAAGAACTCTTTTCCCCGATACCGGCTGTAAATATCAATGCATCTATGCCTTCCAACTCGGTTATGCAAGAACCGATTTTTTTGATAATATTGTAAATATACAAATTTAATGCAGTCTGGCAGTCTTCATTGCCTTTTTCTGCCTCATTTAATATTTCTCGCATATCTGCGTAACCGGTTAATCCATATAATCCGCTTTGCTTATTTAACAAGGCATTTACTTCATCTGCCGTTTTATTCTGCGTCTTCATAATATGCAACGGAATATACGGGTCTATATCTCCCGGACGGGTGGACATTACAATTCCTGACATTGGTGTGTATCCCATTGAGGTCATCACGCATTTACCATCTTTAACCGCAGAAATTGAGGCCCCGCCACCTAAATGACAACATACAAACTTTCCTTTATAGCCCAAATATTCTGCCGCTTTCTTGGTCACATAATTATGCGATGGACCGTGAAAGCCGTAACGGCGAACCTTATTTTTTTCATAATACTCCAGTGGAAGAGCATATAAATATCCCTCTTTTTTGACACTTTGATGAAATGCCGTATCAAATACCGCAACCTGTAAGACGGTCGGAATTAATTCTTGCATAGCTTTAATACCACTGGCAATCGCCGGACCATGTAACGGAATAAGCGGAATACTTTCATATAATTGTTGCATTACTTCATCATCTATGGCTGCTGAACTGTCATACTTGCCGCCATACCCCATACGATGCGCCACTGCAGCCAATTCTGAAGCATTCTTCATATATTTCTTGGTAAGATAATATAAAATTTCTTTTATTGCAGACTTATGATTCTGCATTTCCGTTTCATAAGTAAAAGGTTCTCCACCTTTAACACTGATGGTCATTTTTGAACCCTCTTGCCCAATGCGCTCGGCAACACCGCCGGTAATTATTTCATAATTATTTTTATCCATATAATACAGTTGGAATTTAACAGTGGTTGAACCGGCGTTTAATACAAGAATTTTTTCCATTTATCTTACTTTCATAATTAAAATCGCGCTTTATATAACATATTTTTTATATTATGGCAACAAAAAATATCTTCCTTTGGGTAATATTGGTTATTTACCTTGAAAATCATAAAAAAATCAGCTATAAATTCCCTTATTGTTAATGAAAATTTGAGGAAACATGAAAGAAGCCAGCAGAGTTCAAGCGATTATTGAAATTTTAGAAGAAGTCTTGGAGGATAAGTTACCGGCCGATGTTATTTGTGATAAATATTTCAAAACACGGCGCTATATCGGCTCTAAAGACAGACGCTTTATTGCGGATAATGTGTGGAAAATCATCCGCAATCGCCTAAGATACACGGAAATGTTGCAAAAACACCCCTCGCCCAGACTCTTAACTGCTTTAGCTCTCCATCAGGCAGATTTGGAACTTCTTTTTAATGATGAAGAATATGCCCCATACCGCTTGGATAAGAATGAACAAGATGCTTTGCAAAGAGCCATTCTTTTTGATGATTTCAGCCTGGAGGCGCTTTATGAATGTCCGGATTGGCTCTTTAAAAAAATTAATGATATACGATTAGTTGAAGCACTGAATAAAACTGCACCGCTTGATTTACGTGCTAATCTGACTTCGCGCGAGCAGGCTCAAAATCGCCTAAAAAAAGAAGGATTGTTTTTTTCTTTTACACCGCTATCCCCTCTTGGACTGCGTTCAGATGAACGTATTAACCTTAATAATTGTATGACTTATCAAGATGGAGAAGTTGAGGTAATGGATGAAGGTTCGCAGATTATCTCTTTGTTATGCCAAGCAAAACCTTATCACAAAATTATTGACTATTGTGCCGGAGCCGGTGGAAAATCCTTAGCCATCGGAGCTGATATGCATAACGAAGGTGTGGTTTGGGCTCACGATATCAGTCAGGAACGCCTCTCTAGAATTAAAAAACGTGCCGAACGCTTGGATATCCTCAACATCAAACTCATTAAGGACGTTACAGATGTTGATTATGACCGTTTTATTTTAGATGCACCCTGCTCTGGAAGCGGTACGTGGCGGCGTTGTCCCGATGCCAAATTTCGTCTTACCCCTAAACAACTTGAAGATATTTGTCGGACACAGGCCGAATTATTGGAATTTGGTGCTTCTCATACAAAACTCGGCGGGCGACTGATCTATATGACGTGTTCTGTTTTTAGCGAGGAAAATGAATTGCAAATTCAGATGTTTTTAAATAAACATCCGGAATTTATGCCTTTGGATCATAAGGAACTTTGGCTACAAACTCTTGATATCCCCTCTTTTCCTTTTGAAAGCACAAAATGGTTGAAATTTTCACCATTAAACACTCAAACTGACGGTTTCTTCTTTTGTGCTATGAGAAAAACGCAAGAATAATGTGGATTATTTATCTTTTTGAGATTGATTTTTGGCGGATATGATTGTATCTTGTTTGCAATTTTAATTTATTTTAGAGGTACACCGCAACAATGATTCTATACCTGATGAGGCATGGACAGACTGATTGGAACGCAGACGGGCGTGTTCAGGGATGGAAAGATACGTCTCTTAATGCGCAAGGACTTGCCCAAGCTCGTAAGGCTGCGGAAAAATTATGCGGTGAACATATTGAAACAATCTATTCCAGTGACTTGAAACGTTCAAAAAAATGTGCTGACATTATAAGTGCAACGCTGGATTTACCTGTTCATTATACCAAACGTCTGAGGGAAATGAATTTCGGAAAGGCTGAAGGCGTTCGCAAAACAGATCTAGAAGCCAAATTTTCTTATATTTACAATGCGTTCAATGATTTAAAAAATCAAGAGCGCTACGATATTAAATACCCTAATGGTGAAACTATCGGCGAAGTTCAGCAACGTTTTATTAAATTTACCGGTAAACTTATTGAAGATAGACGACAATCGGTTTTGTTGGTTACGCACGGTATGGTGGTTCGTCTGTTTTTTGAAAGTTGCTTTAAGAAGACTATCCATCTTGACAATGGTTCTGTCTTGCGTGTTACTTATGATGAAAAAAGCAAAAAATTCCGCTCTCCAAAAATTTTATTTTAATTTCATTATATTGAAAAACAATATTAAAGTAAAATATTAACTTTTTACTTTTCTCTTTATGATTCACTTAGGTCAAAAAGCAGTTATTTATCAGCTCTCTTATTTTTATAAATTTATTTTCATAAAAAAATGCACAGCAAATAAAAAAAGTTCTTGACCTTTGTCATTTTGTTCATTAGCTTAATGCAGTCAGATGGAGATGTGGCAGAGCTGGTTTAATGCACCTGACTTGAAATCAGACGAGGGCGCAAGTCCTCCTGGGGTTCGAATCCCTACATCTCCGCCAATAGAAAAGAGGTACCTTTACGGTGCCTCTTTTTTATTGTTTGTGAGGAGGGTTGGATTTGAAGCCCAGAAACTGGGGTTCGACTACCAGCAAAAGGCGGGCGGAAGAACGCCGGTGAGCGATAGCGAATGAGCGCCAGTGCGACCGAGCTTATTAAGCGAAGGTCAATCCCTACATCTCCGCCAATAAACAGCCTACCCTTGTGGTGGGCTTTTTGTTTCTTACTCAACAAATATCACGGGATTCTCACCCTACGGGTTCGGTCTTGCTGCGTAACGTTTGCCTTTTGCAAACGTACTTCGCTTCGGTCAAGCCAGTTGTAACATTCGCTTTGTTGTCGTTTCCGACAAGCCGCTTATTAACAACTGCTACTGTTCTCGGTAAAAAATGTTCGCCGGACATTTTTTATTCTGCGAACCCTACATCTCCGCCAATTATAAAAGAGACACCTTCAAGGTGCCTCTTTTTTTTATTGGATTCAGATAAATCAAATGTTTAACTATTCTTCATCATCAAAGCTATCTTCATCATCGGGCTCTTCTTCAAAGTCATCCTCATAATCGCTATCGTCTTCATCATCAAGCATATCATCTTCATTTTGTGCTTGACCTGCTAACATCAACTGTTCTGCTATCTCAGATTTTTTACGACGACCACGACGCTTTTTAGCCGGAGCCTTTTTCTGCAAAGCACTGATAACATAGTTTCCAACAATCTTGTACAAATCAACCAGATGGTCATTATACATATGATCGCCATCTTCGATCATTGCAAAATCAACATCTATATGACGTTGGGTGTTCAATCTGGTTGCCAATTCTTCAACTAAGGCAGGATTACCGATATCATCCAGTCCTCCTTGAATAATTAATCCTGATGTCGGGCATGGCGCCAAAAAGCTAAAGTCTTTTTCATTAGCTGGAGGTGAAACTGCAATAAAGTTATTTATATCCGGACGACGCATCAATAATTGTAAACCTATCCACGCACCAAAGGAATATCCGGCTATCCAACATTGTCTGGCATCCGGATTATTTGCTTGTAGCCAATCTAAAGCCATTGTTGCATCGGATAATTCACCGGGACCATCTTCGAAATCACCTTGAGAACGTCCGACTCCGCGGAAATTAAATCTTAATACCGAAAATCCCAGATCCTTGAAACAAGTAAACAAAGCATAGGCTACTTTATTGTTCATTGTTCCGCCATATTGCGGATGGGGATGTAAAATAAGCGCCACCGGTGCATCGGCACGTTTTGCTTTATGATAACGTCCTTCTAATCTGCCGGCATGACCGTTTATAATCACTTCTACCATTCTAAACTCTTTTTTATCTTGATTTCATACATATTGGTGTTTATATTATTCTAACGTTTCTTAAATAGTTATTAACACGAGATGAGGTTATAACAAAAATGAAATCAAATTTCAAGAATTTTCTTAATGAGCTCGATACAATTATCGCCAAAGACCCCGCGACAACAACCCGTTTAGAGGCTTTTTTATGTTCTTCGGGCTATCATGG
>Ga0310694_10007716_pt1 | contig 10065 bp, 21 predicted proteins | sample 174DNAGHGhighgp2_FD_203884 | JGI IMG/M metagenome (GOLD analysis project Ga0310694, IMG submission 203884) | Sheep rumen microbial communities from Palmerston North, Manawatu-Wanganui, New Zealand - 1742 DNA GHGhigh gp2 (v2) (version 2) | ecosystem: Host-associated > Mammals > Digestive system...
GCACAAAAGAAACGGAAGAAACGGAGGACAACAAAATGACAAAGCTCACAGCAAAGAGATGGATAATAGACCAGAAGAGAGACGAAATGAGAAAGTATCACTTAGATCTCTGCTTCGAATATGTTAACAACTACTACGCAGATGTTGAGAACGACACTGTAACAATAAGAGTAGTCGAGATAGTAAAGGAAAGCGAAAAGGCAATGCAGATCAAGGCAGAATGCGAGACAACAGAACAGAGATTCCACGAGCCATTCATACTCTGGATACCCAAGAGTCAGATAGTAGCAATAGCATAAGGAGGAGCGATATGATATACGAAGTAACCATTTTCAAAGCTGATACAAACGAGATAGTATGGCAGCAGACCATTGAAGGCGACACAAAGGAGAGAGTCGCAATCACGGCAGAGAGCGCAATCAGGGCGGCTAATATCAAGGGAGTGATGAGAGTCGGCAAAGGATTCGTGAATACAAGGGAAAGGCTTTACACATTCAGCATGAAGCAGCTCGATAGCACTGTCAGCAAGGCTCTCGATGAATCAATAAGAAGGGAAAGAGGAGCGGCAAGAACAAAATCGAGCATCAAGTACAATGTCGCCAACACCACTCGCATCTATATCGCACTGAATAACAAGACCGACAAGGACATCATCGACCATCTTGAGGAAGTCGGCAACAAGCAGGGATACATCAAGGAGCTGATAAGGAAAGACATCAGCCGATAAAGTAAAAGAGCCATCCATTCCGGGTGGCTCTTTTGGAGAAAGGATTTTCGTTTTATGGAAAACTATATGAAACAAAAAGACAACAATAGAATTATAGCGTTAGCCTTTTCAACCGTCAATCCTAATGGATGATAAAAAAGGCTAAAAGCTCCAGTAAATCGTCACATCTTCTCCATCTATCTCGATGTGGTCAATAAGTGACCGCACAATCGCACGGACTTGGTCATCGTTCCCAAGCTCTATTGCTTCCTTCAAACTTTTCACAAGATAACCCTTTTTTGGTTCTTCTTTCGTGGTGAGCTTGGCTTTGCGCTCTTCCAGATCGGCTATCTTTTTGCTGATAACATCGAATGATATGCCTTCCACAGAGTAAAGGTCTACCATGCGTGATATTTGGGAGTCAATCTTCTTGATTTCATTTTCAATTAGAATCGAATCTTTTTTTCTTGACTTGGGTGGCTCTATATCTTCCACCTTAAGCTTTCTCACTTCATTCAGAATGAGTTCTTCAAGTTCTTCTGCCTTCCATATGTCATTCTTACAGTTTTCATCCCTAACAAGCCTGCGGTTTTTCTTGCATCGTGAATTGCAGGTGTAATAGCGATATATCTTGGATGGTGTTCTCGATGTGATTGTCGATGTATAATGCGCTCCGCATCTTGCGCAATAAACAATTCCGCCAAGAAGACTCCGCCCCATGTTTTTCACGTTTCTTTTGACTTGCTGATTGTAGATGGTCATCGTTTTATTGTACGTTTTATCATCGACAATAGCCTCATGCTGACCTTCAATTGTTTCTCCGTGATGATTTATCTTCCCGGTATAAAGAGGGTTCAGAAGGACTCTTTTCACGTTGTTGGGATACCATGTACCATTCTTGTGCGAATAACCCTTTTCGCCCATGATTTTCTCAATCCTACGAAATGATTCTCCCTGTTGAAAAAGTTCGTGAATCATCCTGACCTGCATTGCCTCATACTCGTTCACGATAAGCTGTCCGTCTTTGTAGTCGTAGCCTATAGGAGCGAATCCGCCTCCGTGAAACTTGCCTTCCTTGGCTCTTGCCTCTTTGCCAATTTGTGTGCGCTCTTTTATGTTTTCTCTCTCCAATTGTGCAAAGCATGACAAAATGCCCACAGTTGCCCTTCCAAACGGAGTGGATGTATCAAAGGACTCTGTCATGCTGATAAATGCGACACCATTATCAAGAAAGCCTTCTATAAGGGTCAGAGTGTCCTTTTGAGACCTTGAGAGGCGGTCAAGCTTATAAACTACTACCGCATCAATAGAATGTCTCTGTGAGGCTAAAATGAGGTCTTGAAGAGCAGGTCGGTTTGTGTTCGCTCCACTATATCCGCCATCCGTGTAGACTTTCGTTATCTTCCATCCCATAGCCTTGCAGTATGCCTTGAGTCGTGTGGTCTGTTCGTCAATGGAATAGCCGTGCTCGCTCTGTTCCTTAGTGCTTACCCTAACATAGCAGGCGACTCGCTCTATTGTTTTGTTTTTCATGGCTCAACCTTCTTTCTCATTGCCAGAAGCCTTGATGGTGTTCTGGTGTCGGTAAGTCCTGCGAGATAATCAAGACTCACATCAAAATACATTGACAGATATTTACAGTTCTCCCACGTTGGAGCATTTTCGCCTTTTTCCCATCTTGAAAGCATCGACTTTTCAATCTTTATGTTGGGAAATTTGGACTTGATATCCTTGACCATCATATCCATCGTAAGTTCTCGCTCTGTCCGTAATGCCTTTATTCTCTGTGCTAATACATCCATACATTCGCCCTCCGTGTATTTATTATATCGGAAAAATCACAAGAAAATGAATATTTATTTCAAAAAGATGTTGCAATATCCCAACAAGTGTGTATAATAGCAAGTGGGAGTTGCAATATCCCAACAAAAAAGAAAGGAGGAACAGGATGCTGAAATTCAAAGGATATTGTGCCGAACACGGCATAAAACAAAAAGAAATTGCTGATTTGCTGAAAATAACCGTTGAAAGCGTGAACAAGAAAATAAACGGAAAAGAGCCGTTTACATTCGAGCAGGTAAAAACGCTTTGCAACCACTACCAAATCAGCGCAGATGTTTATTTCATTTAATTTTTTGCCCTGAATGTTGGGAAATCACAACAAAAGAAAGGAGCGACAGTATGAGTACAGTATCAGCCGGAATCATAGCACTAATCATGTTCGGTCTCGGTCTCTACATCGGCAACATGGTACAGGTCAATGATTAGGCACATTTTGAAGGACGGAACAACGAGGAAGGACATGGACGGCTATCTGGTGAGCAAGAAAGCCTGCCCGGAAGCCTACAAAGTAATGGAGGGAATGAATGACAACGGCAGAAATCAGAATGGAGGAGCGCAGGCTCGGCAGGAAGTACCGATACCGGGCAAAAAGAGCCAAGTCCGAGAACATGAAGGAACGGCTCACCATATGCGCTGAATACCACGAAAAGCTGGTTGATGAATTAGGGGAGCTGATAGAGCTTCGAGCAAAAGAAAGGGGATAAAAGATGGAAACAAAGACAGAAATACTTGCGCTAAATGCAAAACTGCAGATGAAGAAAAACGCTCTGCGGAAGATGCTCAAAGAAAAGGGAGTGCTGAAAAAAGGCGGTAAGAATGAGTATTCCAAGTATTCATATTTTACTGAAGCGCAGTACAAGGAGCTGTTCACAGAGCTTTTTTCAGAGGTTGGACTGGAGCTGAAATTCACGGAGATAGAATATGCAACCTTTGACGCAGGTAAAAGCAACGGAAGAATGCCGAAGCTCATGTTCACATTGATGGACATCGACACAGGCTATGGCGAAGAGACGGTCATCACAGGAGAGGGGCTGGATACAGGCGACAAAGCAGGATACAAAGCCTATACCGGTGCCTTGAAATACTACCTTGCGAACACCTTCATGGTGGCGACAGGCGATGATCCTGAAAAGGATACACCCAATGTCAAGACAGGGGAGAAGAAGGCTACACCTAATCAGATTGAGTTTCTCCGGGCAAGGTATCAGGGAGAGAACAGAGAAAAGCTCCTGAAAGCCAACAATCTGGAAAAGATTGAGGATATATCGGCAGCAAAGGCAAGCGAGATCATAGAAAAATGGAAAAAGGCAGCAGAAAAGAAGGAGGAGAACGCATGAGTACACTTTACGAGTTAACAGAGGAAATGATGGCACTGTCAGAAATGATGGAGGATGCCGAGACAGACGAGCAGGTGCTTCTTGACACGATAGAGGGTGTATCCGGGGAGTATGACGCAAAAATCGAGAATTACTGCAAGCTTATCAAGAACCTTGACGCAGAAAGCAAGGCACTCAAGGAAGAATCCAAGCGTTTGAGCGCAAGGCAGAAGACCATTGATGGCAATATAAGCCGATTAAAGGCTTTCATGATGGAATCTATGCGGCAGATCGGGAAGACAGAGGCAGGCGGTCTCTTAAAGGCAAAGATTGCCAAGAATGGCGGAATGTTACCGCTGAAAGTAAATGTTCAGCCTGAAGAACTGCCGGAAGAGTACAGGCGGACAGTCTATGAGACCGACAACGAAGCAATCAGGAAGGCTCTGGATGAAGGCAAAGAGCTTGATTTTGCAGAATATGGCGAACGTGGCGAAAGTTTAAGGATCAAGTAAAGGAGGAAGACATGAATAAGGTGATTTTAATCGGAAGGCTTGTCAGAGATACGGCAATGAACACCGCAGGAAATACAACAGTCTGCAAATTCAGCATTGCCGTTGACAGGGCATACAAGAAGGACGGAGAGCAGAGCGCAGACTTTATATCCTGCGTGGCATTCGGAAAGACTGCAGAGTTTATCGGGAAATACTTCAGCAAGGGTTCAAAGATCGTGATTGAGGGCGAATGGAGAACAGGAAGTTACACCAACAAGGACGGACAGAAGGTCTATACAAATGACTGCGTGGTCAATAGGGTTGAGTTTGGGGAGAGCAAAAAGGAATCCAGCAATGCACCATCTGCCCCGGACGATGACTTTATGAGCATACCGGGCGACATTGACGAGCTTGTGCCGTTCACATGAGGTGAGACATGGTAGGAAAAGCAGATGATGTTATCAGATGGCTTCTGACGCAGGACAGGGAAAAGCAGTTTGAGGTCAAACCATATCATCCGAAGCGGTCTCTCAATTCTAATGCTTATTTTTGGGTTCTATGCAATGAAATGGCGAATGTTCTGCGTACATCGAAGGACGAAGTGTATCAGGAAATGCTGAAGCGGTACGGACAGAACGAAGTGATATCCGTCCTGTCTGAAATCGACATCAGCAGATTCGTCAAATACTACGAAGTCATTGGGAAGGGTCATGTTGAAGGGAAAGAGTTTACGCATTACAGATGCTTCATAGGTTCAAGTGAATACAACAGCCGAGAGATGTCCATCTTAATCGATGGTGCGGTGAGTGAAGCAGAGGCTCTTGGCATACAGACCCTTCCGCCGACAGCCATAGAAAGGATGAAAGCCTTATGGAATCAATCATGAGCAATGACCGCAGATGTTATGTCTGCGGAACGACAACAGCCCTTCACGTTCACCATATCTTCGGAGGAATCAACAGAAAGGTCTCTGACCGGGAAGGATGCTGGTGCTACCTGTGCGCATATCACCATAACATGAGCGATGAAGGGGTTCATTTTAACCGAGAACTGGATTTAAAGCTGAAAAGAGAATGTCAGGAGAAATGGGAAAGGAACGGCAGCAGAGATGAATGGTTCAGAAAATTTGGGAAAAGTTACTTGTGAAATCGACATGAAGCTTCCAAGCCTAAACGAATATATCAACATTTGCCGAACGAATCCCTTCAAGGCATCCAAGTTCAAAAAGGGACTTGAGGAAGACATAGGAGTATTCATTGCAAGCCTTCCCAGATTTGAGCATCCGATACGGATTCACTTTCATTGGATAGAGGGGTCAAGAAGAAGAGATCTGGACAATGTCTGCTATGCCAAGAAGCACATCTTGGATGCGATGGTGAAGGCAGGGAAGCTTAAGGATGACAACAGGAAATGCGTGACAGGATTCATTGATACGTTTGAGTACGGAAAAGAGACAAAGGTAATTCTGGAGATTGAGGAGGTTGAAGATGGAGAAAAGGCAAGCAGGTGAATATACCACATATGACACAAGAGGTGAATCACATGAGAAGACAGACAAGAATCGCAGATACAAGGAAATCCTTGGTATCCTGCGAGAGCATCCTGAAGGACTCACAGCCAAAGAGGTAGCCGTATGGATGCACAAGCTGAAATATGCAAGGTCAACGGAACGGAATCTGTCTTCACCCAGAATCACGGAACTTATGGATCAGGGCAAGGTTGAGCCGATCGGGAAGAAGGTATGCCAGTATACAGGGCGAAAGGTAGCGGTGTTTGCAATCAGAGAGGAGTGAAGATGTGGAGGGATGGATAAAACTCTATCGAAAACTCTGGGACGATGAAATCTGGGACGATGAGTTAGAACCGCACAACAAGAGGAGCGCATGGATTGACCTTCTGATGATGGCTAACCACGAAGACAGACAGATCATTTTTGATGGACATCCTATGACGATTAAAAGAGGTCAAAAGATAACCAGCATTAGGAAGCTGTCAAAAAGATGGGGATGGTCAAAAGAAAGGACGGTCAATTACTTAAAGCTCCTTGAAAGTGTCGGGAAAATAACCAGAGACACGGACACCAGACGGACACTTATAACCATTGTGAAATATAACGATTATCAGGGTGAGCAAGACAGTAACAAGGACACCAACAAGGACAGTAACAAGGACACTGACTCGCCACAAACAAGAATGAATAAGAATGATAAAGAAAAAAAGAATAAGGGCAAAATTTCCACCTTCGGAAATTATGACCAGAGAGAAGCACAAGAGGATGACATTTACACCATATTAAGCAGAAAGGGGAACAAAGGATGAAAGCAGAAATCAAGATAAACAATATGCCGGAGGAAATACATCATCCGTACATCGTAGTACGCAGGATAGAGGATACCACGCTTTGGTACTGGGGAGCATACGATGACGAGAACAGCGCAACGGCAGCAGCCGTTGAGATCAGGAACGGATTCGTGGTGGAGGCATTGGATGACAGTAAGGGAATTGATTGAACTGAATCAGATGATCTGCGATCTGGTCATCGAGGTCAGAGAAGGCGGAAGTCAGCTTATCGACTACTACGCCATAGGGTATGCGATGTACAAGCCTCGGTATCCAATGAGAGTGCCGAGAAAGCCCGAGTACAGCCTCTCAAACAGATTTGATGACAAACGCTACCGGGAAGGTACTTACAAGCCTGTCAGCATCAACACATTTGACGATGGCAAAGACTATTGGCAAGTCAAGGTTAAAAGAGTGCCGGAATACTACCTAAACCTGCAAGTGTGCAATTGGGACTGTACCAGAGCATACAGCGGAATCGGCAGAAGAGGCAGGGTGGGGAGTTTTGAGGGCAAGAAGATTTGCGTCACCGCTCTCCCGAACGGCACACCGCCACCTGTGGAAGCGAAGCCGAAGGCAGACGAGCAGATGGCAGGTCAAATCACGTTAGACACGCTGGAGGGAATATGAGCAAAAGAATTATTGCACTGATGATCGCAGGAACAGTCCTTGCATCACCGTTAGTGACAGAGGCAGACGATGACCTTGAGTACATCCGAACAACGGTCTACTACGCACATGAGGGAGCAAAGACCGCAACCGGGAAAGAGGCGAGATACGGCATTGTTGCATATAAGCCCGAATACTTTGGGAAGACCTGCATCCTATATACCGCAGACATGGAATATATCGGGGTGTTTGAGTGCGAGGACACAGGCGGAGAGCGAGTTAGGACAGGGCGAGTGCTGGACGTGTACACAGGAACGACAATCGATACTTGTTACGACTGGGTAGAACAGAATGGAACGCACTGCTATGTACAGTGGGTAGAAAGTGAGGGATAAAATGCTTGATTTAGATTTAACTAATGCAATTGATAATTTATGCAAAGGTAAAGCAAACGAAAAAGAACAAAAGATATGTGGAGTGGTGCTGAAGGAATTTATAGCAGAGAAAGGTGTAAGACCAAACTATAATTCTAACGGCAAACCTTATTGCCCAAAGTGTAATCAGCCGATTAACATGAAGCTGAAGGATGGGAAGCACATATATGAATATTGTAAGTGCTGCGGTCAGAAAATTAACTGGGAAAAGAAAGTGAGGGATGAAGAGTGAAAGTATTGAGTTTATTTGACGGAATATCTTGTGGAATGGTAGCTCTTGAGCGTGCAGAAATCCCTGTTGAAAGATATGTTGCTTACGAAATAGACAAGTATGCGATTCAGGTCAGCGAGAAAAACTATCCCAAAATTGAACACAAGGGAAATGTATTTGATGCAGATTTTGCCGAGTACAAAGGATTTGATTTGTTAATAGGCGGCAGCCCTTGTACCTATTGGAGCATAGCAAAGAACAACCGAGAAACAACCCCAGACGGAATGGGGGGGCAATTGTTTATGCAGTATGTCAGAGCGTTGCGTGAAAGCTCTTGTAAGTGGTTTCTGTATGAAAATAACTATTCTATCCACAAAAATATCAAGGACTTTATTTCCGAGCAGTTAGGTGTTGATCCGATTATGATCAATTCTGCATTGGTATCAGCGCAGACAAGAAAGAGATGTTACTGGACGAACATCCCGAATGTCGAGCAACCCGAAGACAAGGGGATTCTGCTTGAAGATGTGATTATTGGGGGGGGGTACGGAGTACACGGACAGAAGAGCAAATGCTTGACGGCAAGCTACAACGGAGCGGTTCTGTGGAACAGCTTGGAACGGAATCAGAGGACAATGGTTGCTATGCCGTTAAAGTCGGAGACCAAGGAAGGACAGTAAAGCTGAACAACGACAAAGGTTTATGTCTGTTGGCAAGAGACTAAATGAACGGCTGTGCAGAAAAAATACTAATTGCAAAAGAAGACATACAGGAGGTGGCAAAAACATTGAAGCATAGTGCAGCGATATATTCCGTGAATGGGGGAAAAATAACCGTCACAAAAGCTGGGAAGACAGAGGACAAAAGCGAAATTTACAAAATCGCCCTACCAGATGGTGACTATCTCATCCGAAAGCTGACACCGATAGAAGCTGAACGCTTACAGACATTGCCGGACGATTATACGGCAGGAATATCAGACACGCAGAGATACAAATGCATTGGCAACGGATGGACGGTGGATGTGATAGCACACATTCTGAAAGGGCTGAAAGGAGCGGCATATGATGACAATTGATGTTGGATGGTGGCTGTTAATCATCGGGGTGCTTGACCTGTGGGCGGTGTCCATGCTGGTTGATGCTTGCAAGGCAATCAAGCTCTGCGTGAAGGGCAAGGACTGGAGAATGCCTGCATATGAGCTGTGCGGAAAGGTCTTTCTGACCATCTTCGCTATAGTCGCAGGATTCTTCGTTATAACGAGGTGAAAAGATGATAGGCAGTATTGAAGCAGTGGAATATTTTCAGAGCCTCATACCAGAGGGAGACGCAAAGGGACAGAGCGCATTGGAACGTATCAAGTACGAATCGGCAAGGAGCATCGGGTTACGCATTAAACGTACACCACCACCGAAGCCGGGATTTCATGAGACGGTCGTGTGTCGTCATTGTGGCAGTGGTGGCATTGAGGCTTGGTGGAGTTATTGCCCGAACTGTGGAACATATTTTTTGAAGAATGACTACACGGAAAAGAAGGTCAAGGAACATCAAATCAGCATAGAGGAATGGTTGAAAGGAGCAGAAAGCAATGACTAATAGAGAAAAGTTTGAGGAAGTATTTCAGCCTATCACAGACAAAATTCTGCAGGGCTGTCTTGTATGCCCGGATGAGGTCTGCAAGGCTTACCCGGACTGCAAGGACTGCCCATACGATGACTGGTGGGAGCAGGAGTACGAAGAGAAGGAGGAAAAGGCAATGACAAGGACAGAAGCTGAACTGGCAATAGTGGAGAAGATAAAAGAGATCAAGGAGCTGGCGGTTCGCTACGACAAGAACATCGAGTCCCTGTCGATGTCGGTCAGGCACTATGACGGCACAGAGGACGACTTTGACAATGAATGGGTGATTAACTTCCATGCAGACAACCACAGCCTTGATGCCTTCGTACAGGGCGGAGAGGTATACAGTGCAAGGGTACGCAGCGCAGGTGAGATCATCGCAGAGGGGGTGACGGTATGAGCGAAGAGAAGGAGAAGACCGCCAGAGACATCATCGAGGAGGTCTGCAACGAGATATGTAACCACTATTGCAAGTATCCCGACATTTGGGACGAAG
>Ga0310694_10007721_pt1 | contig 10062 bp, 9 predicted proteins | sample 174DNAGHGhighgp2_FD_203884 | JGI IMG/M metagenome (GOLD analysis project Ga0310694, IMG submission 203884) | Sheep rumen microbial communities from Palmerston North, Manawatu-Wanganui, New Zealand - 1742 DNA GHGhigh gp2 (v2) (version 2) | ecosystem: Host-associated > Mammals > Digestive system >...
GGAATCGGACAGGTCAATCGTCTCTCGATTCTCTTTGTACTGGTAGCGGCAGTTCTTGTACTCGAACTCTTTCTTACCGTCAGCAAGCACTTCCTGTACTTCCGGCAAGGTTTCCGCAAAGTCTGCAGCTGCCTTGTCGATAGATATTCCATACTCCGGATCATCCATTTTTACGGCATTACCGGCAGCTTTTTCAAGTTCACGATAGAAACGCAGTTTCTCTATCGGGTCGAGGTTACATGCCTTAGCGGCTTTGTAAATGAGGTTCGTTAACTGTTCTCTTGTTACTTGTCCTGTTGCTATCAGCTCCGGACATAATACTAATTCTTTTTCCATAATTATTTTAATTTAAATGATTTTTTTTTCTTTTTTGGTTATCTGAAGATCAACATTCGCAATGATGGGTCATCTCCCATTCCATGATGTCCTTCGAATCTTCCACGCGATAATTAGAAAGTATCATCTCCCGTCGTTCCGGCTCCATGTTATCCGGGTTGAGGGACGGATCATGGAGTTGTACGGAAGCATGACGGAGGGTAATGAGTGTACGATACCGTTCAATCTCTTTGGGCATCGCTGTATCGAGGTCACAACCCTGCAATCGTCTGAACAACTCCAACAGATCTTCTTGCCGCCATTGCAGCGGGTCGAGAGCAGGATTATTTTGTTCAGCAGCTAACCGGCGCAAGCGTTTGAGGATGCCTCCACATCGGTCATTCTCTTCGCGTGAAACGACCCGCAGGTTCGCATAACTAAAGTTATCAATGTCGCCATTGATATGATCCGGCACTTCGCCTTCGGCTATACCACCCAGCCAGGCTTTCGCCATCAACTGATGCATACGATAGGTGATGCCCTGCGATATAACATAGGGATAACTCTGTCCTTGACCGCACCCGCGTCCGTTCATGATACGTTTCCCGTAGGTATTTTTCTTCCAATAGTTGACGTACAATTGTCTCAACCCATATCGGGTGAGCGAATAGACTCGTCCGCTCTTAGCCAGATAGAGTCCCACGCCGGGTATAGCCTGGCTTAACAATATTCCGTTCCTCAACCTCAGGACACGAGGTTCTTCACGGATCACTTCGTACTTCAGCGCCGGATAGCGCTTACGTGGTTTCCTGCGTTTAGTGTGCAGTTGCCGCTCCTTGATCCGGAGCGATTTACAAATTCTTTGCATTTGTGCGAAAAGTTTTGTGCGAGGTCTCGTATGCGAGTGGCCACTCGATGCACGTGCGAGTCACACTTAACTTTCGCGGGTTAATAATTAGATTGACAAAAACATATGAACACCATGGAAAATTATATTAATTATAAATCGATTATAGCAATTATATTTTTTCTAGAGGTAACCAAAAAGATTAAAGAAAAATCATTGATAGAAATGGCTTATTATTAGTTAAAGGAAAACGAGGAATCTGAAGTTGCTTGCACAACCTATGTCTAATAGTCAACTCATCTGCTTGTGAGTGAACTCCCAGACAACTGACTTGTCTATTATCCATCACAGTAAACCTGTAAGATTCCTCATAAGAAAACATAATAAGAAAACTTGCCGAAAACAGTTATTTCTATCAATTTCAAAAAATGCCCAAAAATACCGAAAATATTTTTCTCACAAATCGGTGTTCAATATGTCAATGTACAATGCAGCGGATAACATTTCTGAAATCCGCTGCAAAGGTACGACAATTGTTTTATACCGAAAAGCACAAAACAATCGAAGATAATCTAATAGTAGTCTAAAGGACTATAGTTGCATATAAAGTTACTCATTTTCTTCCTTCTCGAGGCTCATAAAACAGTATTTTAGAGGATCTTTTTGCACATTCCATCCGGTCAAGACACTTAGACGAATCGAATAACGCTGCCATGATTCGGACTTCCATTTGAGTTTGTGCGTTTTTAGCCACGGATGGGTAGTGAGCATACGGACCAAATAGCCGTAATCATTGACCGGAAATTGGAAGTCGAACTCCTGCTCATCATCGTTGATTACAGACAAATTGAGTCGACCGAGTAGATTCTTGATGTGCGCTGTACTTCGCGCATCAGCCGCATGTCTCTCTGACATAGCTTGCAGTTCTTCCTGCAAAGTTTGAATGATTTTTGATTGCTCCATAGATTTGGAAATTTTAAAGTTAATAACATACAATACGCCCGATGGCCATATACCACCGAGCGTATCTTGGTAATATAAAAAAAAAGTTGCAGCTCCAATGGAACCACAACCCTTATTCTAAACTGGCACTTGTATCACTATCCTTTTTGCGTTACTGAATTCTGAATACTGATTACTGAATACTATATCACATCTCTTCCAACGTCAGCAACCGTGTCTCAATAGCATAGTGTCGCAGATCTGTCTGCTTCAGGTAATCCACCTTCAGCATAAACAACTCATGCTTATATTCCTCTCGCTGACGCTTCACTTCTGCCACTAACGCCTTCTTCCCTTCCACCGGCAGCGCCACAATGTCCACCTCCGCATCTATCGTCTGGCCCTTATACACAATCGCCTTGCTGCGCCACCATGCGCTTATCGCATGCCAATCAGACGTCTCTGCCAACTGCTGCCGGAAATACCGCTCCAGCACCGTGCCACTATACGTCTCATAATCCTTCTCGGCCAACCGAAGCAATCCGGCATAGTTCTGAATCTCTATCATCGAACGGTTCTTCTCCACATATCGGAACCAGAACCGCAGGAAGTTATCATTCAGCATATACTGCACCGTCTTACTCTCCGGCTTTGCCAATATCGGACGCTCCTTCTTTATCACGCTGTACGTCTCGTCCAATGTCTTTAGATGTCCCCCGACAGAGATGCCACCTAGCCGCTGCTCTATTTGAGCTTGCGTAGTATAACCCGATGCTATCTCTTGCAATATCGAAAAATACGTGCCGTAGTTCTTTCCAAACTCACTCACCAGCAATGTCCGGCCTTCTTCCAAGAAATGCGAGTTCTCGGAGAATACGTACGCATACATCTGTTCCTTCGTCGCGCAGCCGTTGTCCAGCAACCATGCCATGTACTTCGGCACGCCACCGGTGATGGTATATAGCGCCAATAAATCATCGTTCGTATAATCCGAATTATAATCCTTCAATATCTGCTTCAGCACCTCCGTACGGAAGGGTTGTAGACTAATGATATGGTCTGCTCGGTTGAATAATGGCTCATCTTTATCCATGAATATCTTCTGCATCATCCGGTATGCCGAACCGCTAATTACAAGGTTGATGTGCGTCTTTTCCCGATACGAATCCCACAAGTTTTGCATGTCTGAGAACAGCGACGGATTGATGTTCTGAAACTCTTGAAACTCATCCAGCACCAATGTGAATGCCTGATGCTTGCCTTGCTCAAACAGATGTCGCAGCAATGCCGCAAACGATGTCATTCCGTCCGGAATGTACATGTCTGTCTGCTCGCGGAGGTTCTCAACCAGCGTTGTTACCAACTCCGACTCGCTTTTCCGGGCAATGAACAAATATAGCATATCCCCTGATGCCTCAAAGGTATGCTTGATGAGCACTGTTTTTCCGATACGTCTGCGTCCAATCACCAACGTCATACGGCTCATATCCGTATAAGCCATTTCTCGGATTCGCATCAGTTCTTGTTGCTCTTTGTCTCTATCGTAGAACCTCATATTCGCTCAATTTCAAGTTTTGCAATAGCCGTTAATTCAATAGCGGTTGCAAAAGTTCTGCTTTTTTTTTGAGATAAGCAAGGATTTTTGCAAAAAAATGTAAAATTACTTGATTTTTGTGTGGAATAAATGGTTTTCGGTTCGTTTTCTTATCAGGTTTTCTCCTAAAGAATCCCACAGAGAATTCTGTGTGCAGCATTAAGCAGAAGACAATCTGAAAGCTCGCTTACAAGTAGGCAACTGATTAAGGATATGAGGTTGCAGTTAGCAACTGGAGATTCTTTGTTTTCCTTAACTATCGTTTTCCTTTAAATAGATATCATAACCGAAAACGAGACGATATAGCCTTGCAGCTTAAATCTAAGCATCCGCATACCCGCTTGTGAGTAAACTCCCAGACGAATATCCAGCTGCTTATCTTCTTGATGCTAACCATCATCATATCGCCTCCAAGAAAACATAGTAAGAAAACCTGTAAGAAAACTACAAAGCATAGCGAAGTAGTAATAGACAGAACACAGTGGCGGAGAAAACATATTTTTTACAACACTCACGCCCTGCATAGCGTTTTCTTAGCCGTAGACACGATTATTGCGTTGCATTTTTCGGTATCTGCTTTCTTAGGAAGGTAAAGGGATATGATATTTATGATCATACGAGAGAGGTAATTTGGAGGATCGTTGAAAGCTTGCTTACGAACGAGTTACGAATTAACTATCAGGATGCTCTTGCATCCCTTTACCTTGTTTTCCTTAAAACAAAAAAAGTTGCAGCACCAATGGAACCACAACCTATCATTAACTCATTAACTCATTAGTACTGTTGCAATAAAATTAGAAAAAAACCGACAAAACCCTTTTAAGAGCTTATGAGCTTCGCTCTATATGTAATTTACTACCAAAAACTCCTTAAAAGTAAACTTTTAGATAGTTTTTACTACTAAATTTCTTAACCTTACAGGTAAAAGCTCTCAAAAGCAATAAAACATAAAAAACATTGTTTAATCAAATCGAAAAATCAAAATATCCGCATAAATGACTATACCTCAGTGAGATATAAACATATGCAATAAAATTAACGCAACACTAATATTAACTCATTAATTCTTTAATTCACTAACTCATTACACCTTACACCAAATACATGTATAATTTATAAATGTATAATGTATGATCTGCGACGCTTTAAGTATACCCCCCACATCAAACATCAAACATCAAACATCATACATCAAACATCACACATCAAACATCAAACATCATACATAATACATCAAACATTGCATCCACGCAATTTTCGCTTCAATTGCACCATCTTATCAGTCAGCTTCCTTCCGAGAATGTGTGTTACAATCCAGTCCTTGATGAGCTGACTGCGGGTTTTCTCGACCCAGGAACCGGCAAAATGATGGATACAATAGGTATTTTTCGTCAGTTTGAGCACACGGGTGCTGGTTAATGGACAGAAATAATCAACAGGAAAGACATGCATATCATTCTTATAAACCTGGTACTTGCCGTCAATCTTAAACCCTCCTGCAACCATAATATTGGCAATTGGTACTGTGTTCGGCGTGAGATCTAACGTCCCATCCGGATTCACAAAATGCTTGCCTTCGTAGTACGCCAGTTGCTCTTTTACCCACACGCCATGCGGAGCGGATGCCATAAGACCCGTAACCGGTGCATTCGCCATGCTCGCTTCATACCCTGTAAATGCAGGCAATTCCATCAGCTCACCTAACGGACGCAGTATCTCCACGTCGGTATCCATATAGACACCTCCGAACTTCTCCAATGCCCATAACCGCACCACGTCCGTCACAAAAGCGAACTTGCGGTTGTCGTACGCTTCACGGGCATACGGATACATATCGAGATCGAACGTTTCCTCGTTCCATAACCGCAATTCGTAGTCGGGAAGATATTTCTTCCAACTCTCGATACATTTAACCGCCAGTTCAGGCATCTGTTTGCCTCCGAACCAGCAATAGTGGATTATTTTAGGTATCATAATTTTGCTAAATATTCACAAATACGACTACATGCATGTCCATCACCATACGGATTCACTGCTTTGCTCATTTTCTCATATGAAGCAGCGTCATCCAGCAAGGTGCTGACTTCACTAACAATCTTCTCATAGTTCGTACCTACCAAATGCACCGTGCCTGACTCCAACGCTTCCGGACGCTCCGTAGTATCACGCATTACCAACACAGGCTTACCTAATCCCGGAGCCTCTTCCTGAATGCCACCGGAGTCTGTTAGCACGATGGTTGATTTCTCCATCAAGTACACGAAACTAAGATATTCCAATGGTTCTATTAAAAATAGATTTCCGTTAGGAGTTTGAGGTTGGTGGTTTATTATTTCTCCAAATACTTCATGTATGGGTTTGCGGACATTGGGATTGAGGTGCATCGGATACACGAAATCCACATCCGGATACTTCGTAGCCAAATCACGAATCGCCGTACACATACTGATAAACCCGTCCCCGAAGTTTTCGCGCCTATGACCGGTAATCAATACTAACCGACGCTGTTCATCCAAACGTTTGGTATCATATCCGGACAGTAATAACGATTCGCATAATCCTTCCTGTAATGACGCATCGTTTTTTATCTTATTTACCACCATATATAGCGCATCAATGACGGTGTTGCCGGTAACAATAATTTGTTCCTCGCTAACATTCTCGCGCAGCAAGTTTTGCTTGGCAAGTGGTGTTGGAGCAAAATGATGTGTCGTGATACGGCCGGTTATCTGACGGTTCATCTCCTCCGGCCATGGGCTATAGATATTATGTGTCCGCAATCCTGCTTCCACATGTCCTACAGGTATCTGCTGATAGAATGCTGCGAGAGCCGCAGCGGTGGATGTAGTTGTATCGCCATGTACTAGCACGATATCCGGCTTCGCTTCACGCAGCACATCCCGCATGCCAAGCAGCACACGACTAGTTACATCGTACAAGTCCTGGTTCTGCTTCATTATGTCCAAATCATAGTCCGGCGTAATCTCAAATATACGCAGCACCTGATCCAGCATCTGCCGATGCTGAGCTGTTACCGCAACGAGGGTGTTAAATTTCTTCGGCTGAGCTTGCAACGTTTTCACCAACGGAGCCATCTTAATCGCTTCCGGACGTGTGCCAAAAACTAAAAGTATTATTTTCTTATTCATAGATTTCCAATATACGATGTACAAATAATTTCCTCATTCTAATTACTTTAGCAGGATTTCCACCTACGATAGCATAAATTTTAGGTATCATTGTTTGTAAATATCTTCAATTATCATATACCCGACCCTTAATCCAAAATGCCCAGGATCAGAAAAGTTATTATAATCCTCTGTCATTTTATTCTTTCCGCTATAATTATGCACTCGTTCAACTCCATAAATATTTTGTAAATTCTCCAAATCCAAAGGATTAATTGCCGGATTTGTATAGCACGGAGTCGGTGTTATAATAATATGGTAGTCTGCATGATTCGCATCTAAAATAGTTTTAATACTGTATAATTGAGATTCAAATTGTTCAGTAATCAGCGGTTCAGAAACAATCACTTCTTTATTAGAATGTTCAATTTTTGCGAGGAAGGTCTTACGAGTCATCTCTGAACATTTTTTTAAACTATCTTGGGGAGGAAGTTCTGTATAATTGAGTCGGTTATTCTGTTCCCAATCGTTTGTGATTATATCAGATCCATAGGGGACTCGTTTATGTTGCACCTTATTCTTGATGCTTTGCAACCAAAGCGAAGGCTTCTGTATAAAATTAAAATACTGCATCGTATTATATACGAACTTAGATTGACCGGTAAACATATAATGCTTCAATGACAATGCCTCATTCGGCAACTGCTCTTTTGCGAATGTCCCCGGGATATCTATTAAGATTAACGCATTATCTATCGGAATCTGATGCTCGTTCAGATAATTCATCTTCATCTCAATACCGGTTAATGTTTCGCTCCATGCTTGAAACAGAAATGGTTGTGCATTTTCGGATAGATATTGTTTCCATTGGTAGGTATTTATTCCGCCTCCTCGCGAACTGCTGAATACAAAAGAGTTATAATGATACGTTGGATTATTACGCAGGAACAATTCCGTAGATAAATATTCACGATTGGTAATATCAATATCATTAATATCAAATGGATGAATGCATTTAAACGGATCAGTCCATAGATATATTCCAGCTAATAGTATCAGCGGAATTACTATAACGAGTGATATGACAGTTATGAACTTCTTCATATAGTCGATAGTTAAGAGTCGAGAGTCGAGAGCAGCGAAGCGCGCAAACCGGAAAGCATTCGTGCAATTTCATCGCACTCTCCACTCTCCTCTCTCCACTCTTCATCTGTTATATATCCTAGTTTACATGCCACTTCGAGTTGGCAATTTGCTTCCATTAATGCCCCATATGCAATTTCTATGAAATGCGCTCTATCTTTATTAGAGAACCGTCCCATTCCTTCTGCAATATTCGAAGGCACGGACACCACAGCTCTTCTAAGCTGATCGCAGAGCGCATACTGTTCCTCCTTTGGGAACTGCTTTATCAGCGCATATACGTGCATTACAAGGTCTGTAGCCTTTTCATACACTTTTAGTTTTCTATACGAATGATCTTCTTTCATATCTCTTCTATTGTCTCACGACTCTCGTCTTTCGTCTTTTCACTCTCCTCTCTCGTCTCTCCTCTCTCCACTCTACTAGAATTGGAAATAAATAAAGCTTTGACTATGTCCCATAAATTCGAGCATGATGAGTATGAGCGCATAGATGGCTATGATTCGTGCCCATTGCGGCAAACGGCTTAATGTAAAAGCATGCTCATGACTCCGGTCTATCCACTCTACAACGAGGAGAACTAGAATAAAAAACAATGTCCGCTTCAATCCTACGGCTACCATTGGCATCGTTAGCAACGATAAATCGCATATTCCCTTCATTATCTGCCATGCTTGACCGATGGTCTCCGCACGGAAGATAATCCAACCGATTACCACCAAAGCGAATGTTAGCAACATCTGCAATGCCTCATGCCATGTCGGCAACCATCTACCTTCTGCCACCTGACCGGTATATTTACGGTTCTTACCAAGCAATATCAACGGCAAGAATAACACCGCATGATATACGCCCCACGCCATGAATGTCCAGTTCGCCCCATGCCATATACCGGATACGAGGAAGATAATGAAAGTATTACGAACTATAATGAGTTTAATCTTTCTCTTGGCTCTCGACTCTTGACTCTCGTCAACCTTAGGGCGGCTACCACCCAAAGGTATGTAGACGTAGTCACGGAACCAAGTCGTCAGCGATATATGCCAACGCCTCCAGAACTCCGCTATGTCGCGAGAGAAATACGGATTATTGAAGTTCCGCATCAGTTTTATGCCAAACAGTTTCGCTGTACCAATAGCAATGTCTGAATATCCGGAGAAGTCGCCATATATCTGGAACGTAAAGAGTACCGCAGCAAGGAGCAAAGTACTACCCGATTGCGTACCATACGTGCTCCACACTTGATCTACATACGTGGCACAATTGTCCGCAATGACAATCTTCTTAAATAATCCCCATAATATCTGCCGCAAACCATCAACCCCTTGTTCGTTACTGAACTTACGATTTTGCAAGAACTGTGGCAAGAGGTTTGTAGCTCGTTCAATAGGACCGGCAACGAGTTGCGGAAAGAAAGATATAAAGGCAAAGAAAGCTATGATATCCCTCGTTGGTTTTATATTTCCCCGATAGACATCAATGGAGTACGATAGCGCTTGAAAAGTATAGAAACTAATTCCCACCGGCAGTATCACGCGCAATAACAAACTGCTTGTATCGATTCCAAACATCGCTCCAAATTCGGAAACGAAGAAATCATAATACTTAAATATCGCCAATATGCCAATGTTGATCGCGATATTTAACCACAACCAGAATTTGCTTCTCTTAACTCTCGACTCTCGACTCTTGTCTATTAATAATCCGCTCCCCCAGGAGCAGAAGGATGTGAAAGCAATCAGCAGCAGAAACCTCCAATCCCACCAACCATAAAACACATACGATGCAATTACCACGAAAGCATTTTGCAATCGCAGTTTGAGCAAGTCGTTGATTCTCGCGTATCCTATCGCCCAATATATCAGAAATACGATAGGCAGGAAAAACAAATATTCTATCGAGTTAAATAACATTACTTTTTACCAAACCAATGTTTCTTCGCATAGCGAATACATCTCTGGATAAAACGATGAGCATAACGCCAAAAGAATAAATGTGATTCAATTTTCGGTTTAGTACTCTGCGGTATACGCCATGTTTTACCATAGAGATAGGATAACAAACGCTCAGGATTAGCAGGAACTTGAAAAGTC
>Ga0310694_10007722_pt1 | contig 10061 bp, 4 predicted proteins | sample 174DNAGHGhighgp2_FD_203884 | JGI IMG/M metagenome (GOLD analysis project Ga0310694, IMG submission 203884) | Sheep rumen microbial communities from Palmerston North, Manawatu-Wanganui, New Zealand - 1742 DNA GHGhigh gp2 (v2) (version 2) | ecosystem: Host-associated > Mammals > Digestive system >...
AGCAAGGAGTTCATCTGGTCCGTCCAGGGTTCGGGCAACGATGCCTTCGATACCGAGCGCAGCTGGTCCTCCTCCATCTTTACGGTCCGCTATGACGTCCACGGTGCCAATTACGGCATGGTCCGCGACATCGCGAACGGCCGGCCTTACCGTTACTTCATGCCGACCCGCCATTTCTATACGATGCTGGTGGACAACATGGACTGGGACAGCCGTTTCGAGAAGAGTTTCAAGTGGACCTGGTATGTCAACGACGAGTCCAGGTGCCGGGAGAATCCCGGTGCGGCCGTGGGCGACACCGCCCTGTACACCCCTCCGTTCCCCGTTTCCGCCGCACAGCGCGAATGGGCGAAAGGGAAATACCGCATCGAGGACATCAACGACTACTTCAATCCCAACTCCCCGAACGGAGAGGAGACCAGCGGCCCGCGCGAGATGTTCGCCCAGTTGGCGAAGTGGCTGGACCCGACCCGTGTCGACGTCGGCCTGATGACCTCGCTGGACATCGTGGCCATCCGCCTGGGCGAGATGTACCTGATTGCCGCGGAGGCGCTGATGAAGGACAACAAAGCCGCCGAAGGTGCGGAGTACATCAACGCGCTGCACAAGCGTGCAGCCAAGAGTGAGGAACTGTATGAGGCCCACAAGGTGACGGCAGCCGATATGGACATCGACCTGATCCTGGATGAGCGTGCCTTCGAACTGGCGGGCGAATGCCATCGCTGGCTGGATCTCAAGCGCACCGGCAAACTCCTGGAACTGGTCCGTCTCTACAACGTGGACGCCCGTCCCAACATCAGGGATTACCACGTCCTCCGTCCGATTCCTACGACGATGCTGGACCGCGTCACGAACAAAGATGATTTCAAACAGAATCCCGGATATTGATCTCGGTTTTGGTTAAGTGGTTAATGGTTGGTTTTTGCAGGTGGCGGCACGGCGCCGCCACCTGCTTTGTTGGTCTTCAAGGATGAAAAGAATAACGAAATATACCCTTATGCTGGGCCTGGCCGTCCTGCTTCCTGCAACCGCACTACCGGGACAGGAACTCTCGCTCAGGGGCACTTTTATCAACCTGGACGGGATTGCCCGGGATGATGCGATGCAGCGCAGCGCGGCAGCCACCGATCTCGCCGGGATGCGGAATCTCCGTGCAATCCGCACCGTCGGAACGGACGTGCGCCGTACCCGTGGAAACCGGGAAAGCCTGGATGTCACCTTCAAGCCTTCCCCGTCGTATTCTTATGTGGACGTCCCGTTCAGTGCAGGTATCCACCTGGATGACTGGGTTTCCGTGGCGTTGGACATCACCAACCTGGGAAAGGAGCGGATCTGCCTGGAAGGCCAGTGCTTCAGTGATACGGACACGACCCTGACCATCCGGGACGGCGCTTTGTTCTACAGCCGTGCCATGCTGGTGCTGGAACCGGGCGAGACCGACACGATGATCGTCTTCCTCAGCAGGGAGATGGACAGTATGCCCGCCTATATGTATGAACACTTCCAGGGAATGTTCGGGATTCCCGGCGGATTCCTGCGCCGCAGGGCGAATATCCCGCTCTCCCATTACAGCCATCTCCGCCTGTTCCGCGAGGCGTCCCCGGAGACCTGGAACCTGCAGGTATCCGGCATCCGGGTGCTGGGGCAGTACAGTCTCCCTTCCCCGGAATTGCTGGAAAACGGCTTTTTCCCGTTCGTGGACCGTTTCGGGCAGTATAAGTATACGGACTGGGACGGCAAGGTGAAGCGGCCGGAAGATCTGTACGCCCAGCGGGAGGCGGAAGAGGCTGACTTGAGGGCGCATCCCGTTTCGCCGGAGTGGGATAAGTGGGGCGGTTGGGCCGCTGGGCCGCAGCTCCGGGCCACGGGCCATTTCCGCGTCGAGAAGTACGACGGGAAGTGGTGGCTGGTCGACCCGGACGGACGCCTGTTCTACTCGCAGGGCCTCTGTGAAGTGGGCCTGAGCCAGGTGACCCGGACCGAGGGCCGGGAGAAGTACTACGAGTACATACCGCTCAACGGGGACTTCTACTTGTCGAACCTGATCACGAAATACCAGGGCGCTCCGGACTTTGCGACCCGGATCAAGGCGTGTGTTTTCAACCGTCTGAAGAGCTGGGGATTCAACACGATAGCCAGCGCCTCCCTGAACGCCCAGTTCAAGGGGAGCGGCAACGTGCCGTACGCGATCACGCTCAATTCGGGAATCCGGGGCAACGTGCCGAATGACTTGGATGCCGAGGCTTTCAAGGCCGCATTCCGACAGTCGCTGATCAACAGCCGTTCCGCCTTCCAGGACGCGGCAAAGGATCCCTGGTGCCTGGGCTTTTTCGTGGACAACGAGCGGGGCTGGCCGACGGAGAACCAGCGCGAAGTCATCTTTGCCTATTTCAAGGCCATCCGCGAGGTCCTGGACGAACTCGCCCCGGACAAGCTCTACCTCGGATGCAGGAGCAACAGCGTCAGTTTCAACCGGATCGCTTTCGAGGCGCAGGCCGAATTCTGCGACGTGATGAGCATCAACCACTATGACTACAACCTTTCGACGTTCTCCGAGACGCGCGGACTGGACAAGCCGCTGATTGTCGGGGAATACCATTTCGGCGCACTGGACCGCGGCCTGGCCCATACCGGCCTGCGTACGGCTCCGTCCCAGAAGCAGCGGGCCCGGATCTACAAGCACTTCGTGGAGCAGGCGCTGAAGAGCGATTACATCGTCGGTACCCACTGGTTCCAGTATCTCGACCAGTGTTTCACGGCTCGCGCAGACGGTGAGAACTACCAGATCGGTTTTGTCGATATCTGCGACAGGCCGCATCCCGAGATGATCGAGGCCTCACGGCAGATCAGGGATGAGATGTATCAGCTCCGGCTGGGAAAACCGCAAAAATAAACCGTTTCAGAACAAACAATTCACCATCTATGCGCAAATCATTGGATCTCCGGTTGTGTCTCCTGGCCCCGCACCTGGACTCCCTGGGCCTGCGGGCGACCTTCTGGGTCAACGGCAACAGCATCGAACAGGGCGAAGTCAACTTATGAGAAGGGCCTTTTTTGCTTTCCTTGCTGCAGCCGTTCTGCTTCCAGCAAACTTCGCGGCCGCGCAGAGCGCTCCGCATATCGAAAAGACGGATGGGGTGGCACGCCTGATCGTGGAGGACCGTCCGTTCCTGTCCATAGCCGGTGAATCGTCGAACTCCGCGTCCGGCAGCCTCGCCTATATGGAATCCATCTGGCCGGCGCTCCGGCAGATCCATCTGAACACCTTGCTGGTGCCGCTCTGCTGGGATATGGTCGAGCCCCGGGAAGGGGAGTTTGATTTTACTGTCGTGGACGGCATCATCAGCCAGGCGCGGCGCGAGGGGGTGAAACTCTCGTTCCTGTGGTTCGGCAGCTGGAAGAATATGGTCTCGTCCTATGCGCCCTCCTGGGTGAAACTGAATCCCCGCCGTTTCCCGCTCCTGCAGGACAAGAACGGAGGCCAGATACAGATGCTTTCCGTCTTTTCAGACAACAACGTAAAAGCGGATGCAGGTGCTTTCGCCGCGCTGATGCGGCACATCCGCTCGGTGGACGCGGCGGAGCAGACCGTCATCATGATGCAGGTTGAGAACGAGGTCGGCTACACCGGCGGAGAGCGGGACTGGTCCGACGCCGCCAGGAAGGCTTGGCGTTCCGCCGTTCCGAAAGAGCTGACGGACTATCTCCGGACGCACAGGGAGTCCCTGATCCCGGAGTTCCGCGCCCATTGGGAGCGCTTCGGCGCCAGGACTTCCGGGTCCTGGGCGGAGCTTTTCGGAGACACGCCCGAAGGCAACGAGATCTTCATGTCGTACCATTATGCGAAGTACATCGGGGCCGTCGTGGCTGCCGGTAAGCGCGAATACGCCATCCCGATGTTCGCGAATGCCGCGATCGGCCGGCAGGACCGCAAGATTGCAAGTTACCCCTGCGGGGGCCCGCTTCCCTTCGTGATGGATGTGTGGCAGTGCGCCGCGCCGCAGTTGGACGCCATCAGCCCGGATATTTATTACGGTGATTTCGAGGGACATTGCCGCGCCTATACGCAGAACGGCAATCCACTCATCATCCCGGAGACGCGGGGCGATGACGTCGGTCAGGGAAAGGCCCTGCTCGCGTATGCCGAGCACGGTGCCCTCTGCTTCTCTCCTTTCGGGATCGAAGGGTATGCCGGCCGCAGCATCGGATCGTTCTATGCGGATCTGCAGCAACTCGCTCCGATGATCCTCTCCCGGATTCCGGGCAAGACGATGCGGGCCGTGATGGTGGGCTCCGACACGCCCGTGCAGACGCTGGAGATCGGGAAATACCATGTGCTCTGCGAATATGGCCACCGTGGCAACCAGCCGGCAGGCGAGACGGTCGGATATGCCCTGATCCTGCAGGATGAAGATGATTCGTTCTATGTCTATGGCCGTAACATCAGCCTGCAGTTCTCCCTGGTCGACCGGGGCAGGAACAAACTTGTCACCGGTATTTTGGACTGTGAGGAAGGATCCATCGAGAATGGCGTCTGGAAACCCTTCCGCCGGATCAACGGCGACCAGATCATGAACGACTACTCCTTTGCTGCGGCATATCTGGACGGCCGCTCCGGAAACGGACTCCGTTTCGGCCAGGCAGGTGTGCAACACGTGAGACTGTATCATTATTGAGACAGAGGTAAAAATGAAACCATTCAAGGCATACAGGGTGCGATTCGTTTTTTTTTGACCGGATTCCGGAAGAAAATCACTATCTTGACATTCGAAACGTGGAGACCGTCAAGATGGCTGTCCTCCCGTTTTTGAATACATTACTTTAGAGAATAGATGAATTATTGAATGATGGAATGATATGATGAAGCGAATTTGTTTGTACCTTTGCGTCCTGTTCGCCCTGGCTGCCTGTGGGACGGGCAGTGGATTCAAATTGCAGTCGGGTGAGGACCTGACGGTCACGTGCTCGGTGGACGAGCCGGTGGCGGGGACCGCCCTGGAGATTTTCGGAAAGGACGTGCAGACGGTCCTGTCGGCATCTTGCCGCCAGGTGGATCAGGATGGAAAGATCCTGCTGGTCCGTGCTGATGATCCTGCGTTTGCGTCGGATCCCGATGTCGCCTCCATTGCGGGACGGCACGAGGCTTTCGTGATGAAGGTGCTCCCTTCCGGTCAGTTGCTGATCGCGGGCAGCGACGGTCACGGCGCCGCCTATGGCTTGCTGGAGTTGTCCCGGATGCTGGGGGTGTCTCCCTGGGAATGGTGGGCGGACTGCACGCCGGCTCCCAAGAAAGAATTCCACCTGAAGAAAGGCTTCAAACTGATGCAGGAACCATCTGTGGCATACCGCGGTATCTTCATCAATGACGAGGATTTCGCGTTCGTGCCCTGGGTCACGGGTACCCTGGACCCCACCGATGTTCGCGGCCGGATCGGCCCGAAGGCGCACGAAAAGATTTTCGAATTGCTGCTCCGCCTGCGCGCCAATTCTTTCTGGCCCGCGATGCACGGCAGTTCCATCCCGTTCTTCCTGACCGAAGGAAACCGGGAGACGGCGGCGCGCTACGGCATCTACATCGGCACGTCCCACTGCGAGCCGATGGCGAGCAACGCCAACGGCGAGTGGCGCGTACGTGGAGAAGGGGAGTACAACTTCATCACCAACCGCGACAAGGTGCTGGATTTCTGGCGGGAGCGGGTCGCTTCGGTCAAGGACCAGGAGATCATGTACACGCTCGGGATGCGCGGCATCCACGACGGACCGATGAGCGGCGCCGATACGCCTGAGGAGCAGAAGGAAGCGTTGGCGGAGGTGATCTCCGTGCAGCGGGAGATGCTCTCCGAGCTGGTCGATCCTGACGTGACGCGGATCCCGCAGGTGTTCATCCCTTATAAGGAAGTGCTTTTGGCCTACAACGAAGGCCTGGAGGTCCCCGAGGACGTGACCCTGATGTGGTGCGACGACAACTACGGCTACATCCGGCATTTCCCGACCGAAGCCGAGCGCAACCGTCCGGGCGGCAACGGCGTGTATTACCACGTCTCCTACTGGGGCCGCCCCCACGACTACCTGTGGCTGGGCGCCTATTCGCCGGCCCTGATCCTGCAGCAGATGGGGATGGCCTACGACAAGGGCATCCGCCAGACCTGGATCCTCAACGTCGGCGACATCAAGCCGGAAGAGTACCAGATCGAACTCATCATGGATATGGCCTGGGACATCGACGCCGTCCGCGCCAGCGGCTGGCAGGCCCACCTGAAGGCCTTTCTGACACGGGAATTCGGCCGGAAAGTCGCATCCGCCGTCCTCCCTTCCCTGGTGGAGTACTACCGTCTTTCCTATATCCGCAAGCCCGAATTCATGGGCAACACGCGGGAGGAAGAGCGGGACCCGGCATACCGCGTCGTGAAGGACCTTCCTTGGGATGAAGCGACGATCCGGACGCGCATGGACCAGTTCGCACAGCTGTACGACCAGGTAGGGAACTGTGCCGCACAGGTGCCTGAGGACCGCCAGACCGCATACTATCACCTCATCCAGTATCCCGTGCAGGCAGCTGCCAAGATGAATGAGAAGGCGCTCACTGCCCAGCTCGCCCGGCACGGTCTGGCCGACTGGGCCGATGCGGATGCTGCCTACGACGCGATCGAGGCGCTGACGGACCGGTACAACCAAGGGAAATGGAAGGGGATGATGAATATGGCGCCCCGCAGGCTGCCGGTTTTCCAGAAGTATCCTCACGTGCAGGCGGACGCTCCGCTGCCGGCTGCTCCTGCGATCATTGCCAAGTGGAATGCCGTGGACGGGAAGGGCCGTCTCACGCCTTGTGAGGGGCTCGGTTACGAGGGCGGTGCCGCGATGCTCACGCCCGGCGAGAGCGTGTCCTTCAACTTCAGTTCCGATGCGGCCGAAGCCGTCGTCTCCGTGCGGATGGTCCCGACGCATCCGGTCAGCAGCCCGCAGCTCCGTTTCACCCTTTCCGTGGACGGGGGGGATCCCGTGGAACTCGCTTATGAGACCTACGACCGCAGTGAGGAGTGGAAGGAGAACGTCCTGAACAACCAGGCGGTGCGGAACCAGGTCGTTCCGCTCACGGGTTCCGGAAAGCATACCGTCGTGATCACTGCCCTGGACGAAGGGGAAGTGTTGGATCAGATCTGCATTTGCTCCCGTCCGTGAGACGAAGATCCCTGCTGGTCCTGACCTTGTTGCTGCTGCCTGCCCTGTGCGGGTGGGCAGCAGCGGTCATCCGCCATATCGGAACCGGGGACGGCTTGCCGAACAGCTTTGTGATGGACCTTGCCATCGACGACCGGGGGATGGTGTGGGCCGCCACCGAGAACGGGCTGGCCAGGATCGCAGGGGATAGCTTTACTGTTTGGAATACAGACAATTCCAGTATTCTGGACAATAAGATCATCCATCTTTTCTTTGAACCTGGTACGCGTTCCCTGTGGTGCCAGACGATGAACAACGGTTTCAGCATCCTGGACAGCCATACTGCGGAATTCTCCGTCTTCAACGAGTCGAACGGTCTGCTCAGCAATGCCCTGAACGGTGTCTTCCCTGCGCAGGACGGCGGGGTCTGGATCGCCACGAAAAGCGCCGGGCTGCAGCATTACGATCCACTGACGCACCAGTCCCGGTATTATACGCCGGAGAACTGCCCCGGATTGGAAGCGGACATCCGCTGCTGTGCGGAAGATCGTTACGGACACCTGTATCTTGGGTACAACCATCACGGCTTCGGAGTCCTGGATCTTGAGACCCGCACGGTCCGCAATTATGCCCACGTCCCCGGGGATCCTGCCAGCCTCCCGGGAGATGTGGTGCGCAGGATCCTGATCGACTCCGCCGGGAATGTCTGGGCCGGCACAAACCAGGGCCTGGGCCTGTTCGACCGGATAAATGGTATTTTCCAGAACTATCGGCACGATGGAAAGGACGACCGGAGCCTGGCAGGCGACAATATCATGGGCCTGGCGGAGATGTCCGACCACACCCTTTGGGTATCCTCCGATCTCGGCGGTATTTCTATCCTGGACCTGCGTGATGATGCGCACACGACTGGATTCCGTCGGATTACGGACGAGGACGGCCTGAGTTCGATCAACATCCGTTGCACGCTCCAGGATGGCTACGGCAATGTCTGGGTGGCCAATTATGCTTCCGGTGTGGATTTCATCACGGAGAATGCAACGCCCTTCAATATCCTTCCCTTTTACCGGGAAAGCGGTTCTGTCAGGCAGCTCAAACGCGTCTATGCCATCTGTTCCGACGCGGACGGCAATCTGTGGCTGGGCGGGGAGAACGAACTTTCCCTGTTCCGGGACGGCCGCCACGTGCGGACGTGGGACCTTTCTCCTTATCTGGTGCAGCCCTACACCATACCCTACACGCTTCTGTCGGACCGGGACGGGAACGTCTGGATCGGTCTCAACGACGAAGGCGTGCTCAAATTCAATCCCCGGAACGGGAGTTTCAGGCGGATCTCCTCGCCGTCCCAGCTGATGGATGTCCACGCACTTCTGGAGGATCCGGACGGCCGGATCTGGGTCGGTACGGACATGGGGCTTTACTGCGCTGACAAGGATGAGATGGTATATGAGGAGCGTTTCGTGAAAAGAGACGGTCCCATTTCGATTTACGGCCTGCAACGGGATGCGCTGGGCCGCTTCTGGGTGGGAACCCTGGGGGATGGCCTGTTCGTTTTCCGGGCAGATGGAGACCTGGTTGCCGAATTCAATACGTCGAACGGTTTCTGCTCGGACAGCATCAATCAGATTTACTGCGACCACGAAGGGGAATTCTGGATTGCCACATATGCCGGACTGGTTCACTTCCCGGATCCGAAGGAGCTGGACAGATATGATGTATTCGACGGAAGGAACGGTCTTTTGAATGTCAATGTCCGCGCCGTGCAGGAAGATGCGATGGGCGGTATCTGGGTCAGCACCTATGATGGGATAGCCACGCTGCTGCGTCGGGAGCAGCTTTTCGAAAGCTACAGTTTCTTCAACGGGGTGCAGATCGGGAGCTTCGTGGAGAGTTCCGCCACCCGCACTCCGGACGGGAATCTCTATTTCGGTTCGCCGGAGGGGGTATGCTATTTCAGTCCGCGGCAGATGGGGGCGTCCCGTTCGGTGTCCCCGTTGCATTTTGTCGACGGCTGGAAGAGCGATCGCGATGACAACGACTGGGTCCCGCTCCTGGCCGATTTGTCGAAGGGACGGGTTTTGCTCGGGCATAAGGAGAACACCATCCGGCTGGAGTTTGCCATCGAGGACTTTTCGCAGACGGATCGTGTGGAGTATTCCTACCGTCTGCCAGGTGTCATTGAGGATTGGCTCAGCAATGGGAACAGCGGGCGCCTCTTCCTTTGGGGACTCAAACCGGGGAACCACCGGCTACAAGTCCGCGCCCGCCTCAAGGACCAGACCTGGGAGCAGGGGGAGACTTCCTCCCTGCTGATCCGGGTCCGGCCTTCCGTCTGGGCATCCTGGCCGGCCCGGGTTGTTTACGGACTCCTGCTGGCCGCCATCCTGTTCTTCATTTTCCGTTATCTCCGCCTCCTCCTCTCCTTAAGGCTTGAGAGAGAGAACCGTCGCAAAGAGCAGGAGCTCAGCGAGGAACGCCTGCGCTTTTTCACCAATATCACGCACGAACTCCGTACGCCCCTTACCCTGATTCTCGGCCCGCTGGAGGACCTGGTGCACGATAAGAACCTCCCGGAACCCTACGCCGACCGGATCGCCGGTATCCACCGCAGCGGGATGCGGTTGCACGGACTGATCAACCAGATCCTGGAATTCCGGAAGACGCAGACACAGACCAAACGGCTGGTCGTCCGGGAAGGCGACCTGGGCCGGCTCGTAGAAAGCATCGGTGCCCGATACCGGGAGATGAACCGGAATTCCGCCACGGAAATCCGGGTGGATGTCCGGGAAACTTTCGATGCGGTGTATTTCGATCCGGACATTGTCTCGACCATTCTGGAGAACCTGATGTCCAATGCTGTGAAATATACGCCGCGCGGGAGCATTACTCTGTCTCTTTACGGA
>Ga0310694_10007723_pt1 | contig 10061 bp, 2 predicted proteins | sample 174DNAGHGhighgp2_FD_203884 | JGI IMG/M metagenome (GOLD analysis project Ga0310694, IMG submission 203884) | Sheep rumen microbial communities from Palmerston North, Manawatu-Wanganui, New Zealand - 1742 DNA GHGhigh gp2 (v2) (version 2) | ecosystem: Host-associated > Mammals > Digestive system >...
ATCTCCTCTAAGATGAAGTCGGCCGGGGCCACCAAACCAATACTATTGGTATTGTTGCCGTAGAACGTACTGACAGCCTGGTTGGACATCATACCAGACGCAAGGGGGTTGTCATCGAAAACCAGCTGGAAGATGATTTCCTGATTGTACTCGTCCACATAGTCATCGTAACCGAACAGCTTGCTGTAGGCATTACCATAGTAGTTGCTGGAAATGTTGCCGCTGATGAGGGGGAACCCGTTGAAGCGTTCCAGACTTTGGGAAGTGTTGCCGCTACTGCTGTTCTTGTACTTAGCTGTGCTACGCAGTTCCTTGGCAATGAGCTTCTTGGATTCAATCACCAGGTCGGCATACTTGATGCAGTTCTGATAGTCCTTCTTCCACAGGTACATCTCGCAGAGCATGGCATAGATGGCATCCTGCGAGATTCGGCCCGTCTGGTAGAGAGGCTTCGACGTGGGATAGCGCTTGACGGCCTGGCCCTTCACACTCTCCAGGTCGTAGATGAGCGAGTCGAGCACATCTTCGAACTTCGTGGCGGGCAGGTCCATCTTCTGCGTGTCGTCGGTATAGGCCTCTCTGGTGAAAGGCACGTCGCGGAAGGCGCGGATCAGGTAGAAATAGCACAGGCTGCGCAGTCCTACCATCTCGGCGATGTTAGCGTTCAGCTCGCTCTGCGTGTAGGAGAGGTCGGCAGCTGCCACGCCGGGCGCATACTTGATGACGGTGTTACAACGGTTGATGATGTTGTAGAAACCTTCCCACTTGGTGTAGCTGTTCTTGGCGTCGATGTTCTCCTTGAGCACTTTCTCCAAGTTGGCATCCTGGTCAATGTTGCGGCCGATGGCGATGTTGTCGCTGCGGAACTCGCCCCAGATCATCATGCGCTTGACGATGTTTTCGTCCTGCATGGCGGAATAGCAGCCGGCAATGATACCGTCGACGTCGGCCTTCTCGTTCCAGAACTTGTCAAAGACAATCTGGTTCAGCGGCTCAACCTCAAGGAAGTCGGAACAGCCGGTCTGTGTCATGCCCATGAGACCCATGAGTCCCACAAGGGCGGCTTTCTTTATGTTATATATCTTCTTTTTCATAATCATATCTCCTTAGAATTCAACCGTGATGCCCAAAGTGTAAGAGCGCGAACGCGGGGTCTGCGCATTATCGATAGCGGGGTCGTAGCCGCCGGCAGTGATGTCGGGGTCTACACCTGAGTACTTGGTCAGGACGAACGGGTTGTTGACACTGGCATAGAAGTTGACCCGGTTCAGGCCAATCCATGTCAGGTACTTCTTCCTGAGGGTGTAAGAGAGCTGTGCGTAACCCATACGCAGGTAGGTACCGTCTTCTACGAAGCGGTCGCTGACCAGCGTGTTGTAATTACTGTTGTTACCGTACATGGCACGCGGGATGGTGGTGTTGTCACCCTCCTTGCGCCAGCGATAGTTCACGGCCTGGCTCTGGTTGTCGTTACCCGTCATGGCTTCTGCACGGAGACGAGCCATGTTCAAGATCTTGTTGCCCACACGGTAGGTGAACTGTGTGCTCAGGCGCCAGTCGCCGTAATTGAACGTGAAGCCGAAACCACCGGTCAGCTTCGGGAGTGACGAACCGAGGTAGACAATGTCGAGGGCATTGATCTGACCGTCGTAGTTCACATCCTCGTAGATGGCGTCACCGCCGTTGAAGCCGGGATAGGTACCGTCGTGGCCTGTACCGTCGTTGCGGTAGTCGTACTTGATGCGGATAGGATAGCCATTACCGTCGCGTACAATCTCGCCATTTTCATTCTGCACGACAGGAGCGGTCATCGGCATCTTGGTCCAGCCGCGCTCAGCATAGAATTCGTCGGGCAGCGTGCCGGCCAACAGTCCCTCCTGCTCTTCAACCGAGAGCGAGCGGAAGGTGCTGAAATTCACGTTGTAGACGCCCTTGTAGCGGAAACCGTAGATGGCGTACAGCGGGTTGTGCAGCTGCACACGGCGCAGGGTCTCGGCATTGTTGTAACCGAACGAAGAGTTCAGGTCGTTCAGCACGAAGTCGTCCATCTCGAGAATCTCATTGCGGTTGTTACCGAAGTTGGCGTTCATGTCCATCCAGAACTTACCGGCCTGAATCATCTTGTTGGTGTTGATATGGAACTCCCAACCCAAGTTGCGCATCTTACCGCTGTTGCGGTAGGGGATGGTAGCAAAACCTGTGTTCGAGGGAATGCGGTAGTTCGACATCAGCATGTCGGTGACTGTTGAACGATAACCCTCGATGGTCAGGTTCAACCGGTCATTGAAGAAGCCCAGGTCGATACCGATGTTGTAGCTGGTATTGATCTGCCACTTCAGGTTCGACAGGCGGATGTTGTCGGGCTTCATGGCCGTCATGTCAAGATACTTGCTGGCTCCACTGTACTTTGACGTGTAGAGGTAGTCCTGGTTGGGCTGGTTACCCACGCGGCCCCAGCTGGGACGGATGGCAAACATGGAGAGCCACTTCTTGGTAGGCTCCATCCAAGGCTCGTCACTGATAATCCACTTCAGCGAGAGTGAGGGGAAGTAACCCCAGCGGTTGTCGGGTCCGAAGCGGGTCGTACCGTCAGCACGCATGGTGAAGTCGGCAATGTAGCGGCCTTTGTAGGCGTAGTGGGCCGACACCGTGAAGTACATCGAGCGCGACTGGCTGTAGTTGGAGTTCATGCCCGTTATCTGTCCGCCGCCCTCGGTAGTGCTGATGCCTGAGGGTGCACCCGACTTGTCTTCCGACTGATAGGTCGACGAACCGCTGTTCAGTTCGAAGCGGCCTAACAGCATGGCCGAGTGGTCCTTGTTCTTGAAGGCCGGCGTCAAGGTGAGCGAGTGCTTGGTGTTGAACGACACGCTCTTCGATGAACTGCTGGAGGTGGTGTTCACGCCTTCGTTCCACTTCACCGTCTTCAGTTCCTGCGGATAATACTTATTAGAATAGTCATTGAAGATGTTCATGTAGACCGAACCGCGATAGTTCAACTGCCAGTGGTCTTCGTCCATGCCCAGCAGTTGGTACTGGATAATCAGTTCAGGGTTCATGTCATAGGTAGTCTGCTGGTTCTTGGCCAGCTTGGCACTGGCCACCGGGTTCACATAGTCCTTCTGATTTTTGTTGAAGACGGAACTGGCACTCTGCAACATAGTATAATAGGTGTCGGTGTCCTCACCAGTCAGAGGATCCTGCTCGTAGATGCTCATGTTCGGCATCTTCTTCAGGGCAATGTTCAGCAGGTCGTCAGAGTTGCGGTCGTTCTTGGTATAGGTCAACGCGAAGTTGGTGCTGACGCGGATACGCTCACTGACCGTGTAGTCCAAGGCGACGCGGGTGGAGAAGCGCTTCAGCTTCTGCTCGATGATGGTACCCGTCTCATGGTCGAAACCACCACCGATACGGAACGAGGCTTTCTCACCACCACCCATCACCGTGACGTAGTGGTTCTGGCGGAGACCCCACTGGGTGACGGCGTCACGCCAGTCTGTGTTGTTGTTATACTGCTCGTACTCCGAGAACGACGGGTCGTAGTTCAGTTCAGGCACGTCGGCGGCGCGGTCGCTCTGCTCGGGGTTGAAGTAGCTCTCCTTGAGCAACATGGTGTAGTCGTCACCGTTGAGCAAATCATAACCCTTGGGCTGGTAGGTGCCCGAGAGCTTCAGCGAGTAGGAGAGTCGGGGTGCACCGCGCGAACCACGCTTGGTGGTCAGCTCGATGACACCGTTACCACCCTGCGAACCGTAGATGGCCGTAGCGGCAGCATCCTTCAGCACGCGGATGTCGGCAATGTCCTCCGGGTTGATGTTCAGCAGCTCGGCGAACTTCTCGTTGTTGGCCGAGGCCACATCGAAGTTGGCCAGGTCAACGCTGCGCACGTTACCGTCGACCACAATCAGCGGGTTCGAGTCGGTCAGCGAGGAGAGGCTCGATGCACCACGCAGACGCATGGTAGAACCAGAGCCCAGGTCACCAGAGTTACCGATAATGTCGAGACCGGCGATACGGCCCTGCAGGGCTTCGTCGACCGAGGTAATGGCCAGGCCCTCGAACTCCTTCATGGAGAGGGTCTGCGTGGCACTCGACACCTCACGCTGCGGGATGGGCAGTCCGTTACCAGTCACACGGCGCTTCGACTTGACCGTCACCTCTTTCAGGGTAGTGGCCGAAACCATGTGTATCTTATAGGTAGAGCGGTCAATGGGCAACGACTGTGTCTTCAAACCCACGTAGCTGAAACGTATTTTGTCTTTCGGGTTCTTCACCTTCATGGTGAAGTTACCGTTCAGGTCGGTGATAGCCGAGTTGATGATACGTCCGGTACCGTCGATTTCACAGACCGTGGCACCCATCAGCGGCCCCATGTCGTCGCTCACTGTACCGTGAACTGACGAGATGTCCTGAGCACGGGCAACCGTCGAGGCCACCAGCGCCATGATGAATATAATGGATTTCAGAATTCTCATAACTTAATTCCTCGCTAAATCAATCAGTTTATCTCTCCAAGAAGTCAGTTTCCCGTAACACAGCGGGCCGTCAATCAGGTGTACCACTGCATCGGAAGCCATGAAGGTAGTTCTGTTGTTCACAGCACCCGACGTGAACCAGTTCTCACGGCAGATCAGGTTGTACAGTCCCTCGGTCTTGACGACGTGGCGCTGCAGGCTGGCATCGGTAGGCTTCTCCTGTGCCAGCACATCCCACAAGGTCATCTGGCTGTCGCTGTAGTCAACGACGATGGGGAAGAATCGGCCAGTCTCCAAGTTACGCTTCATCGACTCGAAAGCGGTCTTGTAGACGCCCTTCTCCTCGGGAGCCATGCCGACAGCCACCGAGTGGTCCTGTACGTGGTAGCGCAGGAAGTCGACAATCTCAGTCTTGATGAGCGTGCGTGCCGATTCGGTGAAGGCCTCTGTCAGGGGCAGTCCCAAGGCGCGGCATACGCTGTCAATGTTCTCATAGTCACTCCACGTGGGCAGCAGTCCGTCATTAATCAGCTGGCGGATGCTCTCATTGGTGGGCACATAGACTGTATAGTTATAGTTGTCAAGCAGTCGCAGGTTCTTGCTGCCCTGGTCGGTCAGACCTGCATTGTACTTCTTGCTCAGCGTGGTGATCAGCAGTTCCGAACCGTCGTTGTCGAGCAGCTCAAGGAACTCAGAGAACTCCGGCTTCTTCTGCAGAGTCAGGAATACCGTGTTCTGCGCCGTCAGGGGAAGTTCGTCGTTCAGCTGGTAGGACTTACCGTTGACCTTGGTATAAATCTCGTCATCATTGACCGCCACGGGACGGTTGTTGTGCTCCATCTGCCAGCCGCCAGAGAACGACAGACGGCCGTCAGCGCCACGGGACACGCGTACCAGCGTGCCGCCCTTCGACTTGTAGTATTCGTGACCGTCCTGGACGTCGCCCACGATGATGAGCTGGTCCATCAACATCTTCAGACGGTCATTGATGACGTCGCGGCTAACCTGAGCCTGGGTACGGGCACCCTTGGTGATGTTGCCGTCGGCGTCAATCGTACTCGAGAAGCGGCGAGCCTGCACACGCTCGGCTGCCGTTCTGGTCGGGTCGAAGTAGAACTCCAGCACGTCGGGGTTCTCCAGTCCCAACAGGTTGTCGTACTTACCGTAGGAAGAGGGATCGACAAACCACAACAGTGCATCGTTGGTGGGCAGTATCAAACTGTACTGCGAGTCCATAGAGAGCAGGTAGGGCAGGAAGTTCAACTGGTCGATAGCCCAGTAGATGACGTTCATGGTCGACTCGTGGGCCAGTGCCGGATAGGCAACCGACGAATAAATAGCCGGCGAGAATACCTTATTAGTAAGGTAGACCACACCGTTACAGGCTATGAAGCATGAGTCCACGTCCTCGGGCTTGATGCCCAGTTCCTCCTTGGCATCGTTCAGCACCGTTTTGAACTTCGAGGGAACGGCACTCGTGAACTGCTGTAGCATATTCACGCGGAGCAGCTTGACCAGCGTCTCGTCGGGAATGTTATCCCATGTGCCATACTCCATCTGCAGGTCCTTACCTTCAGTATTCCACCACTTCTCCAGTGCCTCGTTGGTAGGCACAATCATGACGCCGGCATCGTAGTGCAGGTCGTAGCCCATGGTGTTGGTGTACATATACTCGTTCCAACCCGGGTCGAAGGTCAGCAGGGCCTTGACGGCGTTGCCTTCGGGGTCGCGCTCGTTCTTCTCGCCGGCGTTGCCACCCGAGGAGAGGTCGCTGAAGTAGCGCAGCGTATAGACGGAGTCCTCGTTGTTGTACAGACGGTTGTACTCCCTCGTGGCCTGTGCGTTGTAGTAAGGAGCCGAGAAGCGGTCGATGAAGCTCGACCACATCGACATGTTCGGATGGCGGCGCAGAATCTCGGCCATGTTGGGCGAGGGTTCCACCACACCGTTCACTTTCTGGATGTAACCGTTCTTACAGGTGATGTCGCGCTCCAGCACCTTCTGGCCGTTCACCCATGCCTCGTTGATGTTGTTGGCCTGGTGGTTGGTCAGGATGTCGAGGTCGGAAGCGGTAATCTTGTAGTAGCGCATGAATGCCGGCAGGAAGTGAATCATCGGCACTGCCGTGGCATCCTTGAAGATAGGAATGCTACGGCCGGCATCCTTGAACTTGGCCCAGTACTGCGTGTTGGGCATCTTGTCGGGACTCATGATTTCCACGGAGTCGTAGACACTCGCTGCCGTTGCACGCCGCATACACATACCTTCCATCGGCGGTGTACCGCTCACGTTCGAGAGCAGCTCGATGAGGTAGGCATTGTTAATCATCGAGTTATTGAACAGCAACTTCTTCTGTGCCGTCGACAACTGTTCATAACGCTGCACGCCCCACGAATTGTGACCGTACCATGCCTGGAAGGCCGAGTCGTTGGCCGCAAACAAAGTCTTCGAACCTGTGTGGCTCAGCACCTCGTGCTGGCCCAGGTCGTCAATCAGCCGCAACATGTTGGTGTAGTTGCCGTCTTCTGCCAGACGCTCGTAGATGGAGTTGCCCAGCCATGAAGGCTGACCTGTCAGGGTGTCATCCTTACATCCCTGTAATACCCAGGCTCCCATCAGCAGTCCGCAGGCGGCAAATGCCATGTTGCGCCATTGTCTTGCGATAAGCTTTCGTTTCATAATTTTATTAGTTTTATATTGATTGTTATTTCTTTCGCTTTGGCTCTTCTTGTCGTGTACGAGTTGCGGGTTCATGCTGTGTATACGTTGAAACACAGACGGCCATTATTGCCCGCAGGCAATAGTGGCTGTCCGCTTTGGCATCATGATGGTGCCGAAGAGAGTTGTATAGACAATCATTCCGCTATTCATTCTTGACAAAAGGGTAGTTTCAGGAAAATAACAAAGAGACCGGAGAACGGGCATTTAGCCTGTCTCCAGTCCCTTTCTTGGTTATTAGAGTCGGATGATCAACAATCTGTCTTTCATCTGTCGTTTACTTTACAATCACGGTCTGCGTGCTCACATTACCGTCAGCGGTGGTCACCTTCTTGATGGCAACACCATTAGCAGCCTTGATCTGCTGACCTGCCAAGTTGAAGAACTCAACCTTTACAGGGTCACCATTCAGGTTGTTGATGTGAGAAGCATCGCTGTCAGGATTCAGGGCGCTGTTGTTACCGAAGTAGAAGAGCTGCCAGTTGGTCCAGATGGTCCAGTCGTCGGTCAGCTTCACATCCTTCTTCAGACCGATGGTCAGCTTGCCGTCAGCACCAACCTTCACCGTCACGCGGTTGTCAGCATAGTAGTTCTTGCCGGTAGCATCGTTCGGAGTCTGGAACTGGTCGCCTGCAGTCTGCATAGAGTTAGGAACAGCCAACTTCTCTTCCTCAGAAGCCCATACCCAGCTGTCGAGCAGATCCTCAGAAGGAACGGCCTGCGAAGCCAGACGCATCATGGGCACGCTGCAAGTGTCGTTAGCGGCACCCACTGCATACAGGAATGCATTGTTGTCAACCTCAGGATTCTCCTTGAACTTCTTGTAGTCGTCAGCGGCGCTTCCCGAACGGAAGAAGCCCTGAACAGTCACCTGATAGGTACCCTCGGGCAGACCATTGATTACCTGGAAGTAGTTGTAGTTCGTGTTGAACTTCTCAGCGTCGGTAGCAGAAGCGTTGATAGCTGCGCCACCAGTCCAGCCCTTGTCGTTACCATCGACGTAAGCCGGGTTGATGATCATGGTCGTACACTCAATAGGATTAGCATCGCTGGCCTGATCCATGTCGGCGGGAGTACCCAGACGGTTGATCATGACAGCAATCTCCTCCAACAGACCGTCAACCTCGCTGGTCTCCAGCGTGTGGTTGTCCAGACCGTCCTGAACCTTGCCATACAGGGCGTCACCCTCAGCGCGGATGGAAGCCACGACGGCAGCAGCCAGAGCGTTGGCCAGGTCGGCGTTAGCGTCGTTCAGGCTTTCGAACTTGCGGACAGACTTTCTGATAGAGTCGGTAGCCTCGTAGATAGCGGTCAGTGCAGCAAACATCTCAGAGCCGTCGCCGTTGGCAATAGCAGTCTGGGCGTCGCCAGTCACCTTCTCAGCCAGCTCGTACACTTCCTTACCCATGGGCTTGCTGGTGTCGACGGTCAGCATGGCCTCTTCCAGAGCGGGCTTCACCACCTCGGGGTTGAATGCGCGGTAGGTCAGCTTGAAGTTATCCCAGATACACCACCAGTCAGTAGTCATGTCACCCTTCACACCAATACGGAGCACATCGCCCTTCTTGGCAACCAGACCGTAAGCATGCTTCTTGTACATATCCCATCCGAAGCACTGGGCTGCACCACCCATCGAGTTGGGATAATTCTTGTCATTAACGGTCTCCACAGTCCAGCTCTCAACGGTAGTGAACTCCTTACCCTCGGGCAGATCCTCAGAATAGACATCGGGGAACTGGCTCGTTGCGCTGTTCATGTAGAGGTAGATGGGAATCTCGGGCAGACCGGTCAGGTCACCACGGGTATAGCCAGCAGCCTCGCAGCGGACATAACCCTGACAAGAAATCTCATACACACCCACAGGAGCGTCCTTCACCTCCTGCCAGATGTCGAAGTTGTGGCAGTGCCATGCCTCGAAGCAGTAGTTCATGTAGCCCAGAGCATTCATCATCAGGTCCTTGTTGCCCTGACCGAGAGGACCACGGGTAACATTACCATTGGAATCGCCACGGGTGATAGTCCAACCCTCAGCCTGGCCGGAGTCGATGTTTTCATCATCGTCGAATCCAGGATTAATCAGGAAGCGAGTCACGTCGTCGCCGTCCTTCAGCATCTTCTTCTTTGCCTCTTCCAAAGCAAGAATCATCTCGTCAATCTTGTCAATCTCAGCCTGCAGTTCCTCGTTGGTCAGAGCCTTGGCAGCCAGGATTTCCTCCTGCTCCATGTCGTAGTAGTCGCCCAGCGGACCGACATAGTCGGCCAACTGCTCATCCTCGTAGTCGGGATCGGCAACTTTCTCACCTGCCTTGGCCACTCTACCCTGCCACTTCTTCCAAAGGGCAATGTTCGTTTCAATAGCCTGCTTGGCGGCCTCGATACCACCCAGAGCGGTAGCGACCTCATCGAACGAGCTAGCACTGATTTCCTGCTTCAGGATCTCGTTGTACTCAGTCAGGTACGACTCGGTGTAGATAGTGCCCTCTTCGATGGTCATCTCGCTGTAGTTCTTGATGGTCTCGTCCAAATACAGTTTGGCAGCGTCGGCACCAGTACCATAATAGGTCAGCTTGAAGGTATCCCATACACTCCAGTTGTCAGCATCACCCTTCATAGAGGGGTTCTTCGTACCGATTCTCAGTGTATCACCCTCGGAAATGCCGAAGAGCACCTTCGTGTCGTACCAGCCCTTCTCAGCATACAGGCGGAAGCAAGAGGGATCATTAGGAATATAATAGGTAACAGCCGGGTCAACCGATTCGTCCGTATAGCTCTGCTCACCAGCACCAACACCCCAAGGTGTATCACCAGCCTGCGGCTCGGTGTTCATCGGCGCGTATGCAAAGTTGAAGGGAACAGAGTACTCCTTCT
>Ga0310694_10007725_pt1 | contig 10060 bp, 8 predicted proteins | sample 174DNAGHGhighgp2_FD_203884 | JGI IMG/M metagenome (GOLD analysis project Ga0310694, IMG submission 203884) | Sheep rumen microbial communities from Palmerston North, Manawatu-Wanganui, New Zealand - 1742 DNA GHGhigh gp2 (v2) (version 2) | ecosystem: Host-associated > Mammals > Digestive system >...
CCGCTACAACGCTTTCTATGCCTCGCAAATCTATAGCGACCAGCCCTGTAGCGACAAGGGAACCCTCAACTATGTCACCTATCGCCCGCTCGAAGGCTTCGTCTTCGCCATCACTCCGTTCAATTTCACCTCCATCGCCAGCAACCTCTGCCTCAGCCCCGTACTGATGGGCAACACCTGCATCTGGAAACCCTCCACCACCGCTATGCTCAGCAACTTCATCCTCATGAAGATATACAAGGAAGCCGGCCTCCCCGACGGCGTGGTGAACTTCCTTCCGGGCAGTGGCGCTCTCATCGGCAAGGTCGCCTTCGCCGACAAGAACCTCGCTGGCGTTCACTTCACAGGTGGCACCAAGACCTTCAACGGCTTCTGGAAATCCATTGGCGACAATATCGCCAACTATCGCACCTATCCTAAAATCGTCGGTGAGACTGGCGGCAAGGACTTCATTTTCGCCCACAAGAGCGCCAACCCCGCTCAGGTCGCTACCGCTATCGTCCGTGGCGCCTTCGAGTTCCAGGGCCAGAAGTGCTCCGCCGCAAGCCGCGCCTATGTGCCTAAGTCCATGTGGCCCGAGGTCAAGAGCATCGTAGGCAAGATGCTCGACGAGATAAAAGTCGGCGATGTCCGCGACTTCTCTGCTTTCGTCAACGCTGTCATCGACGAGGCCTCTTTCGACAACTGCATGCGCTACATCGACCATGCCAAGAAGAGCAAGGACGCCGAAATCGTCTTCGGTGGCACTGGCGACAAGAGCGTCGGCTGGTTCATCCAACCCACTGTCATCCTCGCCAAGAAACCCGACTACAAGTCAATGTGCGAGGAAATATTTGGCCCCATCATCACCATCTTCGTCTACGACGACAAAGACTATGAGAAAACGCTCCACCTCTGCGACGAGACTTCGCCCTACGCTCTCACCGGCGCCATCTTCGCCTCCGACCGTAAGGCGCTCCAGCTCGGCGCTTCAATCCTCAAGTATGCTGCCGGCAACATCTACTACAACGACAAGCCCACTGGCGCTGTAGTCGGTCAGCAACCCTTCGGCGGCGCCCGCGCCAGCGGCACCAACGACAAGGCAGGCAGCTACCTCAACCTCATCCGCTGGACTTCGCCGCAGGCCATCAAGGAGACTTTCGACCCCGCTTACAACTACTCCTATCCTTTCGTGAGTGACAATGACAACGCCTACGAGGCCCCTAAGGCCGCTGCCAAGAAGGCTACCGCCAAAAAGGCTCCTGCCAAGAAGGCTCCCTCTAAGAAAAAATAAGCGACCTAATCTTTAAACCTTCCATATCAGGGGGATACATCTTCGTTGTGTCCCCCTTCCTTTTGAAGTCTGCAAATGTTAAAGAGATTCCTTTTGCTCATTCTGCTCGCAGGCGCGGTGTCTGTCGCTCTTGCTCAGACAGCCGATTCTGCGGCTGCTCCCTCCGTTGCCAAGCAGTCTTCCGACGGCACCTTCGGCTCGTCGGTCTTTCCGCGCAACCCTCTGTCGCACTGGCGCTTCGGCGCTTTCTTCGGCACGGGCAGCAACACCCATGTCATCGATGTCGCTTACGCCTCCGACATGAAATACACGCCTTTGTCGGGCATCTCCGCAGGCATCGGCGCCGCCTACAACCCCTGCGGATGGTTCTCCTTGCAGGCCGACGTCGCCCTCGTCAAGAAGAATTATCGCCTCGACCGCGACAACAGGTACGTCCATTTCCTCTATACTGAGTCCTATAACGACTATCTCTCTTTTCCTGTGACGGCTGTCCTCTCTATTGGCAGGACTTTCCGGGTGGTCGGCTTCTTCGGCGGCTACCTCGGCTATTGGCTCTCGTCGCACCGTCAGGGGCAGAGTCTCTCGGTCTCTTACCTCATCTCCAGTGACGAGGAAACGACGTTCTTCGACGAGGACTACGCCTTCAACACCGAACGAGACAACCGTTTCGACGCCGGCCTCGTCTTTGGCTTCGGCGCACGGTGCGCACTCTTCAAGAAGGTTGACCTCTCTGCCGAAATGCGCTGGTATTATGGTCTCACCGATATTCACAAGAAGTATATGAACAACCTCAACCCGCGCTACAACACCACTCGTGTCCTACAGTTCGGTATCGCCTATTGGCTCTGATTCTCGTCACTTTAGCACTGTCATTGACCGCTTTTATATTGATTCTACGCCAGCTGATGTGGCATTCCGCCTACTCGCTCCTCAAAAAATATTTGTCTGATGCTTAAGAAAATAATCTCTCTTTCTCTCGTTGTCCTTCTCCTTTTTGCCGCCTGCCGTAAGGAGCCGCTCGACACTATAAATCCTGACCGCCGATATTGCAGCACCTACGTCGAACAGTTCAATACTATCTGGACTGGCATCGACCAGGGATACGTCTTCTGGGACCGCGACACCGTCCAGTGGGATGACGTCTACAGCCGCATGCTCCCTCGTTTCGAACAGTTCGACAGCAAGGGCGGCGCCTCTGATGCCGAACTCTCGCAGGCCTATGCCGACATGGTGCACGGGCTGATTGACCATCACATGTATGTGCAGGTCAAGAACCTCAAGACGGGCAATGCCATCTATGCCGACCCCGCGTGGGATGAGGTGCCTATGCGCGACTATTACCACAACACTTACTACAATCAGCAGGTGGCTCTCATTCCCTCTATGAGCGGTGTCGAACAGCGCTTCGACGGCAATGACGACTTCAATTGCTGCGCCGCTCTCTTCGGCGACAGCGACGGCAAGAAAATCGCCTATCTGCGTTTCCGCTCCTTCTCGGCATCAAGCACCTATTCTATGATTCAAGCAGGCTACGTCGGCAATGCCGCTCTGGCTCCCTTGCGTGTTTTCTATGGTGGCAACGGCGTCGGTGGCGTTCAGGGTGGTTGGGTCGCCCGCGACGACGTCAAGGCCATCATTCTTGACCTCCGTGGCAACGGCGGAGGCAACCTCGGCGACATTCAGCCACTCATCACCAGCCTCAATACCGACCGCGCCTACATTGGCTATTCCCGTCATAAAGAAGGACTCGGAAGACTTGACTACAGTTCATGGGTCAGATTCTATATCGACCCGCACTACAACCACCTCTCCACCGATAAGCAGGTGGTCCTGCTCGTCGATGTCAATTCTGTCAGTTGCTCAGAACTGTCGGCTATGCTCATAAGGGAGTTCCCCCAGGGCACTATTATCGGCGAACGCACCTACGGCGCCACGTGCCCACTCTTGCCGGGCAACCACGACATGCTCTACAGTGGCGTCTTCGGCAACTACGGCAAGCTGGGCTACTATGTCTATACCAGCAATTTCGATGTCGTCGACAACAACTACCAGTCGCTCGAGGGTGTCGGCGTCACACCCGACATCGAGTGCCTCTTCGACTACAACGCACTCCTCTTGGGACACGACAATCAGCTGGAACGCGCGCTCCAGTTCATCAAGGAAGGCAAATAGACGCTGTTTCTATCGTTTCTGGCCGCCGAAAATAGTGTGCAGGCGACGTATGGCTTCTATGTTCCTCGGCACCTGTAGGTCCAGTATGCCATCCTCCAACGCTATCATTCGCTTCTCCTTGACGGCTGTCAACTGCTTGTAAGGGTCTGTATTGCAGAAGCGGGCACTGTCCTCGGCGCGTATCAGTATGTAGTCGGGGTCTTCTTCCATCAGCACCTCGAGGCTGAATGTCCACCCGACGCTCCCGGCCGCTATGTTGTGCCCACCGGCCATTGTGATGATGTCGTTGATGAAGGTGTTGCCTCCAGCGGTGAAGTTGCCTCCGCTGCCGAAGCCTACCACATAGTAGCAACTGGGGCCGTCGGCACTGCCGTCGCTGAGTTCCAGGTTTGCCATCTCCTCTTTCAGCTTTTTATTGAGGCTGTCGGCCTTGGCGCTCATGCCGACAAGGCCACCTATCTTGCTGATGTTTGCAAACAGCTCGTCGAAGGCGGGCTTCTCTATGACGCACACCATCGGCACTCCCATCTTCTCGAATTGCTGCACCACCTTCTGGGGCACCATCGACCCACTGATTATAAGGTCTGGATTCATCGACAGCACCTTTTCGATGTTCAGGTTGCTTATACCACCGATGTTCTCTATCGATGCCGCTTCCGGCGGATAGCTGCAGAATTCTGTGCGGCCCACCAGCAGGCTGTCTGCCCCTATCGCAAACATTATCTCCGTCACGGCGGGCGAGAGGCTCACCACACGCTTCGGTTCCTTTGGCACCTCCACCACGCTGCCGTAATCGTCTGTGTAGCTGTATGTCTCCACAGCTTTCTTGCCTGCATTGTTTGTACATCCCATTGCTATTATTGCAATGAGTATGAAAATCTTAAGATGTTTCATGAATCCTCTTTGTTCTATAAATAAAATGCCTAAAAAATGAGGATGCAAATCAGACATCCTCATTTTCTTGATATGTTTTTTGTGTGTGATTACAGCAGTTTTGCCAGTTTGGCGGCGAGGTCGCCCACGCGGGTGCTGTAGCCCTTCTCGTTGTCATACCAGCTGACAATCTTGATGAAGTTGCCGTCCATCACCTGGGTCAGCAGGCTGTCGAAGATGCTGCTGTGGGTGTTGTCGATGATGTCGATGCTGACGATGGGCTCGTCGACATACTGCAGGACACCTTTCATCGGGCCTTCAGCGGCCTCCTTGATGGCGGCGTTCACCTGCTCCTTCGTGACGGTGCAGATCAGCTCGGCGGTGAGGTCAACCACGCTGCCGTCGGGTGTCGGAACGCGCATTGCGAAACCGTCCAGCTTGCCCATCAGTTCAGGAATAACAAGACCTACAGCCTTAGCGGCACCGCTGCTGGTGGGGATGATGCTCACGGCGGCGGCACGGGCACGGCGGAGGTCGCTGTGCGGTTGGTCAAGGATCTTCTGGTCGTTGGTGTAGCTGTGGATGGTGTTCATCAAACCACGTTTGATGCCGAATTTGTCGTTCAGCACTTTGGCGACGGGGGCCAAGCAGTTGGTGGTGCAGCTGGCGTTGCTGACAAGCTGCATCTCTTTCGTCAGGACATTGTCGTTCACGCCCATAACCACGGTGGCGTCAACGTCGTCTGCCTTGCTGGCGGGAACGGTGAGGATCACCTTCTTGGCTCCGGCGTTGATGTGCTTCATCATCTGGTCGCGTTTCTTGAAGAGACCGGTGGACTCAACAACGATGTCAACTCCAAGCTCTTTCCACGGAAGGTTCTGTGGGTCGCGCTCTGCATAGATTTTCACCTTCTTGCCGTTCACAACGAGGTAGTCGCCTTCGGCATGCACTTCGCCGTCGAAGTTGTCGTGCACGGAGTCATATTTGAACAAGTATGCCAGGGTGTCGGCACTCGTGAGGTCGTTGATAGCGACGATTTCAAGCTCGGGGTGGTCGAGCATAGCACGGAATGACATTCTTCCGATTCGGCCAAAGCCGTTGATTGCTACTTTTGCCATTTCTAATTGATATTTAGTTAATTGTATTAATTTTGTTTTATTATTGATTTTACAAAGATAGCAAAAAAATGATAAATGAAAAATTTTGTTAATTCTAAAAAAATATTTGCCTCCTTTTCCCGTTCTCTCAATGGATTGATACTATGGTATAAAATACAATGGCGAGTGAACATAATTGAATCTGTCGATAATGCTGACTGGAAGCGTGCTTTGCGCTCTTTCGCCTCCTATCTGAAACTGGAGCGCCAACTGTCGCCAAACACGCTCGAGGCCTATCAGCGCGATGTGGCTCAGCTCGCTCTTTTCGCCTCCGGCAAGGGCGTCGCCCCTGAGCAGGTCAACCTCGACCTGCTGCGCCTTTTTGTGTCGCAGCTTAGCGACATGAATGTGGCTCTCGCCACTCAGTGCCGCATCGTCAGCGGTTTGCGCACTTTCTACAAGATGATGCTCCTCGACGACGCCGTCAAGGAAAACCCTGTCGAACTGCTCGCCATGCCTCGCTCGTCACGCCATCTGCCCGATGTGCTCTCCGACTCCGAGGTCGACGCCATCATCGCCACTTTCGACCTCTCCTTGCCCGACCAGGCACGCAACCGTGTCATCGTCGAAGTCCTCTATGGCTGCGGCCTGCGCGTCTCCGAACTGGTCAATATGCGTCTCTCCAACATCTTCGCCGATGACGAATGCCTTCTCATCACTGGCAAGGGCGACAAGCAACGCTGGGTGCCTATCAACAGTTACGCTCTCAAGCTCCTGCTCCAGTACATCGAATTCATCAGGTCTCATCAGAAAATCAAGCACGGCGAGGAGAACTACGTCTTCATCAACCGGCTGGGGACGCACCTCTCGCGCAACTACGTCTTCATGTTCCTCAAAGCCGCCGTCGAGAAAGCCGGTATTGCCAAGACCATTTCGCCGCACAGCCTACGTCACAGTTTCGCCACCGAACTCGTCACCAATGGCGCCGACCTCCGCGCCGTGCAGGAAATGCTCGGACACGAAAAGATTGCGACAACAGAGATTTATACACACCTCTCTCGCGAATACTTGCGCGACACAATTTCCAACTTTCACCCTCATTATCGTAAGTAATTTTGTGCTTTTCCAAAAAAAACTTAACTTTGCAACTGCATTGTTATTGCTTTTTTTATTATGGAACAAGAAGAAAATAATATAATTCAAGAAATTACAAACGAAGACTATAAGTGGGGCTTCGTCACAAATATTGAAACCGAGACCATCGGCAAGGGCCTCAACGAGGATATTGTACGCCTGATTTCCAAAAAGAAACAGGAGCCGGAATGGCTTCTCGATTTCCGCCTCAAGGCCTTCCGCCGTTGGCAGACTATGGAGGAACCCGATTGGGCGCATCTGACGTATGAGAAACCTAAATATCAGGAGATTATCTACTATGCCGCTCCTAAGCAACCCTCCAAGAAGTCTATGGATGAGGTGGACCCCGAACTGCTTGCCACTTTCGACAAACTCGGCATCCCTCTTCACGAAAGGGAGGCTCTCGCCGGCGTGGCCTACGATGCCATCATGGACTCCGTGAGCGTCAAGACCACCTCGCAGAAAATGCTCGAGGAGAAGGGCATCATCTTTTGCCCCATCAGCGAGGCCGTGCAACGCTACCCGAAGCTCGTCAAGCAGTACCTCGGCAGCGTAGTCCCCAGCAGCGACAACTTCTTCGCCGCTCTCAACAGCGCCGTCTTCAGCGACGGCTCCTTCTGCTATATCCCCAAGGGGGTGCGTTGCCCTATAGAGCTCTCCAGCTATTTCCGCATCAACGCACGTGGCACCGGACAGTTCGAACGCACTCTCATCGTCGCAGACGAAGGTGCATACGTCAGCTATATGGAAGGCTGTACGGCTCCGCAACGCGATGAAAACCAGTTGCATGCCGCTATTGTCGAGATTGTGGCCATGAAAGACGCCGAGGTCAAGTACAGCACCGTCCAGAACTGGTACCCCGGAGACAAAGAGGGTAGGGGAGGCATCTACAATTTCGTCACCAAGCGCGGTATATGCAAGGGTTCGCACTCCAAAATCAGTTGGACGCAGGTCGAGACCGGCAGCGCCGTGACGTGGAAGTACCCAAGCTGTATCCTGCAGGGCGACGACAGCACCGCCGAGTTCTACTCTGTGGCCGTTACCAACAACTACCAGCAGGCCGACACCGGCACCAAGATGATTCACGTCGGCAAGAACACTCATAGCACCATCATGAGTAAGGGCATAAGCGCCGGACACAGCCAGAACGGCTACCGTGGCCTCGTGCAGGTCAACAAGAGCGCCGACGGCGCACGTAACTACTCGCAGTGCGACTCGCTCCTCCTCGGCGACAAGTGCGGAGCGCACACATGGCCCTATGTCAAGTGCTCCAACAAGAGCGCCACGCTTGAACATGAGGCCACCACAAGCAAAATCAGCGAAGACCAGCTTTTCTACTGCCAGCAGCGTGGCATATCTCCCGAAAGCGCCGTAGGCCTCATCGTCAACGGCTACGCCAAGGATGTCCTCAAAAAACTGCCCATGGAATTTGCTGTCGAAGCCCAAAAACTCCTCAGCATCAGCCTCGAAGGTAGTGTCGGATAAAAAATAATGTCTTCGTCAAACTCAAAATGTGAACTATCTAATTAGTTCTCTTCAAACCCATTAAGCGATTCAATAATAAATAATTAAACAAAACATCTCCATGCACAAGCTCTCCACACAGGAAATGAACCGCCTCTCCTTAGACGAGTTTCGCGCAAGCCAGAAGCTTCCGCTTACTGTCGTGCTCGACAATGTGCGCTCACAGAACAATATAGGCTCTGTCTTCCGCACCGCCGACGCTTTCCGTGTCGCCCATATCGCTCTATGTGGCATCTGCTCCACGCCTCCACATCGCGACATCCACAAGACCGCTCTTGGCGCCGAGGACAGCGTCCAGTGGAGCTATCACGACGACACCGTCGACTGTGTGCGACAGTTGTGCGACGATGGCTACTCCATTTTCGCTGTCGAACTCGCGCACAACAGCCTGAAACTGGGCTCCGACATCATCTCCACTCGTCCCCCTGTCGCCCTTGTGCTGGGCAACGAGATCGACGGTGTGCAGGAATCCGTCATGGATCTATGCGACGCCTTCCTCGAAATTCCACAGGCTGGCACCAAGCACTCTCTCAACGTCAGTTGCGCCGCCGCCATCGCTATATGGGAAATGTATAAACTCTTGAAACAATGACAAAAGAAGAAAGAACCGATAAAGCTATGACCCTCCATAAGCAGGGATGCAACTGCTGTCAAGCCGTCGTCATGGCCTATGCCGACAAGCTCCCCATCACCGAGGAAAACGCCATGAATGTTGCCGCCCCCTTCGGCCGTGGCCTCTCTGGCACCCGCGAGGTCTGCGGTTGCGTCAGCGGCATGGCCATGGTCTGCGGACTCACAGCCCACACTGCCGACACCCGCAATCTCATCGAACAATTCCGCTCCGAGCATGGCGACATCGTCTGCGGACGTCTCCTCCAGATGGGCAAGAAGCCCTGCAACCTCATGGTCGGCTTCGCCGCCGGTCTCCTTCATGATGTAGTTGAATAAATTAACTGTAAAATAATATAATATATTATGAAAAAACTTATTGCATTATTATTCACCATTTGTATTGCCTCGCTTCTGTCGGCTCAGAAGATAGACTTCTCTATGGGCTCCAAAACCAACAAGAAAATTTATGCCCCAAGAATGGTACGCCTCACCGACAGCCCCTCCGACGAAAACATCCTCGTGGTCGAACCTCAGCTGAAAGCCATCAACGCTGGCTTCTCCGCCAATTCTGTGAAAGGCTACAAGATAAGACTCTGCGACATGGAATGGAAAGACTCCAAAACACTTGAAATCCCCAACTCCAAAGGCTTCCTCCTGGGCGAGACTTTCCGCAATGGCAACTCCTTGAACATCATGATGTACGACTACGAAGGCGGCATCCGCCTGCGCATCGTCTCCCTCGACATTCAGAACTTCACTATCTCCCGTGACGAAATCGTCTGTACCCTCTCCAAGGACAAAGGCTACGATGCCGAGCTCTTCTCCTGCTCCTCGCCTAATGGCGAGTATTATGCCGCCGTCTGCTGCTTATGGCCCAACAAGAGCCAAGGCTCCGCAGTGGCTCTCCTTTTCGACGATGAGATGAACAAACTGTGGCAGCGCGAGTTGGTCTACTCCGACATCACCGACGTCATCCTCTCCAACGACGGCGACCTCGCCACCATCGCTCTCGGCTCCCTTGATGGCAATAAGAATGCTACCGCTTTCAGAATCAATGCTGTAAGCGACGGCGGCGAACAACACGCCGAATACACGATCGAGGCCGACCTCACCACCGTGGCTCTGCTCAACTACATCGATGGGCGCATTCTCGCCACAGCTCTCGAGGGCAGCGGCGGCAACTCAAAGATAACCATCGGCGCCCTCGGACACCGCAACTTCTCCGGCATCACAAGTCTCGTCTTTGACCTCGACAAAGAGGATATCGCCATTTCCAACAGACACCCTTTCACCAACAACGAACTCAACGCTCTCAGCAACAGCCCTAAAGGTACACCCAACCTGGGCGGAGACCTCAAGTTTATCCGCAAAGTCG
>Ga0310694_10007730_pt1 | contig 10057 bp, 17 predicted proteins | sample 174DNAGHGhighgp2_FD_203884 | JGI IMG/M metagenome (GOLD analysis project Ga0310694, IMG submission 203884) | Sheep rumen microbial communities from Palmerston North, Manawatu-Wanganui, New Zealand - 1742 DNA GHGhigh gp2 (v2) (version 2) | ecosystem: Host-associated > Mammals > Digestive system...
GTGCAACGAATAATGATGCTATTGTTCTTATCCCTACTAGTATTGGTCTTGGTCTATTAGCATCAACAAGTTTTTAATTGAGGTGAAAAATGTTAGAATTATTGAGAAAAATTTTCGGATGTTATCATGATAATACATTAGATTATGTGACAACATATAAGTATAATGAAGAACTTAAAGAACATACATTAGAAATTGAAAATTTAGCTAATGAATTCATTAAGGATGAAAAGAAAGAAATTATCGGAAATATCGTTTCTGCTGTAGTTTCTGAAAAGGAAAAAGGTTTTATTTCCTATACAGAAGAAGCACAGGATTCAGTAACTGGCGGTAAGTTTAAGTTCATCAAATATCGTCCGTAAATTAGCGAAAATTCAAAACTATCTTGTATAAATACATAAAATTGTTTCAAAAAACAAAGGAGAATTTATATGAGATACTACGATTCTGAGCGTTGCCAGTTTGACGATGAGAATGATCCTGATGAACTTTATGATTCAATTATTCGTGATGTAGAAGGAAACTTTACTGAAAAGATTAATTGGAGAAAAGCTAAGGCAGTCGTTGATTATATCAAGGAAGCGATTGATAATGACCAAGACCCAGGTGAAATTTTCGAATCAGCCTGTCATCAGTTAGAAGAACTTGGTTACTAAGTTTAAAAAACAGAAAATAAAAAGATATAATGAAAAATTATATCTTTTTCTATATTTAAATAGAAGGAGATTATATGGTTAAAGTAAAACTTAATAGAAAAACTGGAAAATGTGAAATTATTGACGATGCAGAAGGAACACCAGGAGCATCACGTCAAATTACTAAGTTTAGACAGTATTGTTTACCAGTTTTAGAAGAAGAAGTTAAGAAAGATAAAACTTTAAAAACTACTAATACTAATAATATTCGTTTTAATGAATATGGTTTTGATTTTTCACCAGAAAGTGGTGGAAATGAAAAATATTACATTTTAGCTTGGGATTTAATTGAAAATTTAGATAATGAGTAATTTTAAAATTATAATTTGCAGTAATAAAGCAAATACCGAATTTAAGCTATGTCTTAGCAGACTAGCTTATTTTGGTTATACAGCAGAAAATCTTCAGATTTATGAAACCAGTCCAGTAAATTATACGTTCAATAGGTATATTCTTGATAAGTATAATATCCCGTATATTAATGAACCAGATGGAACTTATGCAGAAATGTTAAATAAAGCACTTCTGGAGGTCGATTCACCTTATGCCCTATTACTTGATAGCCAATGTATTTTAAAGGCTTCTATTGACTCCTATTTGCAAGATATGGAAGATCATAAGTTTCAGCTAATGGGTGAAATAACCAATTATGAAAACTATAAGAAGATTCATAAGAGAGTTCAACCATGGTGGTGTTTAGTCGATATTAATTTTATACAAGAACGTAAGATTAAATTCAGTGACTTGAGACGAATTCGAGCAACACATTCTGAATCTATCAATAATATGGAATATACACCAATTCCTGATGAAAAGATTGGAATTTATTATGCTCCTGGTTCTACGATGTATGAAGATATTATGCTAAATGGTGGATATGCGGCAGATATTGGTGAAGATGTGCCTTATATACATATCGATAGCAGTAATGAAAACTGGATAGATCAAATGTATAAAATGTTTAATTACGACGAGAAAAGTTTAGCAAAACTAGGAAAAGAAAAAGACCAGTAAATCTGGTCTTTTTTATTATATTTCATAATCCATGTCGTCGTTACCTGTTAGTTTAAGATTATATTGTGATGTTTTTAAATTACAAATATCACGTATATCATTAATTTCATCTTCGCTAACACTTCTAATTAAAAAATATGACCAATTCCATCGGTTATCATAACCATCTTTATATGGCAACCAAATTTTTTTAATTTTTTCAAAAAATTCTTCATCTGATGCATTATCTATTAATCTTGCTAATGTTCCATTAGGACAAGGCGTAAAGTTACGAAAACGTGGTTGGTCTGTCGCTTGTATTATATCTCTACCTTCATTAGTAAAATCTCCATAAGAATCAATTAATTTATTATCAAGCATATCTTTTATTAGATCTCTTATTTTTGATTTTATATCAGAACTTTCTTTTAATAAGATATAACCTTTATTTTCAAGGAATTTCTTCGCTGAATCAAAATCTTCTTTCATGTGCTTAAATTTCCTCATATCTGTTAAATGACTTTCAGCTGCAGCTTTAGATTTATGTGAACTGAGAATTTTACCGGTCTTATGTGAAACAATACACCATTCTGCTTTTTCACCTTTACTGTTTTTATGTCCTTTTTTATGCACTACCATGATTATCCCTTTTTCATATATTATTTATACTGAGATTTTTAAATAAAATTTTTAATATATAATGTAACAAATAATTTACTATATTTGAATGAAAATTATGAAGAATACATTATTAGTCAATTTATATGCAGGTCCAGGTGCTGGTAAATCGACCGGTGCCGCTTATATATTTTCAAAACTCAAGATGGCAGGCATTGATTCTGAATATGTTTCAGAATATGCAAAAGACAGAGTTTGGCAAGGTGATCAGTTTGTTCTTCAACATTGTCAGCTTTATGTAACAGGTAAGCAATGTCTCAAGGTTGCAAGACTTTTAGGGAAAGTCGACGTTATTGTAACAGATAGTCCAATTGCAATCGGTGCAATGTATACTGATGAGAAACCATATCAGGACGTTTGTCTTTACGAAGCCAAGAAATATAAAAATACGTTCAATATTTTTATTAACAGAAAGAAAGATTACAATCCAAATGGTCGTAACCAGACTTTCGATGAAGCTAAAGCTATTGATCAGAAAATTCTAGATTTTCTTGATTCAAATGATATTGAATATATCAGAGCTGATGGAACTATTGAAGGGTATGACGCGATTGTCAGTATGATTGTTCAACGTTCTATAAAAGAAGATAGAGAAATTACGATTGGTAGCGTATGGCATCATTTTAAAGGAACTACAGCAACAGTTATGGAACTTTGCAAACATAGTGAAACTGGAGAAGAAATGGTAGTTTATCAATGTATTGGTAACGAAGGAAGAACCAATCATGAAGACGGTATTTATGTTAGACCGAAATCAATGTTTCTTTCTGAAGTTGACCATGAGAAATATCCAGATGTAGATCAAAAATATAGATTTATAAAAGTAATGCCAGGAATAGCAGAACGTTAAATGAAATTTAATATCATAGGAAATCCGCCTTATATCGGTAAAGGTGAAAAATTCTATCTTAGAGTTATGTCTGAATGCGAGAAGTTCGCGGATTCAGCTGTTTGGATAGTTCCTACTGATTTTGTAGATAATCCTAGAATAAAAGAAAATATCAACAATAAACATATTGCTATCCTCAATGAACGTTTTGAATCATTTGATAGAATCGAAACAGTAATCGGTGATGCAAAGTTTGACGAAGCAGCATTCTTCTCGGATGTTGGTATTTTCGTTTTTAATGACAAGAAACGTGATTTATATGACCTAAGATATAACCGTTTTTCTGACCCTGAAAAATATAAAGAAATTACAGAGATTGTCGATGCCTATTTAGTAGGTAGAAAGACAATCGGAACTGAACAAGGTAAGAAGAATATATGGTATATTCAATTAAGTGAAATAAGAGGTCACCGGAGATGTTGGGATTGGCCCACTTTGTTAAGCAAAGAAAGATATACTCCATTACAAAACGTTCCAGAACCTACGTTACGGTTCAAAAATCAGTATATAGGATTTGCTACTACAGAAGAGTGTAAAAATTTCATAGATTATTGTAATACAGATATTGCAATGTTTTTAAACTACCTTTATAAGTTTAATCAACATACAAAATACGATTGTATTCCAGTCTATGATTTTACGAAACCAATCGATGAAGATTGGATTATAAATGAAATTGGATTATATAAATATAAGGAATTTATAAAGGACGAGATGAAGCCCTTTGGGTATAAAACAAGAGGTGAAAAATGAGTGAAGATAATGTTGAAATAGAAAAAACCTGGCGTGATGAAATTGATGATAGAAATATACAGTTTAGAACTGAGATTCATAAATTGTTTTTTAGAAAATTTACGCCGTTAATTACAAACGAAATTGGTGGAATATTTAATAAAATATTTAAAGAAAGAGAATATGACCCATCTTTTAAGTTGCATATAGAGACATTAGATGATGGTTCGTTTAAAATAGATTGGGAAATTCCAACAACAGAACATCATGTTCATGAATGTAGCCGTTGGCATTTTACATTATCATTTAAGTATGAATTTAATGAATTATTCCAAGATGAAATTGAAAAGGCATTTAATTAATGAATCGTTTTCTTAATATTTTAATTCCTGGTATTTTGTTACCAGTTAGTTTAGGGTCAGTTTATAATTATTCACAATATGCCAAGAATATCATGGAGACTTTTGATATTACGAAATTCTCTGCTGATATTGGTTTTACACTCATTATCTTTTTCTTGGGAATGGGTGCAGCGGTTTTTGGTAGATTTGTTGAAATGTTCCCTAAACGAATGTCAGTAGTTTCAACTATTCTGTTTGCTATAGGTTTGTTGATGCTTTCAGTCGCAACTTATACTGGATTACTACCGTTATATTATATCGGTTGTTCATTTATAGGTTGTGGAACTGGTATCGGTTATACTGCCCCAATTAAACAGCTTTTGGCAAACTTCAGTAATCATAAAGGCCTTGCTTCGGGTCTTGCTATTACAGGATTTGGTCTTGGTAAGTTCGTTGCGGCACCTATGATTGAATACTTACTTGCAAACTTTACATTGCCTATTGTATTCTTGCTTATGGGATTGATTTTCTTGGTCGTTATGAGTTTCTCATCATGGCTTTATAAACCTAATCCTGCATATATTTCTACAAAATATACAGCAATTCCATATAAGACATTGGTTCATAACAAGTTCTTGACTAAGGAATATATTTCAATTTGGTTTATGTTCTTTATCAATATCACATGTGGTCTCGCATTGATTTCTCAAGAAAAGATGTTATTCCAGAATGCAGGTTATACTGCGATTGCCGCATTGATGGCAGCAACTGCTATCGCAAACGTTGGTGGTAGATTTGGAATGAGCACGGCTAGTGATTCGATTGGTAGAAAAGCAGCATATCACTGGGTTGCAAGTTTAGGTATTTTAGGAGCATTTTTGTGTTATACACAAAATCCTATCTTGCTTGTTGCTGGTATCTTGATGATTGAATGGAACTATGGTGGCGGATTCAGTTGTTTACCAAGTTTATTAGCTAAGAGATTTGGAGATAGCTGTTTATCAACAGTTCACTCTATGACCCTCAGTGCTTGGGGTTTCGCTGGAATTGCAGGACCTATTTTAGGGAATATGTTTACTGATAATACCCTATATTTGGTACTTGCACTTCTGTATTTCTTAGGTTTCCTAGGGTTTACAATATTTGTGAAACGAGATGACCGCTAGATTATAATTTTTAACCGACATTTTAGAATGTCGGTTATTTTTATAAATAATATATGAATTTTAAGGAATATTTAGAAAATTTAACTAATTTACCGTTATTGACTGAAACGGTTGATGAAGATCCATTAATAACATCTGTAGATGTATTTGAAAAGCTTAAAATGGAATTTATCAAGGCTATTCTTGAAGACGGTAATACATATAGACCATCTGAACATTTCTTAAAAGCTGGTAGAGACAAGTTAAAAGATAAATCAGCAAGTCAAAAACGTCATCAAATAGCGATTGATTATTTAACAAAATTAAGAGATAAGTATTTCGCTAGCGGTATTGCATATGATCTTAAACGTCAATTTATTAATGGTAAAATTAATAATATTGATGATATGTTAAGAATATATAGTGGTGATAAGAGCGTTTTTAATTTGATAAAATCAAAATTATTTAATTTTATTCCAATTTATCCAGTAATAAAAAACAATGGTAGTGAAAACTATAATGCCATTATTTTCGATAAAGCTGGTCGAATGATTGAAGTTGTTGCAAAAAAAGTATGTAATATATCTCGTACCAATAATGGTGGATATACACTGTTTAATAAAGATATTGGTTGGGTTTTTGAGAAAGATCATTATTTCAAATTAGTTACTGCTTATGTAGTAGCAGATAAATCTGAACATATAGCATATGCAGTAAAATTTGCAGATAGTCCAGTTACTAAGCCGGTAAGTGACCTTATTGTAAAAAATTTCAATAAGAATTTTAAAAGTGGACGTTTAGATTTGGCACAATATCAATCGCCTGCAGCACGAGCAGCTATATGGGCTGAAGTCAAAAAATATAAAAAGCAGCTCATGGAATCTGAATATTATGATATGCTTGAAGTTTTATCTATAGCATTTGTTGAAAAGTTTAAAAATGAAAAAGAAAAATTAAAAAATTTAATTGTTTCTAAAAACGGTATTCTTGGATTTAATCAAGATTATTTGTCAAGTAATAAACAAATACAAGATGCATATGATATGATTAATATAAATGCACGTACTGATGCTAAACAAAGAGAAACATATAGCATAATAAATGCCAATATTCATGAATGGTTAAATAATCCAAATGTTCCTATAGAAACTATTGCAGAAAAAAATACAAAAAAGGTAAGAGATGCTAAAATACTTCCTACAGCAGATGTTACTGATGAGGAAGAAGAACTAGATAATACTGAAGAAATAGATAATACTAAAGAACAGAAGCCTAAAAAACCACTTCCACCACCAAAGATGACTCCAGCTTTGAGAGCAGCTATGCGAGGTTTTAGATAATAAGAAAGGGGTTTACAAAACTCCTCTTATTTTCTATATTATATAACATGATTCAATGTTATATTTATCCACATAAATGGTTTGATATAATTATGTCGGAAAATAACTGGAATGATGAAAATCGTCCAGAAGATTCTGCATTTATCTCCATTTGTTGTCTTCCTGAAATTAAAAAAGGATATTTAGAAGCAGTAAAGAAAGAAACAGATGAACATTGGTTCAAAGAAAACCATGAAAATGTCCTTAATGTTGATTTTGATGATATTTTGATGGAAAAAGCAGAAACTGAATATGGTACTGCATATGGCATGACAGATGAAGATGCCAAGAAAATTATAGAATTTATTGACAATAACAAAGATAAACAGAATTGGTATCTGCATTGCCGTTCTGGACGTAGCCGTTCAGTTGCAACTGGTATGTTTATTAAAAAGTATTTACATGAAAAATATGATATTAATGTCAGAGTTCGTGCGTCTGTTCATGGTGTTATGGGAATGAACGGTTATATGTTCGATAAGTATTGTAAAGTTGCAAATCTTAAGGATAACAAGGTTTATTAATATGAGTAAATATTGGATTATTAAATGGTTGGTTATGCTTGCAGTTGGTGTCTGGACAATTGCATGTATTAAAACTGGTGTAAAGTATGAAGGATTTATGAGTACAGTTTTTACCACAATGGGTGTATTTCCTTCAATTTACTTCGTTGGTGAGTTTTTTGAAACGAATTTAAAAGATAAATTTAAAAATAAGGAGTAAATAAATGATCATTTCACTTTGGGCAATCATTGCAGCAATTCTTTGCATTTGGTTAATCTGCAAGAAAAAGAACTTCCTTGGTCTTCCCTGGCTAGTTCTTGGTTGTATATTAATTTATACATTCTTACCATTGATTCTTTTTATTGCTTTAATTTATGGCTGTATCTGTCTATTGAGTAAGCTATAAATAATATATGATAAGCAATCAAGAATATCACGATTTTATAGAACGTTATAGACATATCGTTTTTTCACTCACTGCTGAATTACTATATAAATATGTAGTATATCCAATTGGGTGGAAAGATAATCAACGAATTCATAGAGATGATTATCATGAATATAATTGGTATGATATTCAAAGATTTAATGACAACAATAAATTGGTAATACCTGACGGACCATTTGAGTTAATCGATTTACATGTATTTAGAATAAAAAATCCAAATCCTGTAATAGATAGACTTAGAAAGGGTATGTCACAATATGAAAGTTTTGTGTATATAATTTCAAGAGTTACAGATACACATTTTTCAGATGTAATTGACCGATATGCAAAAAGAGATTGCGATTGCACATTAACTACGGATTGTGCTGAAACTTTAGCAAGAAAATTAAAATCTTTTTGGAAGTTGACTTAGAAAGTCAACTTTTTTCTATATTTACACATGTAGAGGTTAATATGTGTAAATATTGTGATAACATTAAAGAAGAAATTGATTCATTAGAAAGACAAGACGCTGATTTATTAGGTCAGCAAGGTGTTGGGACTGATTTAATAATTGTTAAAAAAGGTGATAAATATTATTTCAATGTCATCGGCAGTTTTGATAGTGTAAAAGAATCTGTAGAAATTGAATTCTGCCCGGTCTGTGGTAGAAAGCTTAATGGTGACTTAGGTAATTATGCCCATGATTATTGTTATGAGAATGTAAATTCTCCATATAATCAGACAAGTGCAATAATTGAAGCAGCATGGCAAGCAGTTCCAGCATATACTGGTTATTGTGGTTCAACAGCACGTTATCAAGAAGCTTATAGAAACGCTGATGAATATTATAATAACAAATACCATGGCGGTACATCAAATGATGCTTTACTAGATTTGATAGATACAATAGAAGAAAAACGCAAACCTAAAGTTACACCAAATTATCATTATCACGGTGGTGGGATAAGTGGTTAAAAATGTAAAACAGGTATTTACAAGATACCTGTTTTTTATTATATTTAAAACTAATGTATAAGGAGTAAATTATGTCTTTTCCATTTGAAAAATGTTATGATCAAAAAGAACTTGAAGGTTACGGTATTACTGTCAGATGCGATAGCCTTGGTAATTTAGAGTTTCTATACAAAAATGTAGAAATTGGTTATCTTCTTGATATTCCAGGCGAAGGATTTGAAATTGCAACGTCATTTAAGATTAATGACTGTGATTATTATCTTCTTACAGGCAAGTTTGAAGTTGAACCGATTTATAAGCGGATGAGAACGTGGCGAAGAGACGAATCTGGAAAGACATATCTTGAAAAAGAAAAATTGCTTCGTTGGGAAGATACAACATTATCTGAAATAGATTTCCATGATCAGCTTCTTGCACGTCTTGTCAGAGCAATCGAAATCTATGAAGCAAAGTTACCTATTCTTATGGAAAAGTTCCCTTGGATTGTAAATCATAAGAAACGTAATATGTCTGATGAAGAATGCATTGAGTATAATCTTAAGTTGGATGAAGGTAATGCAAAGTTATTAAATGGTAATGATATTACTGCACATAAGTTTAAGACAGAGTATAAGAAACTTAATGCTTCTACAAATATTGATATTACATATTGGTTAGTAACAGTTAAGTCTTCTGTTGTAACAGGTATTATCAATGGTCAAGAAATTTTTGAACCTGAATTAATTAGATATTTTGTAAGACATGATAGGTTTGGTGGTAATAAGATTCTAATGAAACTTAATTCTGAAGATTTTGTATCATTACAAGGATTTATAATGTAAAGTTTATGGGATTAATTAATGTTGATAAAATTAAAAAAGTAACACCACAAGAACATTATGATAGTCTTAAAACCATAGCAGATAAAAAGCAGTTTTTAAGAAAATGCTGGGTTACATTAAATCAATATGGTTGTGATTATGTATTCCCAGGTGATAATTTAATAAAACGTGGTGAAATTTATACTAAAAGAAGATGAAATACTATATTCTCAGTGATTTACATATTGATTTCTATGAAGCATATGCGGTCAAACCTGCCCGCTATAAGATGGCTGATCCCGCTGAAGATGTGACTATAGATACACTGGAATATATTTGGAATACTCATTTCTTGCCAGAAGCTGATGCGATAATTCTTGCTGGTGATTATTCAAATGATTACTTGCGTTTTTCAAGGATGATTCCTTGGATTGCTAAAAAATATCCAGAAGTATATTTAGTTTTGGGTAATCATGATTTAACATGTAGGGGTGCA
>Ga0310694_10007732_pt1 | contig 10057 bp, 6 predicted proteins | sample 174DNAGHGhighgp2_FD_203884 | JGI IMG/M metagenome (GOLD analysis project Ga0310694, IMG submission 203884) | Sheep rumen microbial communities from Palmerston North, Manawatu-Wanganui, New Zealand - 1742 DNA GHGhigh gp2 (v2) (version 2) | ecosystem: Host-associated > Mammals > Digestive system >...
GGAATTCCGCATCCGCTGTACCGAGGAAGCAACGGTATGGTTTGGTTTCACCTCCCTGATGCCCGAAGAGACCTTTATGGGTCACGGCCTCCGGAAGGACCTGGCGGAGAAGCTGAGGGACATCCATCCCGCGTTCATGCGGTTTCCCGGCGGATGCATCGTCGAGGGGTTCTCGATGGAGACGGTGTGGTATTTCCGCAACACAGTCGGTCCCGTATGGGAGCGTCCATCCCACTGGCTGCTGTGGCATTACCGGGCGACCAACGGTCTGGGCTTCCACGAATACCTCCAGCTGTGCGAGGACCTTCATGTAGCGCCGCTGTACGTGTGCAACTGCGGTATGACCTGCCAGGGGAGGAATCCCCGGTATTTCAACGAAGAAGAACAGGAAGACATGCTGGAGGATATTCTGGCCGCGCTCGAATACGCGCTGGGGCCTGCCGATTCGAAATGGGGTTCGCTGCGCGCAAAAATGGGGCATGAGGCACCTTTCCGCCTGGACTACCTGGAGATCGGGAACGAGAATTTCGGTCCGGAATACGAATGGCGGTTTGATACGGTGAAAAAGGCAGTGCTGGAGCGCTGGCCGGACCTGACCATCGTTACCAACGACCGCGGCCGCACCCGCAGGCTGGAGGCGGATATCGCGGACGATCACTACTACAACATGCCGGAATTCTTTGCCGAAGGTATCACCCTGTACGACCGCTACGACCGGCAGGATGCGGACGTGTTTGTCGGCGAGTTCTCGGTCAACCAGACCTATGAAGGCCAGCTCCGGGCCGCGATTGCCGAGGCAATGTTCATGGTGGGCTTTGAGCGCAACCAGGACAAGGTCCGGCTGGCCTCCTACGCGCCGCTGTTCCAGCATGTCCGGTATGGCTCCTGGTTCCCGAACCTGATCATTTACGACAACCACCGGAGCTATGTAATCCCGACCTACTACAGCTGGCGCCTGTTCGGCGGAAGCCGGGGCAGCCGGGTGATTGCTTCGGAGGAAACGGTCCGGAGGATCCCGTACGACATCCACGGCCAGCCGGCACTGTCCGGGGACGACGGCATCCGGTACCGGAACCCGGTGTGGAACGGAACCCCCGTAAAGCCGGAGCGCATGGTCCTGGCCGGGGCGGAGGTGAAGGAGGACGGGATCACTGTCTTCCGGAAGACGGAACCGGATATGCCGGAATTTTCCTTTAAAGTTTATCCATTGGTCGTGCTGGACGGGGATCCGGAATGCCGGGAGGGAACGTTTGAGGTGGATGCCTTCTGCGAGGAAGGGAAGGATATTGCCCTCGGCATCCTGGTTTCCCCGAAACCGCTGTCCTACTACGACCGCACGAACCCGAACCCATGCGATCCCTGGAGCATGCGCTTCCTGGAGGTCTCCCGGTGGATCCTGAGCGGAGGGAAAAGCTATATTGCGCGGGACAGCTTTCCGCCAAAGCCCTACTCGGAGCCCAAGGATGCCGGGCTGAAAGTGAATGAATTCAACCATCTGAAATACACGGTGGCCGGACACAGGGTGACACTCGAGGTGAACGGTGAAGTGATCGACACGGCAGAACTGCCCTCCTATCCGGCAATGGGCTGTGTCGCCACGGATACCGATGAGCAGGTGATCATCAAGATCGTCAATTTCGACGACCGGGAAGAGCCGGTGGAGATCACGCTGGACTGCGACGTGGAGCCGGAATATACCGTCGGCCTGCTGACAGGAAACGCGGCGGACGAGAACAGCCTGGAGGATCCGGAACATGTTCACGACGTCTTGCTCCAGGCGGCCGGGGCGTCCCGGAGCTTCACCTATGAAGCGCCGGCGCTGTCTGTCAATATTCTGACGCTGACAAAAGGCAGCCGGGGATGATCCCGGCATCCTCTACGGAGCGTAGGTTGTTTCCCGGCGTGATCTCCTGTTATCCTGTTCCGCGAAAGGAGTGGTGAACAATGGATCACTATGTGACCGGCGCAACGATCAAAGCGCTGCGCGAGAAGCTGGGCATGACTCAGGCAGAACTGGCAGATAAACTGTGCGTGAGCGACAAAGCGATATCGAAATGGGAGAACGGCCGGGGATTCCCGGACGTTTCGCTGCTGGAACCGATCGGAAAGGCTCTGCATATCTCCGTTCCGGAACTGCTGTGCGGGCAGACGATCACCAACCGCAACCGTGGGTCGAACATGCTGAAAAGCCTGTTCTACGTATGCCCCGTATGCGGCAATGTGATCTTTGCACGGGGGGAAGCGATGATCTCCTGCTGCGGGATCCGGCTGCCTGCGCTGGAGGCGGAGGAGGCGGATGAAGCGCACGCCGTGGGAGTGGAGCAGATCGAGGACGAGATCTATGTGACCGCATCCCATCCCATGAGCAAGGAACATTCCCTGTCCTTCATCACCTACATGACGCCGGACCGCTGTGAGACCTGTATCCTTTACCCGGAAGGAAACGCGGAAGCGCGTTTTTTCTACCGCGGGGCCGGCTGGATCTACACGTACTGCAATCAGCACGGCCTGTACAGGTGCCGGCTGGATAAAAAGAAACAGGAATGAGGTATTGCATGATGTACCGGAAACTGGTCGTGGTGATCCCGGATCTGACAGAAAACCACCGGGTCCGTATCCGTGAAGCGGCGGAAAGGCACGGGTTTGACTGCCGGTTTTTCAGTGAGCCGTCTGAAAGTCTGCCGTACCTGAAAGACGCGGAGGTGGTGGTCGGCTCGGATCCGGTCCTGTCGCAGAATGCTCCGAATTTGCGCTGGCTCTGCAGCCCCTTCGCGGGCACGGATCGGTTTATCGCCGACGATGCTTTTGCCTGTCCGGGCGCAGAGCTGACAAATTCCTCCGGCGCCTACGGGGTAACGATCTCGGAGCATGTGATCATGCTGCTGACTGAGATCCTCCGCAGGCAGCCGGAATACCAGGCGCATATTGAAAAGCGCGAATGGATCCGCTGGCTTCCAGTCCGCTCCATCCATGGCAGCAGGATCACGCTCCTGGGCACCGGGGATATCGGCCAGGAAACGCTTCGGCGACTCCGGGGGTTCAGGCCCCGGCAGATCATCGGCGTGAACCGCAGGGGCTGCAATCCCGGCGGCCTCTTTGACCGGATCGTGAGAAGGGAGCAGTTGGAGGAGGTCCTGCCAGAAACGGATCTTCTGATCATTTCCCTTCCCGGGACACAGGACACCTGCCGGATGATCTCCGAAAGACAGCTGAAACTCCTTCCGGACGACGCAGTGATTATCAACGTGGGCCGCGGGACCGTGATCGACCAACCGGCGCTTGAAAAAGAGCTGAGAGCCGGCCGGCTGTATGCCGGGCTGGATGTTTTCGAGGAGGAACCGATCCCGCAGGATTCCACGCTTTGGGACTGTCCCCGACTGGTCATGACGCCACACGTCGCCGGGAATACCTCACTTCCTTATACCGTGGACCGGATTGTCGAACTGCTCCTGGAAGACTTCGAAAACTATTGTTCGGGCCGGCCGCTGATCCGGCGGGTGGACCGCAGGACCGGGCATCCGGCCGGGACGGAGGCGGAAAAAAACGCATCCGTCAGCGTTCGTTCCGTGACGGATGCGGACAAGGATTTCTGGTTTTCCCTGGATCGCCATCTGGACAAGGAAGAGTTTGACCGGAAGGTGAGGGACCGGATGGGCTATGTGCTGATGAAAGGCGATCAGCCGATTGCCATTCTTCGTTATATGCTTTTCTGGGACAGCATACCGTTCTGCACGATGCTGTATGTTCAGGAAAATGAGCAGCGTAACGGTTTCGGCCATATGCTGATGAAACATTGGGAGAAGGAGATGAAGGCCAAAGGGTATGGCCTGGTGATGACCTCCACCCAGAAAGATGAAGAAGCGCAGTTTTTCTACCGGGCGATCGGCTATACCGACTGTGGTGCACTGGACCTGCCCTTCCCCGGGTATGAACAGCCCACAGAGCTGATCATGGGGAAGGCGCTGTAAACGATCGCTGTACTTCGCAGCCGTTGAACTTCGCCAGGCGCTGAACGGCCTTGTCGATCAGCGCGGAGAGTTTCTTCGTCTGACGGACACCCGGCTCGAACCAGACATTACGGACGGTGAGAGCCTTTGTTTTTTTGTCCGCCTTTGGCTCGATCCTGCCGACGAACCGGTCGCCGCAGAGCATCGGCAGGACATAGTAGCCGTATTTCCGCTTTGCGACCGGAGTGTAGATCTCCCACGAATACCGGTAATCCCAGAGGGCCTCGATCAGGTTCCGGTCCCACAGCATCGGATCGAGCGGAGCCAGGAATTCAAGCCTTGCGACCGGCGGGACCTGTCCGGAGAGGACGGACTCCAGGAGCGGTATATCCTCGCTCATCATGAAGATCGGGAAGCGCAGGCCTTCCACCTGAACCGCTGTGACGGTTCTTTCCTTTTCCAGACGGCGGAAAGCAGCCTCCCGTTGCTCCGGAGTCATATCAATCCCGAGCCATGCGTCGGAACGGCGGTTCCAGAGCAGACCGACCGCCCCGATCCTTCGTTTCACGCGCCAGGCCAGCCAGGAAGCCTCATCCGGGCAGGGATTCGGCGCCGCCAGCAGACCGGCCGGGAGGTACTTTTCGGCCAGGTCATAGAACTTCCGGGATCCGGCCTTGTGGTGGATCAGCAGGACGCCGTCCGTATAGAGCTGCTCCAGCACGGAACGCGCGGCCTGCGATTCCCGGTCCCAGTGGCCGCTCCAGTGCATGGAGGAATGCCAGAAGATCGTCCCTTCGATGGGAAGGGTATCGCTGCTGACGGGACCGTTTTCCCGGATATAGGCGATCGCTTTTTCCTCCAGATCGGGAATGCCTGCAAAGGTGCGGCTGAGCGCTTTGCTCCTTTCCCGGTATCCGGAGAAGAAGGGCCAGTCTTCACTGGGCCAGATGGACAGTTCCTTGTCAGAGTAATCCACCAGGAGACGATCCCGGTAGAGAAGATCGTGCAGCGTCTGCTTTGTAAAACCTTTTACCCGGGACTGCAGGGTCAGTTCGGCATTTTTCCCGCATACATCCACGGGATCGTACTGGATGCAGCCAGCCTGGCGGACATACTGAAAGGCGCCGTTTTTTCCGATGAAACGGTGTTTCCCGAGCAGCCCCTGTTTGAGCAGGACGAACTGCCGTGCCTGTTCGCGAGTGATGGTCAGCATCCGATACTCCCTGGTGAAAGTGTTAAGGGAACAAAAGCTCCTCCAGCGCGTCAGAAAACAAGGCGGTCATGCGCTGCGCGCTTTCTTCCGAGTAGCGGCTGCCCTGGCAGACCGCGACGAGGGTCAGCGGCTCATCCGCAGTGCCTTCATTGATAAGGAACTGGAAGAGGCAGAGCATGCCGCTGTAGTAGCCGCCGTCCCACTCGAGGGTGGTCCCGGCCGGCATGTTGTCCGGCAGGTCGAGGCCGTGCTCGTAGACGATTTTCATGCTTTCGATCTGTCCGGGCGACATATTTTCCAGCGCGGAGGAAGTCCTCCTTTACCTCCGCAGCTGCGACATAATAGGCGCACAGGTATGTCTGGCCGTTGCCTTTCGTGAAACCCTTGACGGCGGCGTCCGTAACCCCGTGAACAGACTTGATGACTGCCTCGATCTCACCGGGTTCCACGCGCTGGCCGTTGATCTTGACCATCCAGTCCATCCGGTTGATATAGACCAGGCGGCCTTCCTCATCCCACCGGCCGAGGTCTCCGGTCCGCAGCAGGCGTTCATGACCATCCTCCGCCCGGAACGGATTCGGGATGATCCTTTCCGCTGTAAGCTCCGGCAGGCCGATATAGCGGGACAACAGATGCCCGGCGACGCAGATTTCGCCTTCGTTGACCTTATTGCAGTGCTCATCCAGGATATAGATCGAAACGCCGTCCAGCGCGTGCCCGAGCGGGGTACTGTCGTAGGCTTTGTCGATCAGGAAACCGGCTACGGCGGAGGCGGTCTCCGACATACCGTAGGTATTCATGATCGGGTAGCGCCGCGGCGCGATGCCGGACACCCGTTCGGAGCCCGTGGTCACCATCCGGAGGGTCTGTCCGGCTTCCCGGAAAACCTTCAGGACTTTCGGGGACAGGTAGGTCCAGGTGATGCCCATCCGATCGATGAACAGGGCGAGTTCCCGCGGGTTCATGATGACTTCCCGGGGGATCGGCGTCACGCACGCGCCGCAGGTCAGCGGGTTCATCGTGGTAATCACGCCGGCGATAAAGGTAAAGGGCGGCACCAGACCGGCAATATCATCCGGTTCAGGCTTCAGGATGGTCTGCCGGCGCGTGACGGAATTGTAGAGGCTCTCCTGGTCGTGCAGAATTCCCTTGGGTTTGCCGGTCGAACCGGAGGTGTAGACGACCACGGCCGGAGTGTCTTCCGGCACTTCCCGGTATTCGGCTTTCTGCGGCCAGGACAGAATCTCCTCCAGCATGGTCGGGCGGATGATGATCTTCGCGCCGACGTTCTCTGCCGTGTAAGCGATCCGGTCCTCCGGATAGCCGGCATCCATGGGAACCGCGCCGAAACCGAACAGGAAACAGGCGGCTTCCACGATGATATAGGGAACGGACTTCGTCAGCGCGATGACCGCATAATCCCCGGTGTCCATCCCCTGGGACCGAAGATAGCCGGCGACGGAGGAAGCCCTGTCATAAAGCTCCGAATAGGTCAGGCTGTTCCTGCTTCCGGAGTCAACGATCGCTCTCCGGTCCGCATGGGCCCGCATGGATTCATAAAGAAGGCGCTGGATGGTGTTCATAATGCTCCTCCGGCTTCTTTGTTTCTGACGCACAACGCAATGTTCCGATACCGGGATTATACTCTCCCGGACCGGTTCTGTCTATTGAAACCGGATCGGTTCCGCAGCAATCATAAGCGGAATTGACAGGAAACAGACCGGGGCATAAAATAACGACCGGAAAGGAGCAGAAAAAGATGAATAAACTGTCTCTGTGCGGCCCCTGGACCATGACCGGTGAGGATGGACGGCGTTTTCAGGCTTCCGTTCCCGGCACGGTGCTGGGCACGCTGCTGGAAAACGGCGCGATCCGTGATCCCTACGATGAAATGAACGAAACGGCGGCCTGTGCGCAGACGGAAACAACCTGGCACTTTGAGCGGGAGTTTTCCGTGACCGCGGAACAACTGGGCGCGGCCCATGCGGATCTGGTGTTTGAAGGGCTGGATACGCTTGCGGAGATCGAGCTCAACGGCAGGATGGTGGCCAGGACAGACAACATGCACCGCACCTGGCGGATTCCGGTGAAGGACCAGCTGAAGCCGGGGATCAACCGTCTGAAGGTCACCTTTTTTCCGGCGCTGGCGGAGATCCGCCGGGCGGCGGAGGAAAACCCGGATATTACCTATACCGGCGGCAGTGAGCTTCTCTGGACCGGAGCCATCCGGAAAGCACATTATATGTTCGGATGGGACTGGGGTCCCTGTCTGCCGGATGCCGGGATCTGGCGGCCATGCCGACTGGAGTTTTACGACAGCCGGATCGGGGATCTCCGGATCCGGCAGGAACACAGGGCGGGGGAAGTCACCGTTGCGGTCACGGTGGAAACCGGGGCGGAACGAATGGAGGCAACACTGCTGGATCCGGAGGGCGGCATCACAGCGGAAGGTGCGGCGGTGTCCGGTGAAACACTGCGCCTGCACGTTCAGGAACCGAGGCTGTGGTGGCCGAACGGCCTGGGTGGCCAGCCGCTGTACACGCTGAAGGTTCGGGCGGTGACAGGAGACAACATCGAGGATGAACGGACGCTTCGCCTGGGGCTCAGGACGATCACCGTGTCCCGGAAAAAGGATGAATGGGGCGAAAGCTTTTCTTTCTGCTGCAACGGGACGGATTTCTTTGCCATGGGCGCGGATTATATTCCCGAGGATAACCTGGTCACGCGGATGAACCGGGAGAGGACGGCCCGGCTGCTACGGGATTGCAGGGACTGCCATTTCAACACGATCCGCGTCTGGGGAGGCGGGATCTATCCTTCAGATGATTTTTACGACCTGTGCGACGAGTACGGACTGGTGGTCTGGCAGGACCTGATGTTTGCGTGCAATACCTATAAGATGACAGAGGCGTTCCGGGAGAATATCCGGCGGGAAGCAAAGGACAACCTGCGCCGGATCCGCCATCACGCGTCCCTCGGCCTGATCTGCGGCAACAATGAGATGGAAACTGCCTGGATCGAATGGGGAAACGTGCGGGAACAGCCTGAAAGCCTGAAAAAGGACTATCTGGAACAGTTTGAGAGCGTTCTGCGGGAAGTCTGCGAACAGGAGGCGCCGGACAGTTTCTACTGGCCGTCCTCTCCCTCTTCGGGCGGCGGGTTTGACCAGCCGAATGACCTGGACCGGGGTGACGTACACGACTGGTCCGTCTGGCACGGCAGGAAACCGTTTTCCGACTTTGAGGAGCGCTTTCCCCGGTTCTGCTCGGAATTCGGGTTTGAATCCTTCCCTTGCATGGATACGCTGAACACATTTGTACATGACGAGCGGGAGATGAATCCGTTTTCGCGGGTGATGGAAAGTCATCAGAAATGCCGCAGCGGCAATGCCACGATGCTCTATTACCTGTCCCAGACCCTGCGCTATCCCTTCTCCATGGAGAAGCTTGTTCACGCAAGCCAGTGGCTCCAGGCGGAGGCAATCCGGGCGGGGGTTGAGCACTGGCGCAGGAACCGGGGGCGCTGTATGGGCGCGATCTACTGGCAACTGAACGACTGCTGGCCGGTGGCCAGCTGGTCCAGCATCGATTCCATGGGCCGGTGGAAAGCGCTGCAGTACGAATCGGCACACTTTTTCGCGCCGGTGGCTGCGAGTCTGAAAAAAGAAGAGAGCGGGTTCAGCGTCTGGGTGACGAACGAAACCCGCCGGGAATTCCGGGGAACGGCAGTGTGTATCTGCCGGGATGAGAAGGGGCTGAAATGCGGTGAAGCGCGGACAGCAGTCCGGTGTTCACCGCTGAGCACGGTCCGGATCGGAGCGATCCGGCCTCCGGCCGGGACAGACTGCCCCATCGGCCAGATCCTGCTGGAAGATGAGAACGGCACGACAGTGAGCGAAAGGGAAGCCCTCGCTGTTTTGCCGAAGTATTTTCCTTTTGAACGGCCGGATATCCGGATCCGCTGCGACGGCGATCAGATATCCCTGACCGCAGATGCTTTCTGTATGGGCGTGGAGCTCCAGGCACGGAATGCCCGGTTTTCCGACAACTGGTTTGCGCTGTATCCGGGTGAGACCCGAACCGTCCGGGCAGACCGGGAACTGACGCAGAAAGAGATCCGACTGCACTGGATTGAATGAGCGGAAATACCGGCAGTGTCGGTTTCCGCCATTGCGCCTGTCTTTATACACGGTTCAGATCAGGGTTTTTTCCCAGCGGTTTGACGGCGATAACCTCGTCTCCATCCCATTCGCCGGTCTCCCGGAAACCAAAGGCCGCATACAGGGCTTTGGCAGCGGTGTTTTCCGGCCCATAGGAAAGCCAGCAGAGCTCGGCCGGGCCGCAGGGCTGCGTGACGATGAAGTCAAGAATCAGCCTCATGGCAGCCTTCCCGTAGCCTTTTCCCTGGTACCGCCGGTCGATCATAAACCGCCAGAGGTTATAGCTGTTCTGCGCGACCGCCGGGGCATCCTCCCAGGAATCGTCGGTGCCGTAACCGATCATGCAGAAGCCGACCGGGGTCTCTTCGTCATAGATCCCGAAGGGGAAAGCATGGCCTCCCGATGTCAGCGCGATATAAGCCTCGATGATACTGACGTCATTTGCAGCAACGAAGCTCTTTTGATCATCGCCGACAGTCAGTTTGAGAATTTCCCATATATTGTTTCCGCTGATCCTTTCCAGACGGATCATGATCGCTCATCTGCCTTTATTGTCTGTTTGTTTTTTGCCGGGGGAAACGCGACCGTGATCAGCGGCCTGAAGCCGGCCGGATCTTCAGGGTTCTCAGGTACACTTTCTGTTCCGGCGTGATCCGGTAGCTCTCCAGGCTTTTCTGAATCGCTTTGTTATGGGTCCAGATGGCGAGCTTCCTTTCCTCCAGGTATGGAAGGACGGCG
>Ga0310694_10007733_pt1 | contig 10056 bp, 11 predicted proteins | sample 174DNAGHGhighgp2_FD_203884 | JGI IMG/M metagenome (GOLD analysis project Ga0310694, IMG submission 203884) | Sheep rumen microbial communities from Palmerston North, Manawatu-Wanganui, New Zealand - 1742 DNA GHGhigh gp2 (v2) (version 2) | ecosystem: Host-associated > Mammals > Digestive system...
GAGCATATTATTTCCCACCGCCGCTGATGTTTTTAGGTGACAGCACGAATAAAATCCTTGCCGTTTTCTTTGCCGTTTCAAAATTATTCCTTATCTTTGCACCATCGCTTGTTAGCCCTCAGGGGTAAAGCGGGCGGTCTTATTGTATGAGAAAGACGTTTTCGAACGTCTGTCGTTGTGCACCTTGAACTTCGCAACTTCCAGCCACAGCAGACAGATGACAACGAGACGTCTACGTAGTACGTATCTATATACCTCAATATTATATAGTCCGTACTGGCGTGGGCTGATGAGCGTTGTCTATCCTGTGTGGCGAGGCAATGCGAAGGCCCAAGGTGCCAGGATGGGCAGAAGAACAGACACCTACGCCTTTTTTTGTGCGGTAAGCAAAACCTGAAACTTATTGATTAAAATTGCTGAAGTCGGGGTGTGATAGGCTATAAACAATAAGAAGAATGAAACGAAATCATTTACTGTGTTTAACGCTTGTGGCATTGACCGCATTGCTTACCTTTACTTCTTGTGGTGGTAATAAAACAAAAAAGCTACAGCAGGAGGTGGACTCATTGCAGTCAGCCCTTCAACAGCGTAACCAAGATTATTTAAATTTACAGAACTTTGTGTCCGTCGTCAGCGATGGGCTGAATGCTATCAATGTGCAAGAGAACAACATCTTCCGTACTGACCCGGAGAAACCGCTTCCTGACCGCGAACAGATGAAACAGTCGCTGGCACAGCTTAAAGAGACATTGCAGCAACAGCGTGACAGGATACAGCAATTGGAAAAGGAGGTCTCAACAGGCAATGCTGATGCTTCCAAGCTCAAAACCATCATAGCTGCCCTCAAGCAACAGATAGAACAAAAAGATGCACAAATCTCAGACTTAATGGCTCAATTGGAACAGAGCAAAATATCTGTAGAGCAGCTGACTGCCCGAGTGGGGACGCTGACCCAGAAGACTTCAGAGCAGGCAACTCAGATAGCACAGCAGGAGGAGGTGATGCAGGCACAAGACCAAGCACTCAATGAAGGCTACATCAAGATGGGCACGAAGAAAGAGCTGAAGGAAGCAGGGCTTCTCTCTGACGGATTTCTGAAGAAGACGAAGGTAGACTACTCCAACATCAACCTTGACCTGTTCCAAAAGATTGACATCCGCGAGGTGACCAGCATCACGATACCCTCCAAGTCGCCAAAGATTCTGACTAACGTCCCCACCGGCTCTTACACATTACAAAAGGAAGGCCAGAACACCATCCTTGTCATTTCAGACCCCACCACATTCTGGAGCGTGTCTAACTTCCTGATTATCCAAACAAAATAAGAAACAAATTATCAAACCTATGAAAAAGCTTGTCATCACTATTCTCCTATCCCTTGGCATCGGTGCTCCTGCCTTAGCCCAGCAGACGGAGCATCAGGTGAAACGCGGTGAGACTTTTGCCTCCATTGCCGCCAAATATAGCATCACTGAGGCCGCGCTGCGCAAGGCTAATGCCGACAAGAAAATAGCCTATGTTGGAGTAAAACTGAGGATACCTGTATCGAAAGTGACATCCAAAAGCGTGGCTTCTGATACTACAGTACCAGGTTCCAAACCTGCTGTACAGCCATTCTCACCAACGACTGAATATAGCGATAACAGTAACAGTTTGGCAAATTTCAACAAAGGGAAAGATTATTTCTATAACAAAAAATGGAAGAAAGCTATAAAAGCCTTCAACGAAGTATTGAGCGATCCTTTGGCTGACGAAAACACAAAGCAGCAAAGTCAACAGTTTTTAGTCCAAGCTCAGAAGCAACAGCAAGAACGAAAGGAACGGCGTGAGGCATTCTGGAGCAGACTTTCAGAAGGGTTGAAAAATTTAGGTAGTTCTCTTACGGAAACAAGTCTTGCAATGCAAGGGCAGAAAACAGATAGGTCGACTGTAATTGACGAAGAAGGGCTGAATGCCACACAGACCTTTGCTGATAAAGAAATGCAGCAAACTGTGCCCTATAACTATAATGGTGGAGTCAATGTCAATCAGAATAATGTCCCTTATTATAGTGTTTCTCCAACTCCTATCGATGATAATAGTACAAAAACTTGTTACCGCTGTAATGGAACAGGCTTGGTTCCTAATTATAGGGTAGAAAGGATAGCTAGACAAAGTCCTAATGCTCAACGGCGAATTTGCAATCAATGTGGCGCTGAGCATTTTAGTACTGTTCATGAAACCTGTGGCTTATGTAAGGGAAATAGAATAAATAGAAACTCTTATTATAACGTTTCTCCAACTCTTTCAAATGAAAGTAGTACAAAAACTTGTTACCGCTGTAATGGAACTGGCTTGGTTCCTAATTATAGGGTGGAAAGGATAGCCAGACAAAGTCCTAATGCTCAACGGCGAATTTGCAATCAATGTGGCGCTGAGCATTTTAGTACTGTTCATGAAACTTGTGGCTTATGTAAGGGGAATAGGATGGTTAGATAAAGCTGCTAAAAAAAAATGTAACCAGTACTCTTTACGATGCATTTTGCGAAGAACCGATATCTGTATAAATACAAAAACTTTTAATTGGAATTATTATGAGTAAATCGATTTTGTTGATTTTAGCAATTATAGCGGTAGTTATTGCTGCGGGTCTATATAATGACTATGAGGATAAGAAAAGGATCAGAGAGATAGAGCAGAATTATTTGAATAGGAATGTATATGGTAATGATTACAACGCGACATATCCAGTTCCTGTCGTTGAACAGCCCTTGCCTCAAGAACAATCTGTTCAAACAGAGCCATGCTCCGAGTGCTATGGAACGGGATGGCTTCCGAATGGAGATGGTGTTTTGGCTGCCCAAGGATATGGAAGTACGAAATGTTATGGAGAGAATTACAATTCATATCATGTGTGCAATATCATAATGTGCCCAACATGTCATAAGTCTCATTGTAAAACTTTGGATTCGCACTATAGGTGTAAAACTTGTGAAGGGCGAGGTGTTGTACCTGTTCCTTCTTATAGGAGATAAATAATATCTGAAAAAACAATAAGTATTACTATAATGAAAAAGATTAGTTTTTTTATTTTTGCGTTGCTTATTTCTTTAGTAACGAGTGCTCAGACATTACCAGAAATATTCATGTATCAACCAACGGTGATTGTATATGACAATTCTCGTCAGGCTAAAGTGAATGACAACAATTGGAAGATGAATAACCAAATATGGATAAAAGCATATCCAGATGGAAGAATAGAATTGGTAATCAGCAATAATGTCCCAATGTCATTTTATAGTCCGGGGCCAATAGACCCAATGGACACAGACCTTATTGGATATGGTAATATGCATAATTCTTTTCTAAAATTTGAAGATGAAACTAACACCTATTATGTTTATTACAGCAACTTGTATCGAACGAGATTCCGGATTTCGAAAGATAGAAAAATAATCTCATATAAAATGAATGGAAATGGTTTCACAATTGTAAATGTTATGACACAACTTAATCCGTTTAACCAAAAATATAGACAGCAAAGCCCGTATTTCAAATAAATACCCTCTCTCCTTATGGGAATCGATTAAAAAAAATAATGTACTTGATTTTATGACAATAGAACCGATAAATATAGAGAATGCTCTCCATTTCTCATCCTCTTATTATATAAATGGGTGGTTAACTATTAGTGGGAAATTCTATATTACAGATGATGCTTTATATTTCAAACATGGAAAGTTCAATATTGGGTATGTAACTGATGTAAAGATTAATATCTGTGATGTAATTGGCTATAAACGGATATCTACTAATAATTTACGTATATATCTCTCGAATGGGTTAAGTGCAAAATTCAAATTCTTTATCGGAAGTAGGAATAAGATAATCAATGCAATTGAAGAGCGAAGACGTGTTTATTTTGAGAAAAGAAAGCAACTCGTACCATTGTTACAATTAATGTGACTATCTAAAGTTAAGATATAGTGAGTTAATGCTTCAAAATGATATATAAATACAATTTTAAAATGAACAAATCAAATTCCAACGACTCCTCAATGAGTCATTTTGTAAAGAATCAGAACCTGTATTTGGGGCTGGTGTGTATAGTGTTGATGATATGGTCTGGCATGCATGTGCTTGACTTCTTTAATGGAGAGGGGCCTTCAAGTATAAAGTACAAATACCTTTTTGCGCCAGTTGTAGCGGCCGTTTGTGCTTTTCTATACTTTAGAAAGCATTTCTTTGATTCGGAAGATAGCAGAGAGGACACGGGTGAGATTCACATTGTTCGTCCGCAAGTGGAAAAAGAGAATAGCCACATTGCTGTTGACGAACAAACAGCGCAGCAAGCTTTTGCCGAAGAAGAATTACTTAATATTGAGGGACCGCAACTGGATGAGTACGACGCAGAGTGGCAAAAGATTCTGATTTTAGTCAGAGATAGTCACAATGATGAGGCACGTGAACGAGTGTCTCGCTATAAGAGCGAGGCTGGCTGTCATAGAAAAAAGGCAGAGGAACTAATGAGCCTCCTTAACAACTCATAATCGTATTGGCATTATGGAAGCGGAATATAGGTATAATCCAGAGTTCGAGAGAAACTTCGAGGCTGAGACCGGGCGCTTCGTTGTTGGCTACAGCACATGGGGCGAGCGCTTCAACCGCAAGTATATGTGGGTGTTGCTTCTAAGCTTAGCAGGCATAATAGGATGTTTGTTCTGCGATGAGGCCATTACGGTTATGCTGTCAATAATGTTTGTGGTTATGGGGCTAATCGTGCTTGCCATTCTGGGAATACCCTATTGCTTCAATAAGATTTTTACCAGGCGATGCATCATCTGCTCGGATGGGTTTATATGGCAAGTCCTACTTTGCAACAGATACATGTTGAGCAAGAGGGTAATAAAATTCAGTGATGCGAATGGAATCAGGAAATCAGCTACCGTCTATAGCCAATTAGGTATCAGCTATCTGTTAACGGAAGCAACGCTAAGCGTCATAGACTCGGAGGGGAAAGAATTATTCTGCAAAACGGGATACTATATGAATGAGCATGAAGAGCCGTATAAAAACAATTTCTACGGCTATGCGTTCAATGGTATTTTAGAAAGATGGAATGCAATAGCCGCTCAACGGCTAAATAAAGAGTTTGAAGACAAGGGATTCTTCACGTTCTACTCTGATGGGAAAGAGTATCGTGTGGGACGTGGTTATTTGACATGCGGCAATGACACGATAAGAATCGGCGAATTCAGTTACAAATTCCATGACGGTTTTCTCTCCTTCTTCCCTCCGAACGCTGGGAGCATGTGGTATTTGAAGAGTCCAACCCTTGTTGTGCCGCTCTCTTCTATGTATAACGCCCAGCTTTTCTTGGCGGTGATACGCCAGATGTTGAATATAGTATAAACCAAAATGGAAGTTACCAAGCAAATGAAAAATCGTAGTTGTCGTATTTTGACTTTCGCAGCTATATCTATAATGGTTTTGTTTAGTTGCCAGCAAAAGCCAAAAGCAGAACGGCAGGAAATAGAATATATTAATGCAGAAAATGACACCGTCAGTAGAAGGGGGCTCTATGTCTTGCCAGGAGACTATGAAGCGGGGCATCCTAAAAACCTGGTGGCTTATTTTGATTCTCTTTGTCAAGAAGGTCTCTTTGTGGCTACGCATAATAACGACAAGGAAGATTCATTAAAGGTGTGGGAGGCCATCAAGTTTCTTGACCGTTACGCACGTGGAAAAGACAGGTTCTATCCGATGAAAGCGATTCGGGATGCACTTGAAATTCTGAGAACAGAGCAAGCCTATTGTTACAATCATGGTGGGCAAGAAGGACAGAACGGCGGTGAGGCATTCTTGTTCCGTCTGATAGAACAGGCTGCCGCATACTGTAATCAAATAGACTTTATCACAGATTTCCATGCTGATGACCGTAAAGCTGGTATCCTCTATTTTGAAGAGTGGAGTTTGGGCAATCCGCTTTATTCGATGCTGGTATATCAAAAGAGCCAAGGATTTGGGGTTAGAATGATTGGTGATGTCGGAGAAGCAAAAATAGAAAAGATATTCCATCTAACGGACAGCCAAGGGCGGGACTATTATCTCTGCTCTAATAACAATGAAGGAGTCTACTTTTGCCAATACCTCTACGGGTGGAAAGGTGATGATCTGGAGCTTATATGCCAGTTGAACGATGTGTTTGGATGTTCCGAGTGTACTGAAAGAGGCTATGAATTGGTATTCAATCCGAAACAATATTCGTGGAGCTATTGTCAGAAAAATGGAGATATGTATCATCGTGTAGACAACACTCCAATGCTCAGACTCCAATTAAATGGCGACTCTTCAAAATTTGTTGTGGAATCTCAATTCGATGATAAGCAGAGCACACGAAGGGACAGACTTAGGGTGTTAAGTTAACTCTCGCGTTTTTATGTTAACATGAGCGAGAGCCAGATGCTGCAATACAAAGCGGGCATCAAGAAAATAAGACCGAAGAACATTGCACGTATTAACCCTAAAATCCGCAGCAAGAAAATCCTTCAAAATTGCAAGTGTCTGAATGTGTAATCAACAAGTAGTCTACAGCATGGCTACTGCATGAGTTTGGCCAAACGTTTGTTGAGGTCGCGACAGTCCTCTATAAGATTCCAGATACCATCTTCCGACAGCACGCCACGTTTCAGGTCCTGTGGCAACAAGCCGGCCTCATCGTCAGAAAAGTCCTGCTACCACTCGTCGCTGCCGTAATACGCCTCCAATGCACGGATATCCTCCTGCGCCTCAGCATAGTCACCGAGGGCTGCTGAGAGTCTCATTAGCACCGCAGATGCCCAGTCCAGCCGCTGCTCCATCTCTTTGATTCGTTCTGTCTGTGGCATATCTATATGTTGTAAATATGCCGCAAAAGTACGATCTCGCAGAAGACGGGCATCTGCGAGAAAGATTTTACATTATTTGGGAAATCGACGCTTATTTGGTGAGAAAAGCGTTGACTTTCTGGGCTGTCTGCTTGCCGCTGGCCATAGCGCGAACTACGAGGCTGGCACCATTGGCAGAGTCGCCACAGACGAAGACATTCTTGGGGTATTCAGGATGCTCTGGCTTGAGGAAGCCCATAGCGAGGAGGACGAGCTCGGCCTTGATGATTTCGGGTTTACCCTTCTCTACCATGATGGGCCTGCCACCCTCTGGGTTTGGCTTCCAGTCAATCTCCTGAACCTTTACACCAGTCAGTTTGCCATTCTCGCCCAAGAACTCCAGGGTGTTGATGCACAGGGGGTCTGTCCCCCTGTGCTCAGAGAAGAGATTGACAAGCTGTGGTGGAACCTCTTATCTGATGTTCTATCGGACAAGCAGAAAAAAGCTAAGGTCGGAAACATGCTGACTAAGATGAGAGAAGAAAAGATAATCGTAAATGAAACAAAAGGCAATACTTCCTTATGGTCGCTCTTAAAGACGAAAAATTAAGAGCAATTTAAGAGCGAAGTTAAGAGCGAAGTTAAGAGCGACTTACGCGAGAATTTACGCAAAAATCTTCTGAAACCCGTTTGTCTATGGCATTTCTTGCTGAGAAATTCACGCGACTTTACGTGAGATTTACGCGAGATTTTGACAAGATTAGACGAAAATATTGACGAGACAAAGTTGCACGCGGACAGTTCCGCTGTGCTTTGAGGCCACTATTACCAGGAAATCAAAGAACAAGTGAGCTTTTCTTTGATTTTACTGCTCCAAAATTTGGAACTATCAAAATAAATGCTTATCTTTGCACCGTCATAACATCAGTTATGGCTATCCGGGCAGAATCCCGAGGTTGCAGGACTCTGTTGAGACACCGCTTCAGGAGCAAGACAACACCGTACTACTCCATTTTAAAAACCATCCTGTGTAGGGGTGGTTTTTATCTTTCATAGAATCTCTTGAAGTTGAAGAGGAATGCGCCATTGAACACCATGGTACGGTTGACAGAAATGTGCTTTCGCCCTTTAAAGATGAGAACCTCAATTGCCTTCTCGTTTATTTCGAAGAACTTTTTAATATCAAACGCAAGTGAACGTGTGCTATATTCTGTGGTTATGTTCAGCAAGATGCGGTTGCACTGGCCAATAGAATCAATCAAGTTCTGTCCGACAGAAGCTTTTCCGAATACTGTTTTCAAATCGTACATACGATAGGTGCCTTTCTTCTCTAAAATGAAATCCGCAGTCCGAATACTTCTTGGGTTTGGCAGTAAATAGACTTTATATCCAAGTTCCACAGCTTTTCTTGCTGCAACAAGAAGGTTCTGGTAGTCATCACTCTTTTCGCCACCAACGGTGAAGATGTATTTATCCGTGTCAAGAGGATGGAACTCTTTTCGAAGGGCAATACGTTCCACTTGGCGGGAATAATCGCCTCCCGACAATTCGTGCAATCTTGCCAATTCTGCCGTAAAATCGTTCATAACGTGCTGCAAAGGTAGTCATTATTTGTGAGACAACCAAAACTTTTTGAGCATATCATAAGGGGCGGACAAACTGAAAAGAAGAGTGTAAAGTGAAAGTCAGATAGGATGTGGCATCGAAAAGATTCTTTGACAAGGTTAGACGAAAATTTAGACGAGAAAAGACTTGTTGTAAGTTATTCATTTCTGTTTTTTCAAATTGCCTTAATCGTATATGCTTCATCAAATGGTATATGCTCATGTCTGTCATGATGATTGAGCCAGGCTTCTTCATCATGGCTGATTCTTGAAATTTCACGAGATGACTTTTTGCTAAAATGAGTACAAACGGAATCAAGCACTTTCAGTTCATCATCTGTGAAAACAGTATAGTCCGGTTCCACTGAAGCAATCAGCACACTGCCAACAAAGTCACCTACCTGACGAAGTTCTTGCCTCACCTCAGGGAACTCACTATACACCCTATCCCATCTTTCAGGAACTGGCCCGAAATCTATAGCACGATATGACAAGCCAGACATTGCCATACCACGCTTTCTATACGACAGGAAATCGGTATAAAACAAGAGTTTGTTCATTTTGGCACACCAGACCTCATCACACTTATTTAATATATACAGCATGATATTCTTCAACCTATTCAAAGAAAGTTGTGCATATCCATTATCGGCTCCACGAGGAGTATTGAAAATCCTTCTGGTTTCGTATTGTTCCATTTTATAAGCCTCACCCTCGGCGATTGCCGCTTTCACTTTAGCCGTTATCTTATCATATTCCGATGCATTTAACTCATTCTTGGAACTCTCCACCATTTCCAACATCACCTTGGGATTCATTATGGACCGTATCATCCTACCATTGGAAACGCTGGGTACTTCGCCCTGCTCATACAGGCGATACTGGTTGATGCCGATACCAAGTATCAGCGACATCTTGGCGGCACTGATTTCATACCGTTGACGTACAGCAATAATTTCATCAGTGTATGGAATGCCATACTTTGCCCGATACTGATTTGTAACCTGAACAAATCCTGCCGTATCGCTTTCATCGTCAGTAAACTGTTCACCAGAATCCTCACATAGCCAAGCAGCATATTTATACTCATAATCTTCACCTCTGAAATTCCATGTACGTTTCTCGTACACACGCTTCATCTCTTTACCAGTAAATGGACTCTTCATAATCACTCCTCCTCAGTTTTAAATGGATAGACCAATGGATGTTCCGCTATATGGAATGAGATACATTCTTTTGTTATCATTATTATTATAATTTTTGGTTGCAAAAATACGAATAAAGGTTGAAATACGCAAATATTCCAACCTTAAAGTTGTATTTTGGACTGTAATTTTGTTTTTTTGCGCAACAGACTTTCGGGCATCCCGCAGCAAACAGTGTTATGCTGATGATCTGGAATTTACGTGACTTTACGTGAGATTTACGTGAGATTTAGACGAGGTTAGACGAAAACTTAGACGAGAAAAGACTTGTTGTCTGACATCGGAAAGAGTCAGGCATAGTCGAGTATGATGTTGGCATCTATGCCAAGTTTGGAACGGAGGCGCTTGGCAAGGGACATGGAAATGCGGCGGTGTCCGGTCATGATCTGACAATAGCACAAG
>Ga0310694_10007736_pt1 | contig 10055 bp, 5 predicted proteins | sample 174DNAGHGhighgp2_FD_203884 | JGI IMG/M metagenome (GOLD analysis project Ga0310694, IMG submission 203884) | Sheep rumen microbial communities from Palmerston North, Manawatu-Wanganui, New Zealand - 1742 DNA GHGhigh gp2 (v2) (version 2) | ecosystem: Host-associated > Mammals > Digestive system >...
CCACTTCACTATTTCATATGAGCAAGCCATCTTCACAAGTAACTACTCCCCGCCCTGCAAGGGAGGGGAAGGGGGGAGGGTCCCTTACTCGAACCGATTTCCGCCTGCCCGGACAGGTAAGCGTGTATCACGGAAAGGTGCGCGACGTCTATAACATCAACGACGACCTCATGGTGATGGTCGCCACCGACCGCATCTCCGCCTTCGACGTCATCCTGCCCAAAGGCATTCCCTACAAGGGACAGGTGCTCAACCAGATTGCCGCTTCGTTCCTCGATGCGACGGCCGACATCGTTCCCAACTGGAAACTTGCAACGCCCGACCCGATGGTGACGGTCGGCCTCAAGGCAGAAGGCTTCCGCGTGGAGATGATTATCAGAGGCTATCTGACCGGCTCGGCTTGGCGCGAGTACAAGGCAGGGTGCCGTGAGTTGTGTGGCGTAAAGCTGCCCGACGGCATGAAGGAGAACGAGAAGTTCCCCGAACCCATCATCACGCCGACCACAAAGGCTGAGGAAGGTCACGACGAGAACATCCCGGCAGAGGAAATCATCCGGCAGGGACTGGTGAGCAAGGAAGACTGGGAGACGATGGTGGGCTATACCCGTGCACTCTTCCAGCGCGGAACGGAGATTGCCGCCTCGAAGGGCCTCATCCTCGTTGACACAAAGTATGAGTTCGGCAAGCGCGACGGCAAAGTCATCCTCATCGACGAGATTCACACGCCCGACAGCAGCCGATACTTCTACGCAGACGGCTACGAGGAGAAGTTCGCGAAGGGCGAGCCGCAGAAGCAACTCTCGAAGGAGTTCGTAAGGCAGTGGCTCATAGAGCATAACTTTATGAACCAGCCCGGCCAAGTCATGCCGGAGATAACCGACGAATACGCCCAGAGTGTGGCCGACCGCTACATCGAACTCTACGAACACATCGTGGGAGAGAAGTTTGTGCCTGCCGACGACGAAGGCGACCTTGCTGCACGCATCGAAAGGAACATCAAGGAGTGGCTGAAAGCCAACTCATAGTTCATAATTCATCCTCCACGGTTTGTATCAGCAAGAAGCCATAACGCCATACGGCAAAGGCAGCAAGCAGGAGCAGATAAGGCGTATGTTCGACAAGATTGCGCCTTCCTACGACAAGCTCAACCATACTTTGTCGCTGGGCATCGACCGTCGTTGGCGACGTACTGCCGTAGATGCCTTGGGCAAGTTCAAGCCACAGGAGATACTCGACATCGCAACAGGAACGGGTGACTTCGCCTTGCTCCTTGCCGAGCGCATCAAGCCAAAACAAATCATTGGCGCAGACATCAGCGAAGGCATGATGGCTGTGGGGCGCGAAAAGGTCAAGAAGGCAGGCTTGCAGGACGTTATCTCCTTCCAAAAGGAGGACTGCACAAAGCTAACCTTCCCCGACGAGACCTTCGATGCCGTCACGTCTGCCTACGGCGTGCGCAACTTTCAGGACCTCGACGCAGGGCTTCGGGAGATGCAGCGCGTCCTGCGTCCCGGCGGACACTTGCTCATTGTGGAGCTCACTCCCCCACCCCGCTTCCCCATGAAGCAACTGTTCTGGCTCTATGCCCACATCGCAATGCCCCTCATCGGGCACCTCATCAGTCACGACAACAGCGCATACACTTACCTGCCTGCCTCGATGGAAGCCTTCCCGCAGGCAGAGCAGATGGAGGGCATCCTGCGCAAGGCAGGCTTCGCAGACGTGCAGTGGCGCCGCTTCACCTTCGGCATCAGCACCATGTATCTGGCAGAGAAATAGCTGGCAGGCTTCTCATCTTCTCTTGCCGTTCTTTATTGTCTTCGAGAAGGTTCCTTTTATCTCCCACCTATTAAAAACTTTTTGCCGTCGGCAATGCAAACACCCTTCCTGAATGACGGATGATGAGTGAGGGATGAGGCATTTGCCTCCGCGCGGACTTGTCGCCCTTGAAGGTCATAGAGCGGTTTCTTTCCCCTTACAGGAGGGTAAGAAAGAGTCTCTATTACTGTTGCCGTGATGTCGGCATTGAACTCGATGTCTTGCTGGGGCAGGATGCAGTCGCAGGCAATCCTTATGTCGCTGCCGTGAGCATTGGGAACGGCGGGTATCTCGACGAGAAGCTCTTCGCCTGGCAACAAGCCTCGCAGGGAAGTCTCCGAGCGGACATCGCCAATGGCAAACCACGCATCACGGTAGAGCGGTGCTACGCCTTCGTTGGTGACGAGCAGGCGTGTGGCTGTGCCGTCCGTCTCGCATTGTTTGACGACAAAGCGGTAGCCCGTCGCCATCGAGCCTTTGCGGAAGCGTGTGGAAGTGGCAATGCCTCCGCGGGGCGCATCGTTGGCTATCATAAAGGTAATGTGGTACTTCGCCGCCTGCTCTTCCCATGTGTGGCCGTACAAACCGCTCGGGCGAAGGAAATACTTCTGGTCGTCCGACGAATAGTAGCTTATCTCGCCGCCGCACACGCCCGTCTGCCACCGTGTCCCTTTGCCTATGGCGTTCCAGCACTTCTCGTTGTAGCCGTCGCCCGAGCCAATCTCGTGCGTCTCGTGCATAAACGAGTCGTCGAAGAGGCCGAAGTGCGTCGCCATCAATGCGATGTTGCCCACGACGGGCGAATAGGTGTCGTCGGCAGCGTCGATGGAAACAGCCCACGGGATGTCTGTCATAATGGTGTCGAGGTGTTGGAAGAACTGCTTTTGGAACATCTTCGAGGGGAAGTTCCTGCCCAACCTCACCTTCGTGCCGTAGATGTGATATTCCGACCAATGTCCGAACCCGACTTCCAGGAAGGCAAGGCGCGGGTCGCGGCTGTAGCGTTGGGCGAAGTCGGTATAGAACTGCAGGGTGAACCGCCGCAGCTCTGCGTTGCTCCAGTCGGCATAGTATGTCGGCCCGTCGCCGCCGGGGTTCTCTGCAAAAGTCTCGTGGTAATCGTCAAGAGCCTTGATGTAGGCAGGAACGGCCGTCGTTCCCTTGTTGCCGTCCACATCCTTTCCGGACGGATATTCGTAGCGGAAGCGGGCGATGAGCTGATGCCCACGGCCCGAGACATCGTTCAGTATGTTCTCGAACCAGCTCCAGTCATAGAGGATGGTTCCGTCCGGCTCGCATCCCGTCACGACCTTGCAGGGCAGGCAGTAGGAGAACTCCAGCTGTATGGTCTTGCCGTAGGTGGCATTGCGGCTGCGTGCCTCGTCGGGCCACAGCACAAGTCCCGTCATGGGTTGCGGATGTGTGATGCTCCGCTTCAGCTCCACCGATTGCCACTCCTGCGCCTTGCAGGTCATCGTCCCCGCAGCCACAGTCATTATCAGTATCAGAAGTCTTGTCATGCTCATCGATAGCCTTGTATTTTGAATTGGCAATGCAAATATAGATATATTTCCCGAAATACAGGCCCTTCCAATTAAGAATTATGTCTATGCCTGTCAGTTTTTGCATTCCGTCACGCATAATTCTTAAAACGCAAGTTGCGTTTACAAAAACGCAGGCTGCATATGTAAAAACGCAGGCTGCGTTTACAAAAACGCAAGCTGCGTTTTAAGAATTGTGTGTGCCTCTTATGCTATTATCCCCACATTCCCCTATTTTTCCTGTGCCTTAATTTTCAACTCTTAATTCTTTTTCGTACCTTTGTCGGTGTTTATCCTAACATGACAGACGATATGAAGAATTGTGTTGATTGCTTCATCCCCTGGCAGAGCGACGAACAGGTCAGGGGAACATTGGAGAACCTGCAGGCAGAGCCTGAAGTGCAGAGCGTTAACTTCATGCGAGAGGAAGGTCCGGGCAACACCCGAACCATCAAGCGCATCTCAGAGACAGCCACGGCTCCCTATACATTATTATATTGTAAGTACGACACCTTGCAGCTCGGCTATCATGCCTTGACGCGGCTCCTCACCATTGCCGAGGACAGCGGGGCAAAGATGATATATAGCGACCACTACAAAGCCCTACTCCAACCCTCCCCCCAAGAAGGGAAGCCTTCTGCTGCGAAACTCCCCTCCTCCTCGCGGAAGGGGTTGGAGGAGGGAGCTTTAATTGACTATCAATTGGGCTCTGTCCGCGATGACTTCCAGATGGGTTCGCTGCTCCTCTTCCGCACGGAGGCGATAAAGGCATATGTGGCACAAGAGAACCTTCACAACTACCAATACGCTGCCCTCTACGACTTGCGGCTCTTCATCAGCCGTGAGCAGTTGCCGCTGCACGTCGATGAGTTCCTCTATACAGAAGTGGAGCACGACACGAGGCTCAGCGGGCAGAAGCAGTTTGACTATGTTGATCCTCGCAACCGCGCCCGTCAGGTGGAGATGGAACGTGCCTGTACGCGGCATCTACGCGCACTGAATGCCTATCTGCACGGCGACGAGTACGACGAGGTGAACTTCTCCGAGGGCGAATTTGCCGTGGAGGCTTCGGTCGTCATCCCTGTCCGCAACCGCGAGCGCACCATTCGCGACGCCATTCGCAGCGTCCTGGAGCAAGAGACGTCGTTCCCCTTCAACCTCATTGTGGTAGATAACGGAAGCACGGACGGCACGACGGAAGCCATCGACGAGTTCGCCGGCGACGAGCGCGTCATCCACATCATCCCTGAACGCAACGATCTGGGCATCGGCGGCTGCTGGAATACGGCAGTGCATCATCCGCAGGTAGGGCGCTTCGTGGTGCAGCTCGACAGTGACGACCTCTACTCTTCGCCCCAGACCTTGCAACGCATGGTGGATGCCTTCTATGCCGAGGGCGCAGCAATGGTCATCGGCTCCTACAGGATGTGCGACTTCCAGCTGAACACTCTTCCGCCAGGCCTCATCGACCATCGCGAGTGGACGCTACAGAACGGCCGCAACAATGCGCTGCGCATCAACGGCCTGGGTGCGCCTCGTGCCTTCTTCACGCCCGTCCTTCGGGAACTACAAATACCCAACACCAGCTATGGCGAAGACTATGCTTTGGGCTTGATGATAAGCCGTCGCTATCGCATCGGACGCATCTACGACGAGGTCTATCTCTGCCGGCGCTGGGAAGGCAATAGCGATGCAGCGCTCAGTCAGGACAAGATCAACAAGAACAACACCTACAAGGACCACCTTCGCACCCTCGAGATAAAGGCACGTCAGCAGCTCAACCTGCTTTGGCAGCACAAAGTGACGGAAGAGGAACTCGAGGCTTTCTTCCAAAAGGAACTGGAGGAATGGCCAGAGGCAGCAGAGAGGTACAAGGCATTAGTCCCCTCCCAACCTCCCCGACGGGAGGCTTTAAGCGATTCCACTTCGGGGGAGGCAGAAGGGGGCGGCTTACACATTAAGTCACTCCCCTTCGGGGGAGACGGAAGGGGGCTGTCTGTCCAATGGAACCCTGCCCGCATCGTCTCTACAGGCGCTTCCATCGACAAGAAGAGCATCAGCGAGCGGCCTTGCTTCCTTTGCGACAACAACCGTCCGAAGGAACAGCACAAGCTTATGACGGAGAAGCACTTTCAGATTCTCGTCAACCCTTATCCCATCCTGCCACAACACTTCACCATACCGATGCGCAGGCACACGCCGCAAAGCATCTACAGCAGCTTCGGCACACTTCGGCGAATGGCATGGGACTTGCCGAAGCACATTGTATTTTATAACGGGCCGCTGTGCGGAGCATCATGCCCCGACCATATGCACTTGCAGGCGGGAAGCCGAGGCATCGTGCCTTTGGAGCGCGACTGGACGATGTACGAGAAGGGCTTGAAGAAGCTCTATCCTCTGACCGGCGAGCAAGAGGCCTCGATGGAAGAGGCGGGCAATGTGGGCAGCCGCTGCGGCCTTTTCCTCTTGGAAGGCTACGCCTGCCCTGTGTTCGTCATACGAAGTCTGCCTGCCGAAAGCGACAGCTTGCTTTGCCAGCGGGTCTATAAGGCCTTGCCAATTGTTGGCGAAGAGACAGAGCCTCGCCTGAACATCGTTTGCTGGAGGCAGGAAGGCACTTCGAGCCGTCCCGACGAAATCGTAACCCTCATCTTCCCTCGAAGCAAGCATCGTCCCGACTGCTATTATGCCGAAGGCAAAGAACAACTGATGATAAGCCCGGGAGCCCTTGACATGTGCGGCCTCTTCATCACGCCTCGCGAACAGGACTTCAAGGCTATGACTGCCGAGAAAGCAGTGAGCATCCTGCAGGAAGTGACGCTTAGCGAAGAGGAGCTGAAGCCCATCATCGCAGAACTCACCGACCTCCAGACCCCCGGACCCTCTCCCGACCTCTCCCTTGTAGGGAGAGGGGCAAATACAAACGAGATGAGTAATAACTCCTCTCCCTACAAGGGAGAGGTCGGGAGAGGGTCTGAGTCCGTCTCCGTCGGCATTATGAAAGACACCGTCATACGCTTCTGCATGAACAGCCCTTATCAAGCCAAAGGCAACGAGGTGACGGGCGAGCAAGTAGCGGAATACACCGAAGGCGGCATCCGCTGGAAAGACAATGTCTATCAGGAGTTGACGTTTAGGCCAGCCCCCTCCCCCAACCCCTCCCCCGAGGAGGAGGGGAGAAGTGGCGGCGAAGTAAGCCTCCCTCCTCGGGGGGAGGTTGGAGGGGGGCTTTCTTTCACCCTTCACGGCGTCACCATCGGCCAGAAGTTTCATTGGGAACGGCAGGAATCGCAAACCTTCAGCGGCATCCTCAAGCTTGTGGTTGACGAGGACAAGATTGTCGCCATCAACATCCTGCCCGTCGAGGACTACCTGACAAGTGTCATCAGCAGCGAGATGAAGGGCAGCTGTTCGCTCGAGTTCCTAAAAGCCGCTGCCGTCATCAGCAGGAGCTGGCTCTATGCCCAGATGCAACGCCGGCAGGAACACGCCGAACAAGCCGCGCCATTCTTCTCGTTTGTCAAAGGCGAGGGCGAGAGCATACGCTGGTACGACCGCGAAGACCACACCATCTTCGATGTCTGCGCCGACGACCACTGCCAACGCTATCAGGGCATCACCCGGGCAAGCAACCCGAAAGTGGCAGAGGCAGTCAGCGCGACTCGGGGGCAAGTGCTGATGTACGACGGACGCATCTGCGATGCACGCTTCGGCAAGTGTTGCGGCGGACAGACAAACGAGTTTCAGTATTGTTGGGAGAACATCGAGGTTCCCTATCTGCGCTCCGTCAAAGACCCCTACTGCAACACGAGCGACAAGAAGATACTGCGTCAAGTGCTCAACGACTACGACCTCGAGACACACGACTTCTACGAATGGACGGAAGAACTTTCGCAGGAGGAAGCACACGACCTCATCTGCAAGCACCTGAAGATGGAGCTCGGACCAATCCTTGGCATGGAGATTGTGGAGAAAGGCCCTGGCGGACACATCAGCAAGCTGCGCATCGTGGGGCAGGAGAAGTCGTTCATCGTGGGCAAGGAGCTGGAGATACGTCGCATGCTCAGCACCTCACATCTAAAGAGCAGCGCCTTCACCGTCGAGACAAAGAATGTGCGCAACGGCATCCCTGGCCGCTTCATCCTGCATGGTCACGGCTGGGGGCACGGCGTCGGCCTCTGCCAAATCGGTGCCGCTGTCATGGGCGAACAAGGCTACAGCTACAAGAAGATTCTCAAGCACTATTATACCGGAGCACAGATAGCAAAACTGTAAATACCGTCTCAAGGCTAAACAAAAAGGCTAATGGCAAATACCCTTTACATCTTCAACCCCGAGAATGATATGGCTTTGGCGGATGGGAAGCCGGGCTATACGGCACCCGCGCAGATACAGCAGATGCGGCGGGAGCTGTGGTGGCTGCCGCAGTGGTGGGCAGAGGAGGGTGACATCGTTTGGAACGGCGAGGACAGACTGACGTTGGAGGATGATGCGAGAATCGTGCCGTGGGGCTGGAGTGCGGCACTCTGCCACCAGCTGAGGCAGGCAGGCGTGCAGGAGTCGCTGCTGCCCTCTTCGGAGAAGCTCGAGCACATCCGCCAGCTTTCTCACAGGCAGACGGCGGTGGCTTTATTGAAGGAACTGCACGGGCAGCTTCCGCTCGACGGGCATATTGCCGGCGAGAGCACGCTTTGCAAAAGCATGGAAGAGGTGGAGGAGGCCATAAACGGTCTGTCCCGCGACTCCTCTCCTGTGGGAGACAGCAACAGTGTGTTGCTGAAATCCCCTTGGAGCAGTAGCGGAAGAGGCCTTATGCCGACGGACAACGGGCAGTGGAAGGCTTGGGCAAAGCGCATCCTCAAGGCTCAGGGAAGTGTGGTTGTGGAGCGGCTTCTGCACAAGATAACCGACTTCGCCCTGGAGTTCTGGCTCGACGGCAAAGGCGGCGTGGCGTATCGGGGGCTGTCCCTCTTCTATACCAACGAAAGAGGCGCCTACCTGGGCAACTGGGTGGCTCCCGAAGGGCAGAAGTTCCAGTGGCTGGCGCAATACATCCCTGCCGGGTTTCTTGTGGAAATCAGGAGATGGTGGGAGGAACGGCTGAAGCAGTTCGACTATAGCGGCCCTGTGGGCATCGACATGATGCTTGCCGAAGAGGGCATCTGCCCTTGCATCGAGGTGAATTGGCGCATGACGATGGGCCTTGTCTCGTGCATGGTTGCCGGGCAAGGCCGCTACGGACGCATGGTCGTGGAGTATATCTACGGCCACTATTCCGCCGAAGTGGAAGCCTTTGGCTGACAGAAGATTCCCCTCCTGTCAGAGCCGGGACGTCGCGCACGCGGCTTTATGCATTGCCGAGCGTGCCTTCCATGGGGATGGCGCCTGTGGGGTTTTGTTGGGGTACGCGCTTGAAGGCGATGTTGTTGCGGAGCATCTGGCCGGGATTGACGAGGGGGAGTATCTGCTTGGGAATGCCTGCCTCCTCGCTGCGGACTGCCATGATGCCGCGTGCGCTGCCGATGGTGATGTCCGCCATGTGCTGCACGAGGCCTGCGGGCAATACCCACTGGTCTTCGTTGAGCTGATAGAGCGAGCTCCAGCTGTCGCGGGTGAACTCGAAGACCGTCTGAACACCGAGGATGAGCTGCGTGATGTCGTTCTTCTTGTACTCGAAGTTGGCGTTGCAGCGCACGATGCGCTTGTCGGTCTCGCAGTTGAACTGCAGCTGGTTGTTGATTTGCATCTCGCCCTCCGGCCATTCGTTGGCAAGGTTGACGAACTGTAACTGCCTGACATCCATCAGGCGGAACTGGATCTGAATCTGTTTCTGTTGTGCCATTTTGTGTATGATTTTTATTGATTTTATAAGTTGCTGAAATTGAGTCGGCGTGTCGTGTTGCAAAACGCACCGTGCCGCGATGGCCGACACACCGTGCTGCGTTTGGCAACGCACCGTGCCGCGTTTGGCAACACACCGTGCCGCGTTTATCTGTGTGCCTTGATGGTCATTGCGTTGAGGTAGTAGAATTGGTTAGGGTTCGTGTTGTTCGAGCCGGGCATCACCGTGACCAGCACTTCGCCGTCGGCCGTTGGGCGTATGCCTTTCACGGTCGCCGTCTCCTTGAAATTATTGGCCGACTGTATGTCGTCGGCTTTCGTCTCCTCTCCCCGGACGACGAAACTTGTCTGACGGAAGTCTTGGCATTTGTCGCGGGAGCTGAAGAAGCAGAACTCGTACTTGAGGTTCGGGTTGAGGTGGCTCAGGCGGAGTGTGGCACTCTGTCGTGCGTTCTGACCTCCGAACTTGCCCGTCGCATACCCCCACACGCATGACTGCGACACCTCGGCGGGCATCAGCATCCTGGTCGTAGTGTATGCCGCTCCGTTGCTGTTCGTGCCACAGAAGTCGCCGGTGAAGGTCACGAGGATGCCCGTCGGGTTCATGTGGCTGTCGTGGATGCTGGTGTGCGTGCGGAGGGCGGGCGTGATGTCGTTCCATGCGGGGTCGGACGTTTGGTCGGCTCCAAAGTTGAGCTTCACCACTCCCGTCGGCACGATGTCGTTCACGGCAGGGAAGCCCTCCTGGTCGAGCACGGTGCATTCGTAGGGACGGCTGACGGCCTCGTGCGCCGCCACCTGGCAGGTGTGGGCAGTCAGGAAGTCAACACCCTCTGGACGGTAGCTGAAGCCGAC
>Ga0310694_10007737_pt1 | contig 10052 bp, 11 predicted proteins | sample 174DNAGHGhighgp2_FD_203884 | JGI IMG/M metagenome (GOLD analysis project Ga0310694, IMG submission 203884) | Sheep rumen microbial communities from Palmerston North, Manawatu-Wanganui, New Zealand - 1742 DNA GHGhigh gp2 (v2) (version 2) | ecosystem: Host-associated > Mammals > Digestive system...
TCTAAACCAAACGAGGATTTTACAGTAAAATACATACTATCTTTCAATAATACTTTCACATATACACCTATAAAAAATGGAATACAATGATTTAATACAAGTTCTATGGGTAGAAGACGACCCTGTGGTTACAGAAACATATCCTATCAAGGCGGAAAATTTCAATTTACAGCTGGTACCATTTTCGAATTGGGATGATGGCAAAAAAGCACTTAAGAGCGATTATAATAGATGGTCGGCAATCATTTTAGATGCAAAATGCAAACAACATCGTGATAGTTCTGATAATGCTGTGAAATTTCTTGGTGAAGCCTTAAAAGACATTGCGGTTATAGGTAAGGAAAAAGGGAGAATAATACCATGGTATATTCTTACAGGCGGTGATGAATCTGAAGTTTCTGATTCAATTACAGATGATCGTATGGAATGGGATTCTGAGTGGACAAAAGCATACAACAAAAAATACTATTCAAAAAACGTTGACAATGAAATGTTGTTTAAGCGAATTAGATACCACGCAAACATTTCTCCAAGATATCAGATACTGACAATGTATCGCGATGTTTATGAACAACTGAAACAACTAAACATAGATGTTCGTGAAGACATTATAACAATATTAGAAGCAATCCACTTCCCTAATGCTCATATGGATTTCAATCCGCGTTATTTTTACAACCCATTAAGACAAGCATTAGAGTGTATTTTTAGGAATTTTGGGAAAGTCAACATAATTCCTGAAGTGTTCTTTTCGGGTGATAAAGTCAATCTAAACCAATGTTTTATGTTTCTTATCGGGAAAGATGCTGAAAAAATGGGATATAAACATTGCGATGGAGGAATAACACCGAGGCACATTCAAGAAATGATGTCTTTGATTATTAGCTTAGGGAATGCCCATTCTCATTCCGCATACACAAATCATACCACAAAATTAACAGAAAAGGAGACTCAAAATTATGATAGTTATATTACCAGCGTTGGAGACAGCTCTAAACTGTTAGTCTTCAGCATTACACTACAGTTCTGTGAAATACTTCTATGGGCAAATAACTATATAAAAACACATTCAGACAAAGAAGAAAACCGAAACAAGTGGATGCAGATAGATATGGTAGATGATATCAAAGAGGCTAATCGTGATATTGTTGGAATAGTAGAAAAGGGAACGGATGGAGTATATCACATTGAGAATAAATATATGTTAAGTAAAAATTTGATAGAAAGTAAAAAATTGATGAGTAAAACAATTAAAATAATTCGGATGACAGACAATAAGAATGAGGATACCCGGGAAAATTATCCTTATTTCGTTTGCAAATTCGATATTATAGACTAAGACATAGCCATAACTTGCGCAAATACATTGCGCCACACGGTTGTACTTTTGCATCCGAAACCAAAAGACAACCGATATGGAAAACACAGACTTCCAACTTGACAAGGATAACCTCGAACAGCAGAAGGCTTTCGAACTTGTTGCCAACACAAACACCAGCCTTTTTATCACCGGTAAGGCTGGCACCGGTAAGACCACTTTTGTAAAGTGGATTCAGAAGGAGATTGACAAGAACTTCCTCGTACTGGCACCCACGGGTATTGCCGCCCTCAACGTGGGTGGTCAGACGATGCATTCGTTCTTCGGATTTCCCTTTGAGGTCATAGGCCCCAGAACTGTATTTGAAGTTTCGCTGGAGAAAAGGCAGACACTCGAAAAAACAGACACCATCATCATCGACGAAGCATCGATGGTGCGGGCAGATTTGGTGGACGGAATGGATCGTTTCCTTCGTGCGCTCACTCGTTCACACTTGCCGTTCGGAGGCAAGCAGGTGGTGTTTGTTGGCGATCTTTTCCAGTTGCCGCCTGTTGTCAAGATGGGCACAGCTGACGAAGAGATGCTGCGAGCTTTGTACGGTGAGGGTACTCCCTATTTCTATAAGTCCTACGTGTTGAAACGAATGAACCTGCCCAAAATCGAGTTCCAGAAGGTGTATCGCCAGCAGGACGAACCCTTCCTGTCAATACTGAACCGTATGCGTGTGGGCGACAACACCCAGGAGGACTTCGAATACCTCAACGAGCGAGTGAGCAGCGACGACAAGGTGGGCAACTACTCTGTGACGTTGACGGCATACAACAAAATGGCCGAGAGTATCAACAAAATGAGATTGGATGAGATTGAGGCGGAGGAATTCTGCTATGAGGGCGTGATTGAAGGAAAGTTCAAACTGCAAGATGCACCCGTGCCCGCAAAACTGAGCCTCAAAGTTGGTGCACAGGTAATCTTCTGCCGGAACGACTATCCGAGAGGAGTGGTGAACGGGACAATCGCTCTCGTTTCCGAACTGGGCGAAGAACAAATCAAGGTGCGCCTGGAGGATGGAAAAGAAATGAAAGTCGAGAAAATGGAGTGGGAGAGCAAAGAAAGTGTATATAACCCCGAGACACGGAAAGTGGAATCTGAAGTGGTGGGAACATTCGTCCAATATCCAATAAAACTCGCATGGGCAATCACTATCCACAAGTCGCAGGGTATGACATTCGACCGTATGCACTTTGATCTGACTCGTGGTACTTTCGCACCCGGGCAGGCATACGTGGCCATCAGCCGTATGCGTTCAATTGAGGGCCTTACGTTGAGCAACAAGTTGCGCCCATACCATATCGTGCAGAATACAGAGATAAAGGCTTTTGCCAACTCGTTCAACGATGTGCCGATGATTGACGAGGAATTGGCCTTTGGGCAGCAATACTCACAATGCTATAATAGACAGGATTACGACGGAGCTGCAAAGGTATGCCTGCTGCATATGATTGACAAAACGAAGAAAGGAGATTACCGCAATGCTGCCCTTTTGGCCAAAAGGATGTTCGACGTGATGCTTGACGACGAGTGCCTGATGGGAATGACCACAGGGATAGCACTACTGAAAGATTGCAGTATGACGTGCAACTTTCTGAATGCCGTGTTGTGCCTCTACAGCGGACGAAATGATGAGGCCATTGGCTATGCCGATATGGTCCTTGGCAGGAAAGTGTGTTTGGAGGCGATGTTCATCAAAGGACGTGCGTTGTTTGCGTTGGGGCACTATGAAGATGCTTTTGCTATCCACGAAAAGATTGTTTCTATCTCATCGGAAGCTGAGGAGAAGGTGGAGATTGACAAAAAGCAATATCTGTTTGAGGCACGCACAAAGCAGGCTTTGGGCAAATCTACCATAGAAGCCTGCCGCCATCTGGTGAAACTTTGTCCGAAATATATTCCCGCCTATGTGATGATACGCGAGGAAGCAATGGCTAATGACTGTCAAATAGTGATGGATGATGATGAAACTGAGAATGTACTGGTTGATGCCTTCAACAACAAGGAACTTGGCTCCGCCGATTTTGAGAAAACAATGGAAGAAGCAGACAAGACAAACGCCACATTCCGAGTCTTTAGCAAGAAAATTTGCAAAATCGAGATAAAGGATGTTAACCTTTGACCATAAACTGACATTAAGATATAGAAACAACAAAAAACGCAGTAAAATGGAAACAATCGTCTTATTAGTAATCGCGGTAAGTCTCGCGTACGGTGTCGGCTGCTTGGGCCGCAAACGGAAAATCGGATTTGGAATGGCATTTGTCATTTCTCTGTTCAACGTCTTCGTCGGCTTGATAGCGGTGCTCTGCTCGAAGAAACTCGATGATATAAACCCTAACGACAAGGAGGAAAGAGTATGAAGATAGCCGGATGGATATGTGTCGTCATGGGCGGGATCGCATGCCTCGGTGCAGCCTTGGCGGGACATAATGTGTTTGGTCCTGTCTTCTGGATGGGTGTTGGAATCACGTTGTTGTATTTCGCAAAGCATAAAGCAAAATGAAAGATAAACGCCATGGATGTCATAATTGAATTGTTGATATACATTGGAATCGTGTCGATAGAGGCACTGGTATGGGTATATATTAAATCGTACTGGGGTGATATTTTGTGTAGAAAGGATTTCGATAGGATGAAAATGAGCCTTCTCCAGTTGTTGCAGGAAGATGGCTATTCGTGCGAGATGAATGAAGGTCGAATTGTCCTTACCTATTGCCAGGAGTTTTTTGTGATATTCTTTGAGGCAAGTCAATTCGGGAAATGCGAGAGTGACAATTGCCGACTACTATAAAATTGAGGGAATGCAAGACGTATCCCCATTCATCATGGATGCAGTAATGGGACGCGCCATACATATCAATAGACGTACTCCCAATATCGCCTACGAAGATACTTGCGTATGCTATTATGCAACTGATGTCAGAAATATCAGGCATTACTATTGTGGGCTACGTTCTATACTCAAAATGCTGATAGAAAACGAAAATTGGGCGCGTCAAGATTTCCTTCAGTTTCATAAGGATTTCGGTCGAAAATCGCAGGCCGATAATGAAAACCATATAGGGTTAGACCCTCGACAGGTGATGAGTCTGAAAAGATGCAACATTCAGTGGCGGCAGAGTCAACGGAAAAGAGTTTACCTAAGTCGGCAAAATAAATGACGCGATTGGTACGTTATAACATCATTTACATACAAACACATGACAATGAATACAAAAATAGCATTTCGAATCACCCTTGTAGCACTGTGCCTGCTGGGGCTCTCCGCTTGCGGCAGTACGAAGAGGAGCACGGCGGGAACCGATGATCTTCGCTGGCCAGACTTCCTGCGGGAGTGGGTGGCGGAATACGAAATCCGTGAGCCGCAACGGTTGGCTATCATCGACCAGATAGACACGCTGTATCGGCTCATAGAGGACAGCACGGAGAACACCGATTTGCTGTGCGAGAAGATATGCCAGACGCAAGGCATCATCAGCGACGCCATCGTGCACGACTCCTCGCTCGTGTTCTCCCAGATGATGCGGGCCACGGCTCGCAACCTCTACGGTCAGATTTACAACAACCCGTGGTTGCTTAAACTGGGGTGCGGCTGCGAGGTGCTGGAGTATCTCTTTATTGATTCCAGATGGTACACCTCCTCCAGAGAGAACTTCGATATCATGTACACTACGATGCTTGGGCTTTCGTGGGAGGCACCGTACCGTTTTGCCAACATGGTGCTCACCAAGGGGGACGACAGCGAGCTCGCGACGGCAATGCTGATCGTGTACAACTACGCCGATACCGTCATCGACAATCTTCAGGTCTCGTTCACCGACAGCGAGAACGCCGTTATCGACCGGTTGACCGAGGAGGACACCTATGTGGACGTCCCCGATACCGGCGTAAAGCGAATGATGATGCCGCCCTATTTGGTGATGAACGCGTTGGCCTCTGGCGGAACGATGACGATATCATACGACACGCCCAACGGACGGGTGGAGATTGTTGGCACCCCGCAGATCCATTTCCTGGAGCAGATCGAGGACTGCCCCCGGTTGAAAGCGGTGCTGCAGGAGGCACAAGCAGAGTAGCCGACGCGAGCCCGAATCAGGTATCATTACACCATTGCTACGGTATTCACACCTTAGACTTACCATATACCGACGTAGAAGTTGATCAAAATTTGGGTAAAAGGGGAGTAAAATCAATAGACTTGTTAAGCGCTTGTGATTTGCTGATATAGGTTGTCACTTTTGTGCCTTGCGACTGGATTGAGTTGATGGGTTAATAATTATCGACTGTTTTTGTTGTCAGCTGACTGCGGATGCGGCTGAAAACGGTTTACTCTGATCAAGAGTCGAGAGGGTAAGCAGGTGTTTCGGAAAGTGGTTGCTGATCGTGGATGAGTGGAAATGCAGAAAATCGAGCAGGAGATATGGATGATTGGGAGTGAATCGGATCAAAAATGATTGAATTTTGTGTGTCTTTTCATCAGTATGAGCCGATAATTGAAAAAATAATGCTATTTTTGCACCGATTTTTAAAATGCACCACCAATGGATATTTCACGAGAAATACTACAATATCTGCACTATCATCCGCAGTCGTCGCGCGATGAAATTGCCGAACCGTGAGATAGAACGGTTGTTGCTTGGCGATGGATTCCATTCACGCACACGGATAAAGAAAAGCAAGAAAGTGTATTGTAGGAAAAGGAAGCATCGGGATGTTTTTGGATGAATGTGATAGCTGAAAAGCGAGCGGGTAATTTGTCATACCGCATCGACTAAGGTCTAAGGCAACCTATGGGAACCACCCATACCCCATCTTGTGGACGACGGTAGCTGTAGTCACCCACAGCGGTAAGAACCATTTTGAATGACGGCGCAGGCATTTTGTCGAGATTGATTTGCCCGGCAAGTTTATTCAATGTCAAGGCACCTTTCTCTATTTGATCGTTTCCACCAAGCTTAATCTCAATTAGGGCATAAGTGCCGTTGCGCCGATGCAACACAGCATCACACTCAAGGCCAACAGCATTCCTGAAATGGAAAAGTTCTCCATCTAGGGCATCTGCATAAACACGCAAGTCGCGAATCGCCAGTGATTCAAAAAAGACACCTGCCGCTTTGAGGTCATTGATCAAATCATCAGGACCTATATATAATGCAGCCGCAGCAATGCTTGGGTCGGTGAAATATCTGGTTTCGGAAGTTTGGATTGCTGCCTTGCTACGAAGATTAGGGTTCCACGCTGGCATATCTTCAAGAACAAACAGTTTTTTCAAGGAATCTATATAATCGGATACAGTCTCATAGGAGATTGTGCCATTGTCGTTTTCCTTGATATCTTCGCTTATTTTCTTCAGACTGACCGACTGCCCTATAAATCGTGCATAAGAGCGCATTATTAGCCTTGTCCGCTCACTATTCCGTCGGGCTTTATCCATTCTTAATATATCGACTTTGTACACTGCTTCATAATAATCCCTAGCCTGGTCAAGTGCAATATCTCCATCAAGAAAGGAGGCCTGCGGCCATCCTCCACGACATATCAAAAATGCTATTTGTTTCAGGTCAAGCATATTCTGTTGAGGTGCTGCTTCTTTGCATTCAAACAAATCGGCCAAACTGACATTTCCGTTTGATTCTCCTGACTCCCATAGGCTCATAGTCCGCATTCGCAACCTTGCTATTCTCCCTGTTCCACTATGGTGAATGGATTCGATATCGGGAGGGACACTACTACCAGTGAGAATGAACTGTCCAAAGTCCTGCCTATTATCCACTTCCGAACGCACAATATCCCATAGTTCTGGCATTGTTTGCCATTCGTCTATCAATCTGGGGACGGCTCCATTGGTAAGAGAAGATGGGTTGACCTGAAGAGCAAGCATAGCGTTGTTAAGAACAGTGGTATCACCTAAGTTGAGTACGCTTTTAGCTATTTGTTTGGCCGTGGTGGTTTTTCCGCACCATTTCAGGCCCTCAATCAAAACAGCGCCTTTACCCATCATTTTTCGTATAAGTAGCTTGTCTGCAATGCGTTCTTTATATGTATGCATAGGGAATATGATTATTTTTAAGTTGCAAAATTACATAAAAATAACAAATTACAAAAATATTCCGCAACTTTTTATGATTTCACTCCGCAACTTTTGACGATTTTACTCCGCAACTTTTGACGATTTCATTCCGTAACTTTTGATTTTTGTGGTGCAAAATAAGACGATGTGGTGGCAGGTGCTCTATGTTTGGAACTCCCATCCCAAGATGTAAAATAATGCAGTTTGATTAAGAATTTTTATGTAAAATATCGCAGTCTGAGGTGGTCATTTTATTAAATAAAATTGTCTTTGAAAAATATTTCGTATTTTTGCAGTCGTGTTCGTGTCTTGAACCATACAAAAGAATAGTACAAACCTTTAATACACAATCAATATGAAAACACTTAAAATTATGTTCTTTGCAGCTATGACGGCTTTGCTCTTTGCATCTTGCGAAAAAGAGGAAGAGCCTCAGACCACCGTGGAGGAGGCTGCTGCCAACACTTTAGTAATCAATGATAAGACCTATCATCTGAACAGCCACTACCGGATTTCGCTGAGCGGCCGCACATACGCCGATGGCGAAACCACGGAGCTGGGTGACGACGGCATTGCGCTATTTCTTGTGCGTGCCGACGTTGAGGAGGGCAGTGCCAACTGCACTGTTGACCTGACGCAGTCGAGTAGCACCGTCGAATATGCTTTCGGTGTGAGAGGCCTTTCTTTTTATTTCAGCCAGGACGACCATAGCGACACCGACGTCTATGGCTCCATCGGCGAAGAGAACTACGAGAGTTCCATCTTCACCTCGGGCACTATGACCGCCACCAAAACCAGCGACCTCTTCACCTACAAGGTCACCGGCACCCTGAAAAGTGGCGACAAGGTGAGTTTCCACATCAGTGTTCCCGCCTCCGAGTGGGAGCATCTGGACTGGTGATATGCCCTTCGACGGCTACCGCACCTCGAAGCCAGTCCGACCATCGCCTGCTGGAGAAGGTTGCGGTGTTTTACTAACATTTTAAACGACACGGAAGCCAAATCGAGCTTCCGTGTCGTTTTTTATTCTTCCTTCAGAAGTTCGTCCACCTCGTCGCCAAGTTCGCGGTATTTCTTTTTCTCGCGTTTGTTGACAAGGAAGCCGACCAACAGACCTGTCGGGACAGTGCTAAACAACGTGATGAGGCCGTCGAAGGTGCTTCGGTTGAATTGATAGACAATAATTGCAACGATAAATATTCCGCCCAGGATTTGAATTATGCGGTTTCCGCGCTGGCTGCTGTTGGTGCAGTTGTTCACCGTCTCGCGCAATGTCTGCAGCCCGTCGCGGCTGCCCGTAAGCGGACGAATAAGATTGAATGTGGTCAGAATACCAGAAACTATAATCAGTGCCATTAAAAAATCGAAAGCCACAACCAGCCACAGGTCGAGTATGCCTTCCGCGAAATGCAGAAACGTGACAAACGCAGCCCCCACAGCCAAGACAATGCTGTAGAATAGGTTACGGTTAAAGAGATGCTTTGCGTGGCGTTCGACGGCACGCCGCCATACGTCGCTGTGGAATGTGCTGTGATGTTCTATATGCTGTTGCAGGCCGCAGAGTTCCTGTTGCAGTTCCTGCTTGATGTCCAAATTGTTTTCCATTTTGCAAGTGAATTAATCGGTTATTTTTTTGAGTTTTTCGCGAATGCGGACCAGTCGCACGCTTACATTGTCGACGCTGATGCCCATTATGGCTGCAATCTCGTCGTAGGGCAAATCCTCGAGCCACAGCAGTATCAGCGCACGGTCGAAGGGGTGGAGCTTGCCGATGCGACGGTGCAAGCGAGAGGCTGCCGGACATTGCTCCTCGTCGGCAAAAAGGTCCACATCGACATCGAGGGGGTTGCTGTCGGGTCGGCGACGCGAATGGCGATCAGCACTGATGCAGGTGTTCAGTGCCACGCGGTACACCCACGTCTTCTCCGAACTTTGCCCTCTAAAGCTGTCGAACCCCTGCCACAGCCGGATAAGCACCTCTTGTGCCAGGTCGTCGGCCTCTTTCCGCTCGTTGGCGAAGAGATAGCAAACCGAATAGATTGTCTGCCGTTGCCGTTCGACGAGTTGTTCAAAGGTTCGTTCCTTTTCTTCTTTGTTTTTCATTGTTTTGTATTTACACGTTAATCCCAGTGAATTGCCTCTATGGGCGTTTCGGATTTAAACCATTTTTGCCCATTAGACGCGATTCTTGTCGAAAAACTACACCCCGGTCGAAGATTTTTTTGCAATTGTAAAAAAATCCATCCGGGAACGCAATGCAACACAGGTACGTTTGTTGTTCGGGCGGTTACAATCCCATCACGTCGCGGGTGCGGTTGAGGGTGTTGCGTCCCACGATGTAGGCGTAGCAGGCCGAGGGCATATACTGCAGGTTGCCCCAGGGCAGGCTCTTCAGTCCGCTTTGTGTCATCGTGGTGACCAGTGCCTGCGAAAGGCCGTTTTTCTGCATAAAGGCGCGGAGAGAGCTCAAATCGTCGGGATTCTCATAATAGCGGTCGCTCCATTTCACCTCGACGGCCCAATCGGGCTTCATACGCCCCATATTCACGCCGACGATGTCCACCTCGCCCATTGCCTTCTTGCCTTGCCGCCAGCTGGCGTAGGCAATGTCGG
>Ga0310694_10007738_pt1 | contig 10052 bp, 9 predicted proteins | sample 174DNAGHGhighgp2_FD_203884 | JGI IMG/M metagenome (GOLD analysis project Ga0310694, IMG submission 203884) | Sheep rumen microbial communities from Palmerston North, Manawatu-Wanganui, New Zealand - 1742 DNA GHGhigh gp2 (v2) (version 2) | ecosystem: Host-associated > Mammals > Digestive system >...
ACTCGGGGTCCTTCATGTAGGCAGGCAAAATCACTTCGGGGTGGCCAAAAAGCACTCCCCCCTTGCAACGGATGCTCTTCTTGAGTTGCGTATTGTACTTAAAATGCACCAGACCGTTCTGCGAAACCGATGCCGGAACTTTCGGCTTCGCCGGTTCCTTGGGAGCATCGGTATTGTTCCCGAACAGATCAAGTTGCAATCCGAACAAATTCATTTTTCGCCAATCAGACCTTCAAAGCGGTTCACGGCCAAGAGTCCGCCAAAGTAGCTTTCGGGCAAATCCAGCAACGAATAATGTTCCGAGATTCCGTACACGGCATCTTCGATGCTATCCGGCAAGTAAACAATGTAGCTATCGTTTTCGGGCGTCTGCAAATGCTCCGGAGTGCAAAACTTCGGGTCTGTTTCGCTAAAATACATCCGACAAGACACCGGACGCAGCGGGTACACCGTACAATCGCCTTTCTTGTCCGAAAACGGGCACGGATTCCAGGCGCTAAAATAATCGTGCAAGGCCTTGTCTTCGGCGTAATCGTCCAAATCCATTTGGGCAGGCACCGCCCCCTCGGCGCGGCGCGTCTCAAAAAATTTGCTGAACAGCGATGACCTTACCTGGCATGCCTCCATAATATCGAGCAAGTCATTCCGCCCCCGGAGGTCGCAATACAATGTCACCAGTTCAAAAGGTTCTACCGACATGGGGTAATGATGGCAGCAATTTCCGCAAGCGGGCCTACACTGGATCGGGCGCGGCTGCTGCGGCAAAACCGCATCCAAATACTCCGAAAAAAGCCGGTGATATTCGCGGGTGAACTCCATAACCTTAGGGAGTTCCTGCAGCAAGTTATCGGGTCCTATCGCCGATTCTCGCCCCAAAGATGCAGCAATTGCATCCAGGCGATCTCTTTCCGCCCTCAAAAGGGTTGCAAGGCGCATTTCGGCCAAGCGAAAAGCCTTTGTCGGAAAATACTCTCGATAAGATTCCATACTACAAAGATAGATATTTTACCAAATTATGAAAAACAAGCCCTAAAAACCCGCGTTTATCGAAAGAATTTCAAAAAACCTCACAAAAAACAGATAATAGATGTCTTTTTGTAAGAATAATGTTATCTTTTGGGAAAATGGGAAAAGTGTAATGAAAAACGTACGTAAATCCAAATTTTTATGGGCTTCGGCATTTATAATTTCTTTAGGGATTGCCGGATGCAACATCTTTAACCCGACTGAAAGCATCAACATCAAGGACAACGACGCGGAAGCCCTCACCTACGAAGGCTACAAGAAGATCCGCAACAACGAATACTCCGAAGCCGAGTATTATTTCAACAAGGCCATTGCCGCCGACTCCAACTATTCCCAGGCCTGGTTCGGACTCATGAAGGCGACACTGAACCGCATGTTGAACGGCACCCAGGAAACCAACGTATTTTCGCTTCTTGCCTACGTAAACGCCAGCCGCGATTCCAAGGTTCCTTTCTCGGGAATGTCTGACGAAACTGCAGCACAACTCCAGACCACCATTGATTCCGTAAACGTCATTGCAGACCAGTTTATCAAGCGCGACAAGGCCGGACAAACCGACAGCATCGTTACCTATAAGTCCTTTTCCGAAGGCTACATGGTTCTCCAGATGATGAAAACCATGCTCGTGCTGCGCAAAACGACGGCCGGCATGAACGGCTGCTCCCTGCAAAAGAACCAGGACAATTCCTGCGACATGGCTTCCGTCTTGAACAATCTTAAGAACGACCCGGCCGAAACCGTGGAATCATTCAACGCAGTCTTCAAGACATGCGAAGAAAGTCCCGAAAGCATGACCAAGATGTTCGACAGCTACCTGCAAGGTTTTGACAACTTGAAAGAAGACGCCCAGCACACTGCAGTGAGCAGCATGTGCGGCGCATTGGCCAAGGAAACCGAAGATGCCAAGAATAACGAGGACCAGCAAGCCAAGACTTTGAACATCATCATCGGCCAGTTCGGCTATAGCGACATTATAGATGACGATGGAGACGGTTGCGTCGATGAAGAAATCTACGACGGCGAAGACAACGACGGCGATGGAGAAATTGACGAAGACGTGAGCGACAAGACAAACGAAATCGTATACGACAACGATATAATTCTTAAAAACGTTACCGCCGGAAAGACCGCCATCAGAGATCTCCGTGTTGTCAAGAAAGCCGGTCCGAACGAAAAATATACGACCGTCGATATCGACATGAACGGCATAATCATCGCCAACGGCAAAAACGAGGCTGAAAAAGACCGTGAGCTCGAAAATGAATGGAAATTTGTCCACCCCAAATACCAAGATCGCGTAGCCTCTGACGACCATCGCTTTGTTTTTGCAGCCGGCCTAGGTTTCAACCCGCAAAAACTGCCCTTCGAAGAGTTTATTGCATACAAGAGAGCCGTAGCAAAGGACACCCATTATCCCCCCTCCTACAATCTTGAATTCCGAAAGAAGTACATTGGCGGATGCTGGGCAAACTATAACGAGCAGCGCTTTATGAAGTGGTTTGAAGGGAGGAACTAAGCGATGAAAAAAATTCTGTTTTTCTTGATTTTAGCACTTGTAGTCGCCTCTTTCGCAGCCAAGGCCCCGACGCACCATTCCCTGCGTGCCGAAGCCATGGGTAACGCTCACGTAGCCCTCGTCGACGACAAGGAAGCAATCTACTTCAACTACGCAGGCTTGAGCCAGATTAACCGTTTGGGCAACTTCGAAAAGCGTCCAGAACAAGGTTACTACCCCCGCAACTTTTTGGGCGACATGCGCTTGAACTTGGGAGGTGCAGGTCCGTTCGAAACCTACTTTTCGACCTACAGCGTGGCAAAGGACTTGCAGAAAATTTACAAGAACGCAAGAAACTACGCCAACGATAATGGTCTGAGCCAGTCCAACGTACTCTTGGACACTCTCGCCGCTCACCCCGAACTGGTCCACAAGCTGAACAATTACGATCACAAGTACCTGACCATGAAAATCAAGATGGATGCCGAAATGGCGTTCCACGGATTCGGCGGTGCAATCTGGGTTGACGGTAACGTCGCGCCTTACCTGGACGGAGGCCTTATTCTTCCGTTCCTCGCTATCGATACCTTCTACGTCGACGGCGTGGCCCAGGCGGGTGTTTCTTACGGATTCACAAACAACCTCTCTGTCGGTTTGGGCGTCAAGATGGCCAAGCGTCAGAAAGTCGAAATGATTACTGTAGACGTGCTGAACTACGACGCTCTGCAAGATACCCTTGAAGACCGCTACCACGATGTCACCGACAACATTTTTGACTTCAAATCCGTTTCTGCCGGTATCGATTTGGGCGTACTCTACCAGCTCACCCGTGAATTCAGAGTCGGCGCATCTCTTCGTGACGTCTACTTTAAAGAACTGGCTGGCGACAAAATCACGCCGAACTTTACCGCAGGTTTCAACTACAGTCCCCGATTCTTCAACAAGAACACCGGTTACGCCCGTAAGTTCAATATCGCTTGCGACTATGCCGACGCATTCAGCAGCGAAAGGAACTACAAGGTATTCTCACACCTGAACATGGGTCTTGAAGTCGAGCAGAACTTGCTTGCATGGCCGGGCTACAACAACGAAATCCGAGCCCTCGCCCTACGCCTTTCGGGTGGTTTCAAGGGCGGCTACCCCTCTGCCGGTTTCGCCATAGAAGCGCTCCGATTCATTACGGTCGAATTCGCTACTTGGGCTGAAGAACTCGGTTATTACACCGGCCAGGACGAAGAACGTATCTACATGGGCCAGCTGAGTATCGGATTTTAATAAATTCGGAGTTCAGAATTCGGAGTTCAGAATTTCTTTCAGGCGGCTTCGCCGCGATTATTTAAAATCTTAATTATGAATTTTGAAATTCATAATTCAAAAAAATAGAGCGCAAGCTCTATTTTTTTTCTTGGGGGACGAGACGTTCCACGATACGGAACAAGTCGTTATAGATTTCGAGGAAGTCTTCGATCCAGATCGGGTCGCGTTCGCCCACCACATGGAAGGTTTCTTCAAGCGTATGCAAGGCATTGTACGGTCCAACCAGGCTTCCGGCTGGCTGCACCGAGCCGTGATACAAGTCGGTAGCCACCAAGCGGGCACGAAAACTACGCCTTAAGCGGGCAATGAGCGCCGTACGAAGCGACAAGAGTTCTTCATGAGCCTGTAAAAGTTTACCTTCGCGAATCCAGCCTTCAACCAGAGTCAAGCGGCGAATCGTCGATTCACGTTCCGTAGAAGGTACAAGCTGGCGTTTTTCAAGCAGGGTCTGCTTCAATTTGGCAGACATGCCCAAAAGCATTTCAGCATTCCAGAAAACCATGGGGTTTTCGGAGAATCGTTCAGACGAATCGACACGCGGCGTATGCGTCTTGATCCAACGATCCAATTTATCGGCCACCATGTTCGCTTCAGGGAGCCTATCGACCGCCAGATATTCTCCGGCACGGTTCAGCAGGTTTTCGGCATAGACCATACGCCAATGGGGCAGCTTCCCACTCTTGCGGATAGCATCGATTCCCGTACGCAATGTTTCCAAGCGTTCCTGCATAAAGGCCTTATTACTCCTTCGACATTTTCTGGAGCGGAGTCACACCGATTTCTACGCGGCGGTTCAGGCGGCGGTGTTCTTCGCTGTCGTTGGGGTACTTGGGCATGTGTTCGCCAAAGCCCGCGGCAAAGAGCCTGTCGGGCGGAAACCCCTGCGCAATCAAAGTCTTGACCACGTTCACGGCGCGTTCGGTAGAAAGGTTCCAGTTGGTATAAGTCTTGGACTTCACCGGAGTATCGTCAGTAAAGCCACTCACCATAATCACATCCGTAGAATCAAGAGCTTCCAGAAGGCCCTTGCTAATGCCACGAATCACGCCCTCGCCTTCTTTGGTAAGGTCTGCACCGTTAATCGGAAATAAGAACGAAGCCTGAATCTGAATCTTGCCGTCTTCGAGAGCAATGAGCCCCGCCTCGATAGAAGTCTGCAGGCTCTTGGACAAAAGCGCGTTGCGTTCAGCCGCAATTTTTCGCATCTGTTCCTGGCAGCTGAGCACTTCTTCTTCGGTACGCGTCAGGTCTTCGGCCTTCTGTTCCTTAAGGGTTGCCATGGCCACAAACGCAAGGATGAACAACGAAACCAGGGCAACACCCAAGTCCGTGTACGCCATCCAAGGATTGCTGTTTTCGTCTTTCTTGAAGCGCATGCTTAGCCCTCGACCTTAGGCTGCTGAACGGCAGAACGTTGAGTCTGTTCCAAAACTTCGAGCAAGATTTCCTGCGTCTTGACGGCGTTTTCCATAAGCACTTCGCTGGCGCGTTCGTGGAAGGCCTCCAGAGACTGGTTGAGGTGTTCCACAAAGCTTTCTTCTTCGTCGCGTTCGGCGGTATCGCCAGAGAGCTTTTCGAGAATCGTTTCGAGGCCGGCACGCAGCATTTCGAGGTTCGCGCTGAGTTCGGACTGGTTCACGCGCATGAGTTCCGCGGTTTCCACGATGTTGCCGCCCAGGGCGTCGGTTGCTTCCTTTTCCTTGACCACGCGGTTGTCAATGCTTTCGGTGAGAGCCTTCTGGGCTTCAAGCAGCACGGCAGAAGTTTCGGAAAGTTTCTGGAATGCGCCGAGAATATCCGAAGAAAGAGCAGAAAGTTTTTCGGCAACAGAATTGCTGAGTTCGGCAGAACCGGCCTGAGCCTTTTCGGCCACCTGCAAAGCCACATTCTTGAGGGTTTCGAGGCCTTCTTTCTGGCTGTCCACGTTTTTGAGCGTTTCGGCAGAAAGGCGTTCCATGAAGGATTTCCACTGTTCGTCGGACTGCTTGACCTGATCGGCCACGGCAGCAGCAATATTTTTCGTCGAATCGTTCATGGCCGATTCCGTTGCCGAAGCAACGCCATCGAGGCCCGCCTTCACATCGGAAGCGACCTTGGCAAGAGCCGTTTCCACGTTTCCGGATACGCCTTCGAGAGAACTCTTGAGCGTCGTAGAAATACCGTTCAACTTTTCGTCAAGCTTGCCCGGGATCGATTCCACAGAAGCAGAAAGCGTCTTGATGTTCTGTTCCATCGGAGTGAATGCGCCCGACAGAGAATCCTTGACCGAGGGGCCCAGGTTTTCGACAGCCTTGTTCATGTTCTGAGAGACATTGGCCAAGGATTCGTTCAACTTCGAAGTCATCGCAGAAAGTTCATCGCCTACCATGGAGACAACGCCCGAGAGTCCTTCCTTGACAGAAGACGCGACAACAGAGAGATTCTTTTCGACAGAATCAAACAGGCGTTCGAGTTCCGTCTGGGCTTGAGCTTCTTCGCTGCCATCGCCGGCAGCACCCTGCAAGTCAAGCGTCAGGGCATCGAGGCGCGCGACAAACGTGTCGCGGGCAGAAACCATCATGTTGCGGCTAGCATTCAAAATCAAGGCAGCAAACAAGCCACAAAGGCTAGTACCGAAAATGCCTTTCATGTTCTGGAACAACAGCTGAATGGTATCGAGCGTGCCCTGCGTCGTGGAATTGTCAATTGCACCGCCGGCAGTTGCCACTGAATACATAAGACCAAAGAACGTACCCATCAAGCCAAGCAGAATCACTGTACCGCCGGCGCTCTTCGGGACCGCAATTTCAACACTGTTCGAAAGCACTTCATATGCCATCGAGGAATCGAGGCGAATGTTTTTGGCAAGCAGATTACGGGCAAGAGCGACACGCTTTGCAACCACACCGTCACCGCTCACATAGCCACCACGCTTTTCGCAGGTTTCCAGAATATCAGTTTCAACGGCAATCTGCTTCACCGTCTTGAGGGCAACAAGTTGTTCTCCGATAAACACGGCAAAAATGGCAGCCATAATAACCCAGCCAAAAAGTGGTGCGCCAAAATAGAAGGCAGCAATCACCAGGGCAAGGAGTCCCACAATGGTAAGCGCTAAAATGATTTGGAATGCATTTTTCATTTCATACCTGCATCTTTTAGGACCTCGAAGGGCCCGTTGTTTCAAACAAATTCAATTGACCGCGCGAGAATCCGCGCAAGAACAAAGCCCACTTGCTCTGGTACCATTCAATAATCTGAAGGGTAAGCCCGCGGGCATAATCACAAAAGTCATCGGTAAAGGCGAGAAACCCGTTTTCGTAAGCGTAATGCGGATTCCAGAAACGGCCCACGTTACGCGCACAAGAAGCAGCCGAGCTGTAGTAATGCGGCGGATTCTTGGTGTTGAAGGCAGCGGCAAAACGTTTCTTGGCAAGCGTGTTCAACGAACTACGCAGCGAAACGACCATGGAGTTTTCTTTATCGCGGAGCGACGCTTCCAAACTGGGGAGCAGTTTGGAAACCGCATCCACGGCGCTTTCGGAATACCAATACTTGCACAACTTTTCCTGCAACTGCATCACGCGCCCGTGCATGCGGACGAACAACGGTTCGGCGTCGCTTACCAGCAGGTGAATCGTCGCGGAATAAAAGGCATTAATATCTTGCTTATTGTTCTTGACCGTAAGCGCCCAACCTTTTTCTTCGTCGTGATGCAGGAAGTCGCCGCCTTCCAAAAGAAGACGCATCACTTCGTCTGTTGAGAAACGCTGCATCCACTTGGTGCGGAATTCATCGTAAAGCTTGTTAGCGTCAGCCACAATCTGCGGGAAACTGGAATCAGCCAGTTTCCACGCCGTTTCACTGAAAGAAATCAGTTCCGTCGTCCCCACGTTTACCGCAGGATCGTTCAGCATCGCATCCAAGTGTTCATGCAACACAATCGACCAGGTCACCATCATCGACTGAGAAAGTGTCGCCACCATCGTCGAGCGGTTTGGGCATACCGATAGACGGACGCTATTGCCCGTCATCTTGCGTATGGACCTGCGAAAAGCTTCTTGCACTTAAATCAACCTCTTAGAAAGCGGTTTCTATACGATGCCAAATATTCCTGTTCACACGCTTGCCCTGTGCGGCAAGTTCTTCTGCTTCATTGCGCACGTCAGCTTCAAGGTTATCCTTGATCAAGCTCTTGTCTCCATCAAACTTTCCACCGGGTTCAAGATAAAGGCCGTAAACGTTGTCGTTGATCTTGGTATCGGCAGAGACAACCTGCCCCGCACGAATCGAAAGTGCGAAACGGTTGCGCACGAATTCGCAACGAGCCAAGAAAACTTCGGGCACATCGTCAATCCAGAGGCCGTAGTAGTTGTTCACGAACTTCACGTTTTCAAAAATACCCTTGGAACGGAATACCGTATTGCGGAAGGCATTTTCAATAATCAAGTTCTTGATTTCAAACGGACGGTTGGCCGATACAAAATGAACACCGTTCCAGCTCTTCACGGAATCGGCGCTCTTGAAGACCACGGGAGCAGCATCGGTACCGATAATCTTTACCGATCCACGGAACATGAGCTTTGCGTATTCACCCATCAAGACCGTAACACCCGGTTCAATTTCCAGGGTATCTTTTGCAGAGAAAACAGCCCCCTGTTCCAACAAGTAAGGGCTATCCGCCACCACTAGTTTTACCTTGCCATTTTCAATTGGCGGAAAGGGCATCTCCCCTGCCACCGCGACACAGGCAAACAAAAGCGACGTTAAGGCTAACCCCGACCATTTTTTAATGCCTAAAATCAAAATTCACTCCTCAGCTTGATTTTCTGAATCACATGCATATCGGGAATCACGTTGTCAGCGACAATGTCGTTAACGCTCAGGTCGCCAGACAATTCCATTTTCACACTCGAAATTGCACCATGCGTCATATCGAACAGGATTGTACCTGTACCCACGATAAAGCCCTTGCTTTCCATGCGCAAGTCAGAGGTCGAATCAGCAAGTTCCTTGTACTTGATGTTCATGCCAATCTTGGCCATCTGGACTCCATCATGAACATAATGGTCTTCGAGCGTAAAGGACTTGTAGACCATCGTCTTTTTAGACGTACCCGGTATTTCAACCTGGCGGTCCCAAGTTTCGCCAAGCTTGACCGGCTTGCCTGGCAAAAGCGGCTGCACCTTGAGGAAAATACGGATAAGGTCCAAGGCCTCTGTCCCGAGCATCACGGAATCTTCAATGACTGCATCGCGGATATCGCCATCTTTAGCCATTTTGAACTGGAAATGTTCGGTAGACATGTAGCGTTCCATGCTGCTGAATTCTTCGACCGTACGTTTGTCGGACTTGTAGTCCACAGAGTCGATTTTGAGCTGGAACTTGGCAGAACCATCATCGTACGCGGTCAAAAGCGAATTGGTCGCACGGACATTGAGGTGCGTATTCATCGCTTCGGGCGTTCCGGACACAGAATCTGTCGTCGGAAGGATCGCGTTCAAGGAAGATTCGAGGAAATAGGTCTGCTGTGGAGCATTTTGAGTGTTGAACGAGAGAGTAAATTCGTTCCCGTCGCAAGCACAAAGGACAAAAAGAGCGCTAGCGCTCGTAAAAAGCTTAAAGAAATTCATACTATGAATATAGTAATAGTTGGTAGAACTTAGTTGGTAGAACTTAGATAGATTGCCGCGCTTCGCTCGCAATGACATTGTCCTATGCTCTAAAATCTAAGTTCTAAGCTCTAAGTCTCCCTTGTTGCCGCTATCGCCTTTTTCAAGGCGCATTTTCTGGAAAAATGCCTTCAAAAGGCCTAGACATTCGTCAGCGAGCACTCCGCCCACCACTTCGACTTCGCGTTTGAGTGCGTTGTTCGAAATGACATCGATTGTGGTGCCACAACCGCCAAAACGGGTATCCGGGGAACCATAGACCACACGGCTGATTCGGCTGTTCAAAATGGCGCCTGCACACATGGGGCAAGGCTCCAGCGTTACATACAAAGTACAGCCGTCCAGACGCCAATTTTCAAGGCTGCTCGCGGCAGTCCCGATGGACAAGATTTCGGCGTGGGCCGTAGCGTCCTTGAGCATCTCGATCTGGTTATGGCCTTTACCGATGACTACCCCATCTTTCACGATAACGCAACCGATGGGAATTTCCTTCTCGTCGAAAGCCTTTTGCGCCTCGCGAAGCGCCATGCGCATGAATTTTTCGTCTAATTCGGAATTCGGAGGTC
>Ga0310694_10007739_pt1 | contig 10052 bp, 12 predicted proteins | sample 174DNAGHGhighgp2_FD_203884 | JGI IMG/M metagenome (GOLD analysis project Ga0310694, IMG submission 203884) | Sheep rumen microbial communities from Palmerston North, Manawatu-Wanganui, New Zealand - 1742 DNA GHGhigh gp2 (v2) (version 2) | ecosystem: Host-associated > Mammals > Digestive system...
TATCCAGGTTTGATGGATATTATTCTGAATATTGAAGGTATCGTAAAATCAAGAGGTATTCATGCTTCTGGTACGATTCTATATGATCCGGCAACTTTGAATGATACTGCAGCAATTATGCGTAGTAAAGAAGGAGATTTAACAACTTGTTATGATCTTCATATGTGTGAAGCCGCTGGAGACACGAAATATGACTTTCTGTTGACAGAAGTTTGTGATAAGATAATTCAATGTTACAGGTTGTTAAAAAATGCACATGAGATTGAAGATATAAGTTTGAAAGAGTTTTATGACGAATATCTTCATCCAGAGCATATTGATACAACAGATAAGAGAATTTGGGATCATCTGGCTGCAGGCGATGTGTTGGATGTATTCCAGTTCAATAGTGGTGTCGGTCTTGCGATGGCAAAAGCAATTAAAGCAACAAACCCATTAGAAATGACTGCGGCGAATGCAATGGTTCGTTTAATGTCAGAACCTGGGGTTGAAAGTCAGCAAGACAGATATATTCGTATTCGTGATGGTGGCTTGAAGTTCTTTGATGCAGAAATGCATAGAGCAAAACTACCAGAGAAAATGATTGCGGCAATGCACAAATACTGTGATACTTATTATGGTTGTTGTGCAATTCAAGAGCAGATGATGCAGATTTTGATGGATCCTGATATTGCAAGATTTTCATTGAAAGATGCGAATGATGCTCGTAAGATTGTCGCAAAGAAACAGATGAAACGTATTCCTGAGTTAAGACAAAAAGTATATTCAGCAATTGGTGATGAACACCAGGCTGATTATATTTGGGAAGTCGCGGTTCGTCCGCAGCTGGGGTATGCGTTCAGTTTAAATCATAGTTTGCCTTATAGTTTCGTTGGTATTCAAACAATTATATTGGCGACGAGATTTAATCCAGTATATTGGAATTCAGCGTGTTTGATTGTAAACTGTGGTGCTGTTGATCCAGATGAAAAAGGTCAAACGGACTATGGGAAGATTGCAAAGGCAGTAAATGATATTAAAGGTCGTGGAATTAAAGTTGCGCCGATTGATATCAATATTTCAGAATATGGATTTACACCGAATGCAGCAACAAATTCAATTATGTTCGGTATGAAGGGTTTGTTGAATGTTGGTGAGGATGTAATCGCATCTATCATCGAAAATCGTCCATATAGTAGTTTTGAGGATTTCTGTAAAAAAGTTAAGTTGACTCGGCAGCCAATGATTTCTCTAATTAAGTCAGGAGCATTTGATCAGTTTAAAGAGCGTAAAGAAATTATGGCTCAATATCTGTGGATGACTTGTGATAAGAAAAAGAGAATTACACTTCAAAATATGGCTGGTTTGATTAGACGAAATATGTTGCCAGAAGAACTTGATCAACAGCGGAAAGTATTTGAGTTTAATCGTTATCTAAAAGACAAGTGTGCGCATGGTGATTATTATTTCTTAGATGATAGAGCGATGATGTTCTTAAATGCGCATTATCCAGATATTAAGTTAGATTATCTTGGACCGAATGGAAACTGGCAGTATATGTTGAGTGTTAAGATTTGGGATAAGATTTATCAAGCTGAAATGGATATTGTGCGCAATTGGATGAAGAATAATCAGAGTGAAGCACTTTATCGGTTGAATAAAGAAATCTTCGTTGATGATTGGAATAAGTATGCAAAAGGCAATTATTCATCTTGGGAAATGGAAGTTATGTGTTTCTATGATCATGAACATGAGCTTGCAAAAGCAAATCGAGTGAGATATGGAATTAGTAATTACTTCCAGTTGCCAGAAGAGCCGATTGTTGAAAGTTTATGGAGAGGACGTATTCCGATTTATAAACTGGCAAGAATTTGCGGCACAGTCGTTGCGAAGAACAAAATGAAGTCACAGATTAGTTTGTTGACTGTTGAAGGCGTTGTAACTGTTAAGTTTACGAAAGAATATTTTGCGCTGTTTGATCGTCAGATTAGTCAGCGTGGAGCTGATGGTGTAAAGCATGTTGTTGAAAAATCTTGGTTTAATCGTGGAAGTATGTTGATTATTACTGGAATGCGGCGTGGGGATGAATTTGTCGCGAAAAAGTATTCAGCGACTCCTGGACATCAGATGTATAAGATTGATGAGATATTTACTAACGGCAACTTAACACTGAGAGCGGAAAGGGCAACAGGTGAAGGCAGTGACGATGGAGAATAAAATAATGCGTTGGCGCAATTCGCGACTTCATCGTCGCTGCGACCTGTGCCAACACAGTTATATAAAATTAGTTGGTATAGAACAACGAGATTTATGGTTGTGTAATGCAAAAGATAAATGTATCATAAACTGTTGGCGGCCATTTTGTACACTATACAAAGCTGAGGAATATAAAAAGATATGAAAGTAATAGTTTGTCTCGTTGGCAAAAGTGGTTCTGGTAAAGATACATTGGCGCAGAAGTTGGCTGAATGCCCAGAATGGCATAACGTTGTATCTTGTACTACCAGACCCAAAAGAGAATATGAAGTAGAAGGCAAAGATTATTTCTTTGTTTCTGATGAAGAATTTGCGCAGAAGGTATTAAATGGAGATCTGCTTGAGGCGACTTATTTTAATACTTGGCATTACGGCACTTTGAAATCAACTTTACAAGAGGGTATCAATGTAGGTGTTTGGAACCCTGAAGGTTATGACTGTTTGCGCGAAACGGTAAAGTTTGATAAAGACATTAAGCTATTGGCATATTGGCTTCAGTGTGATGATAAGGTGCGGCTATTGCGGCAGCTAAATCGCGAAGAGCATCCAGACGTGCATGAAATTGTAAGACGTTTTGGCACTGATGAAGAAGATTTCCAATGGCTTGAAGATGATGATATTCCAATTCTTTGGAATAACACTTGGGAAGATATGCAGCGTAATTATATTGATATTAAGGATGCAGCTTATCAGGCCTACGATGGTTAAGCAATCCACCTTAATTCTCATATATAATATACACCTATAAAGGGGGATTGTATACCTTGATTACAAAACGTGATGGACGTAAGGTTGAATTCGATGGGAACAAAATCCGCATTGCTGTGGCTAAAGCATACTGGGATCCAGATTATGCACCTGAAAAGCCGTATCCGCCATATGTGGAAGATATTGTTCAATATATTTCAGAAGAGAACGAAGCCTACGATATTTCAGTTGAAGAAATTCAAGACATTGTTGAAGAATTTTTGATGAAGTTCGACCCAAAGACAGCTCGACGTTATGTGCGTTATCGTTACAAGAAAGAAGTTATTCGTGAGCAGAAAGATGATTTCTTTATGAAGCTCAAGAGTAAGATCGAAGCAACGGACGTTCAAAATCAAAATGCCAATGTTGATGAATATTCATTTGGTGGCCGCAAGGGTGAAGCTGATGCGGCAGTCATGAAAGAGTATGCACTCACTTATTGTATGAGTGACATGGCTCGTGAAAATCATGAGAACAATACTATTTATACGCATGACCTGGATGCTTATGCAGTAGGTATGCACAATTGTTTAACTATTCCTTTTGATGATCTTCTTGCAAAAGGATTTAATGTGCGGCAGACAGATGTTCGCCCTGCCCGCAGTATAAACACCGCAATGCAGCTTGTGGCTGTTATTTTCCAGCTTCAATCATTGCAGCAATTTGGCGGTGTAAGCGCTGGACATTTGGATTGGACAATGGTTCCATATGTGCGGCAATCTTATTATAAGCATTATAAAGATGGATTAAAATATATCTGTGATTATACTAATGAAATGATTGCAGATGAAATTGATTTTCCAGATCCAAAAGAAGTAAGTATTGATGATACAAGTATGTATTCTGTGGCACGTGCCGCAAAATATGCCGACGATATGACTGAACGTGAACTTACTCAGGCGGTTGAAGGTTTATATCACAATCTCAATACTCTACAATCTCGTAGCGGTAATCAGTTGCCATTTACTTCAATTAACTATGGTACTTGTACGCTTAGTGAAGGACGTATGGTTATTAAGGCCCTATTACAAGGTTCTATTAAAGGGATTGGTAAGCTTCATCGCACTCCAATTTTCCCATGCGGAATCTTCCAATTAATGAAGGGCGTCAATCGTGCACCAGGCGATCCTAACTACGATTTGTTTAAATTGGCTCTTGAATCAACAGCCAAACGTTTGTATCCAAACTATGCAAACTGCGACTGGAGTAACAATGCTGGCTATGATAAAAATGATCCGCGCACATATTTCAGCACTATGGGATGTCGCACGGCTAATGGTGCTGATATTAATGCTGAACCGGGTGTTAACCCGCAAATGAAAGATGGTCGTGGCAACTTGTGCCCTGTGACCATTATACTTCCTACGATTGCAATGCTGGCCAAAGAAGCCGTCGAAGCAGGCACGCGCGGAGACGTAGACGGAGATTCAAAATCACTCTGGGAAATTTTTATGGCAATTCTTGATGAAAAGATTTTCCAAGCAAAAGATCAGCTACTTGAACGCTATGAATATATTTGCAAGCAAGATCCACGTTCTGCGCAGTTTATGTATGAGAATCATACAATGCTTGGTTATAAGCCTGAAGAAGGTATTCGCTCAGCTTTGCGGCATGGTACTTTAACAATCGGTCAGCTTGGTATGGCAGAAACACTTGAGATTCTGCTTGGTACCAATCAGTGTCATCCAGAAGGAATGGCTGCTGCCAAGAAGATTGAAGAATTGTTTAAAAAGCGTTGCGCAGAATTTAAACAAGAATATCACTTGAACTTTGGCGTTTATTATACTCCTGCTGAGAATCTTTGTTATACAGCAATGAAGAAGTTTAAGAAACGCTATGGAGTAATTAAGAATGTCTCAGACCATGAATACTTCACTAACAGTATCCACGTTCCGGTTTGGGAAAAAGTTGGTGTCTTGGAAAAAATTGATATCGAGAGTCAGCTTACAGGTTATAGTAATGCTGGTTGTATTACTTATGTCGAGTTGGAAACTGGTATCGTCAATAATCTCGAAGCTATGGAACAAATTGTCAACTATGCCATGGACCATGATATTCCTTACTTTGCCATCAATGTTCCTAATGATACCTGTCTTGATTGTGGGTACACTGGCGAGTTTAATGATCATTGTCCTATATGCCATAGTGAGCATATCCAGCAGTTGCGTCGAGTTACTGGATACCTTACCGGAAACTATAAGACAGCATTTAACTGGGGTAAACAAAAGGAGACAGAGGAGCGAGTAAAACACACAGGGAGGATGGATGTGTAATGCGTTACGCAGGTATTATATATGATGATACTGCGGCAGCTCCTGGATTGTGTTTATCCTTTTATGTTCAAGGCTGCCCAATTCATTGCCCAGGCTGCCATAATCCGCAGACTTGGCCAGAAGAAGGTGGCTATGAGTTCACTGTAGATACGATGGATCGTATTATTGAAGGCATTAAAAAAAACGATGTTACACGTAGTTTTGCTGTGTTGGGTGGGGAGCCTCTCTCCCCACACAACGCCTTCTTGACAGCGATGGTGATACAAAATGTCAGAGAGCATTATCCGCAAATTCCTATTTGGGTTTGGTCGGGCTATGAGATACAAGACATTATTGGTATGACTAGTTCACCGCATATTAGAAACATTCTTGCAAAAGTGGACGTAATCGTAGCCGGTCCATATAAAGAAGAATTACGTGATATTAGTTTACCGCATATGGGCAGTAGCAACCAGAAAGTCCTCATAGTTGACCACGAAAAAAATAAATGCTATAATAAAGAAAATGAAGAAGAGGAGTATTCTTTCAATGTCCGAAGTGAATGAACCTATCTTTATGGAGCAAGCTGAGTATTTAGACTACTTAAAAAATCAGGTTAAAGTACAAAATCCTGAATTAGCCACAGCTCCTATTGCACAATTAAATGTGTATCAAATGAATAAAGACTTAGTTAAAGGTCTTAAAAAAATGAATAATATGGACGTGAATAGAGCTCTTGAAAAAGTGGCTGAATGGTTTAACTCAACAGAAACACATTACGCACTTTTAAATCATGAACATCATTATTTTACAATTTTTGAAGTATCGGATAATGAAGCTACTGGGAATCCTCAATCTTTTATTAAAGAATTAAAAGACATTCTTATGAATTATTATGCTGATCATGATTTGCGCGCAATTGATGTTGACACAAATGGCGCCGTTGAAATTTGGGCAATGTGGGATGGAGAGCCGACAGTAGCATATCTATTTCCATATTCACAAGGAGTTGTATACTATTGATTACTGCATATTTTGATTACAATCCAGTCGGCCCAAGTCTTTATGTACTTGAAAAAGATGGTAAAGAACCAAGAGAGACAACAATCAATATGCCAGATGGCCGCACAATGGTTGAAGCAATCTGTGGGTTTATGGCCGATGAAGGAGTACAAACGCTTTATTGTAATAAAGCTGGCATGGGTTTGGCGCCAGCTATTAAACAGTACGTTCTTACAGAATATAATAACACTACATTAAATATTGAAGAATATTAAGGAGAAGAATATGGCTCGTTATCTTTTGAATGTTGTAGAAACTTATCGTGTTCCCACTGTTAATGAAGCTCTTGAAATGCGTGATGAATTTAATGCCGCTGCTGAGTATGAGCTTCAATCTTTCCAATATACTACCAAATTTAATAAGAAAACTGAAGAAGAGTACCAGGTTGTTAAGGTTAAGAAAATTATCAATGAAGAGAAAGATCCGATTAGCGGAGTGCAGGTGAATTATGCATATTAATGCTGGATTTGAAAAGATCAGCAAGTATGCGGAAGATGAAGGAGTAAAACTCCCAACTCGTAAAACCAAATGCTCTGCTGGTTATGATATGTATGTGGCGGAAGATACAGTGGTACCAAGTTATTCCAGTTCAATTACTGCTGACTTCGCCAATGAATTAGCCAAAGATTTAAGTTCATATTATGGAACTTTTGAGGATTTTGTTAAGAGTCTTCCATATGATTTATCAACAGTGGAAACGCTGGTGAAAAAATATAATCATAAAACGACTTTGGTTCCGATGGGTGTTAAGGCATATATGCCGGACGATTGGTATCTACAGTTGAGTATGCGCTCAAGTATGCCGCATAAGCATTGGCTTGTGATTGCAAATGCTCCTGGCATTATTGATGCTGATTATTATAACAATCCGGATAATGAAGGTCATATTTTCTTCCAAGTAATTAATTTACTGCCCTTTGATATTGTACTGCACAAAGGTGACTGCATCGGTCAAGGTATCTTCTTGCAGTATGGTGTGTGCGATGATGATAGCGCCGATGGCGAACGCAAGGGTGGTTTCGGTTCTACGGATGAAAATCCTAGCACTTGATTAGGCAACTTAGACCAGCGGATATTCCGTCTGGTCTAATGGTGTTTTGACCGACTTCGGAAAGTTTGCTTTCGATGACACCGATATACATAAACGTATACATAAAGTGTGTACATAGTTTTAGATTTTGCTTGTAACACATAAACCTGATAAAGTTGTGTTAGAAGATATATAGATGCAGGTAAATAATGTATCCACATTTTAGAAACTTGCATGGTTGCAAGGCGCTTTAATTGAAACCTGTTGGACACTCGGAATGCCAGTAGAACTAATTCGGCCATCTGAATGGCGCGCAATTTGTCATTTCTTAAAAGGTTAGGATAAGCACCGAGAAAATCAAAAGAAGGTTGCATAGGAGTGGGTGCGTGACACATTTAATAAAATCTGCACGCAAGATGAAGCCGATGCAATTTGTATAGGCTATGCCGCAAGTCAATCTGCGGACAATGAACTAAATTGGGAGTGAGACAATGGAGTGGGCTGTAATTATTAATGAAATTTTCACAGTTGTGTTGATTCCATTACTTGGTATTCTGACCAAGTATTTCATTCAGTTTATCAACATTAAAGCTGAAGAACTCAAGCATAAGAAAGATGATGCACTTTATCAGAAGTATATCACTATGCTTAATGAAACCATCGTAAATGCTGTTACTACAACGAATCAGACTTATGTCGAAGCACTTAAAGCACAGGGTAAGTTTGATGTAGATGCACAGAAAGAAGCCTTTAGCCGCACATATAATTCTGTATTAGCGGTTCTTGGTGATGAAGCACAGAAGTATCTTAGCAACATCATTGGCGATGTAAATGAGTATATCCGTACTGCTATTGAACATCAGGTTAATGTAAGTAAAGTACCTGCATTACCTGCGGCAAATGGATAAAAAAAATAAAGGGGCGACTCAATAAAGAGTCGCCCCAATTTTTTTTATTTACTAGCATGGTCATGGAGAGGAAGCGCCCGCACACGCTCATCCCACACATCCATGTGTCCATTACCACCAAGACTATGATATAATGTTAAACGTTCATTATATTGCATAAGTTCAATGGGTGTAATATAACCACGTTCTATATAAACCTTACAAGTTTCAATTAAATTATGTAAATGTAAATCTAAAACGCCGCGACGTAAAAGATTTGCGTCTTTTTTGTTTTCAGCCATATCGGCACGAATTTCTTGAACGCTTAATTGTAAATCTTTTACTGCCACTAAAATTTCTTCATCAATCGCTCGATTAGCTGCTTGCGCCTATTCAAATTTCGTATCAATAGCAGTGTTCATATCTTTAATTTGAACCGCACATTTTTCTTCTAATACTCTTGACGCACGAGCTGCATCATCCCAAGCTTGTTGGCGGCGTAGTTTAGCACCTGCCGCATTGTCTTGCTTTTTTGGATCAATAACACGCTTAACAATAAAACCAATTATTGCTGCTGCGATTACTGGTATGCCCCATTTTACTAAGGTTTCCAATACAAGAGCCCAAGTCACCATTGGAATCTCCTCCTTAACAGTAATTAGCCTAAGACGTCTTCGTCTTCACCGAGATCGCTAGACTCATCACTGTCTTTTGCAGGCATGAGTTCCGCGATTGCTTTATAATTTTCTGCAATCTTTTTGTAGTTTTCTACACCGGCTTTTGCAGTATATCCGAGACGCAATGATACATAAGCTGTCGTTAGATATGCAAAAATATTCTATGCAAAAGTACCTAGCTCAGGTCTAATTAAAAGTATTGCTAAAACTACAAGCGAAAGAAAAGCCCACGTAACTACATCAATTATCGTGAGCTTTTTACTAAATTCAAGTGGTTGCTTTCGCTTTGGCTAAGATCGACGCGATTGCTTTTGCTTGCGCTTCGCTGTCGCATTCTAATCTGACATACCAAACCTGATTTTTTTCTGAGCCGTCTACTTTTACTAAAAATTCATTCATCATGTAACCGGATTTACCATTCCAAGTGATTTCGGCCCAGTCGCCAGTTACAGAATGTACATCAACAATTTGACCCGCAGCAACACGAGTAATGATACTAGTACTTGTACCCCTGCCGCTACGCATGTTTACAGTAGATCCATTTTTCGGTTGGACCTTAGCTTGATAAGCCACTTTAATCACCTCTGGTTCAGTATCACGATCACCTTCATCTGGATCCGGCTCTGTAGATGGAGCTTCAATACCAGATTTTTCATATAGTAATTTTTCAGTAGTAGCATCTACAATACCGCTTGCGGCGATACCATTTTTGGTTTGGAAATTCTTTAAAGCAGTTTCCGTTTCTGCGCCAAAATCGCTATCAGTGCCGTACTTTGGTAATGCTTCACCGACTTTCAAAAGCATTTCTTGAAGCATTTTTACATTAGCACCATAAGCACCACGTTTTAAATTACTAATTGTAATAACTACATTTGCACCATTGTCATATAAGCCAGCTGGAATTCCCCAATGAGTCCAACGGCCATATGCTTTAATTGTACTTTTTACAACACCGGTTTTACTACCTGCGGCATGAATAAAAGTTTGTCCATCGCCAAGATATAAACCAGTATGTCCCATTTTTCCTGTTGATGCGTCTTTGCGATAAAGGCAGCACACTTTATCGGCAGGAAGCGTATCAATAGTGCCTTTGATTTCAAATTTGGTTTTATTCCATTGGGAAGTGGCACCAGAAACCATCTGAATGCCAACTTGCTTCATT
>Ga0310694_10007741_pt1 | contig 10052 bp, 4 predicted proteins | sample 174DNAGHGhighgp2_FD_203884 | JGI IMG/M metagenome (GOLD analysis project Ga0310694, IMG submission 203884) | Sheep rumen microbial communities from Palmerston North, Manawatu-Wanganui, New Zealand - 1742 DNA GHGhigh gp2 (v2) (version 2) | ecosystem: Host-associated > Mammals > Digestive system >...
GAGCTGCTCTTCACGCTGCCTCCTGTACCTCGACGTACCACATATGAATTCCGTTACAAGGTGTTGCCTACAGTGGACCGAGGCATCCAACAATTTTACTTCGGCGACCACATCGGGAAATTGCCTGCTGCCGGAATACCTGTTGATTTGACAAAAGGAATTGGAAACATGAATGTGGGCTATGAAAAGGATGGGACCGATGATGACTATAACATTGAGATAGACAAGCGATTGCGGAACAACGGAGTGATGAAGGGTGCCATGAGCATCACGGCAGACGGAACTTCGACAGATATAGAACGGAACCGCGACACCAACCTGCGCTACATCATAATCAGGCAGACATTAGAACCCGACAAGACGTACTATCTGAAAGTAAAATCCGTACTGGATGCCGAGGATAAAGAATTCTATATGGACTACTTGGAGTATTGCCCGAAATCCGTTTACGACAATCCGGAAAAGCCAGAAGATATATGGTAAAACAAATAGCAGACACCCACCAAAAAAAGATGACATCGTTTGAACTCATATCCAAATACAAACCGACGGGCGACCAGCCGGAAGCCATACAGCAACTTACAGAAGGCATCCTGGAAGGCCGCAGAGCTCAGACGCTACTGGGAGTGACTGGCAGCGGAAAGACGTTTACCATCGCGAATGTAATTCGGAACATCGGTCGTCCCACGCTCATACTCTCTCACAACAAGACTCTTGCCGCCCAGCTTTATGGCGAGATGAAACAGTTCTTTCCGCATAATGCTGTAGAATATTATGTGAGTTATTATGACTATTATCAGCCAGAAGCTTACATGCCATCCACCGACACATATATCGAGAAAGACCTTGCCATAAACGATGAAATAGACCGGATGCGTCTATCTGCCACAAGTGCTCTACTTTCGGGGCGGCCTGATGTCATTGTCGTTAGTAGCGTTTCATGCATCTATGGCATGGGAAATCCATCTACCTTTTACGAGAGCCTTTTGGAAATTCATTGCGGACAAGAGTTTGACCGGAACGAACTGCTTCGCCGTCTTAATGAGATGCTTTATGTGAGAAATGACATATCCCTTTCCAGAGGCGAATATCGCGTCAAAGGCGATACTGTGGATATTGCACTGGCGTATAGCGATTCCTTGTTGCGCATCACCTTTTGGGGAGACGAAATTGAAAGCATTGAAGAGATTGATTCTGAATCGTTTGTACGCATTCAATTCTACGAACACTACAAGATTTATCCCGCCAACCTCTTCATGACATCAAAGGATGCTCAGGAACGGGCTATTATACAGATTCAGGACGACCTGCGCGAACAAATCGCATTTTTTGAAAGTCAAGGGAAAGAACTTGAGGCTAAACGTCTTCACGAACGAGTCACTTACGACATTGAAATGATTCGGGAATTGGGACATTGCACTGGAATAGAGAACTACAGTCGTTACTTCGACGGACGCAAGCCTGGAACACGCCCCTATTGTTTGCTGGATTTCTTCCCTAAGGACTTCCTCATGGTCATTGACGAAAGTCATGTGTCCGTGCCACAAATCCACGCCATGTATGGGGGAGACCAAGCTCGCAAAACAACGCTTGTCGATTATGGTTTCCGCCTGCCCGCCGCCAAGGATAACCGCCCGCTCAAGTTTGAGGAGTTTGAAGAGATGACGAATCAAGTCATTTACGTAAGTGCAACTCCTGCAGATTATGAGATTCAGCAAAGCGAAGGCATCATTGTGGAGCAGGTTATACGTCCCACAGGCCTGCTTGACCCCCCCATCGAAGTTCGACCCACAGAAAATCAGGTGGACGACCTCATGGAGGAAATTCAACGATGCATCGAGCGAAAGGAGCGAGCACTCGTCGTCACATTAACGAAACGTATGGCAGAGGAGCTTACCGAATATCTGCTCGGAACAGGCATACATACCGCCTACATCCATAGTGATGTCGATACCCTGGAAAGGGTTAGAATCCTTGGTGAACTTCGTGCCGGAAAATTCGACGTGTTAGTTGGCGTAAACCTTCTGCGAGAAGGCCTTGACCTGCCCGAAGTGTCGCTCGTTGCAATCCTCGATGCGGACAAAGAGGGCTTCTTGCGTAATGAGAGGAGTCTAACACAAACTATAGGCCGGGCTGCGCGGAATGTGAATGGCAAAGCAATCATGTATGCAGACTGCATTACCGAAAGCATGGCAAAGACTATCGCAGAGACGAATCGGCGCAGAGAGAAGCAGCTGCGATACAACGCCGAACACGGCATCACGCCTCGCCAGATATTCAAAAGCCAAACCATGGGCGACCTCATCCAGCATAATGTAACAGACGGACAGGCATATGTAGAGCCACCGCATTTCGAGGTGCTTGCTGTTGCCGAGGCAGAGGAGCTCACCATTGAGCAGAAAAAGAAACGCATTGCAAACCTTAAACGCAAGATGGAGGAAGCGGCAAGGCAAATGGAGTTCGTTGATGCGGCTATTCTCCGTGATGAGATGTTGCGACTCCAAGCAGAGCTGTAGATATCCATTTCTTTAGAGGTCATGATAAGAATTAAGTTATAGACTGAAAGCCTTAGAGCCATCTCCGTGCAGATTTGGGCAAATAGGCATGGAGACTTGCCCGAATCTCCGTGCATATTCTTGGTTTCTGCACTGCAAAGGTACGACAGTTTGAAAAGGCGTTGAGGGTCTTTGAGGGTCTTTGGGAGTCTGTGGTGGTTATTGATGGTTATTGATGGTTATGCATGGCAAATAATTGCCACCTTGCCTGCATTATTCAATAGAATTTCTAACAGTCCAAAGTCGTCGCATGGATTTCCCTCCCCAAGTACAGCATCGATTTGCGAGCAAGAAAAAAAACAAAAAAGCAAAAAAAGCAAAAAAAGCAAACGGAAAAGAGACACAGGGGGTTTCGCTTATATATATATTACCAATTACATGCTTTAATTATAAATATATAAAATATACTGCCCCAAACCTTTCTTTCAAAAAACAAATGCTTTTTTGCTTTTTTGCTTTAAAAAACCAGTTCCTCCTGCTGCAGGAGTTTAAGCGGCCGCAAAGTAAAATGGCAACCCATGTTCCTCTTTATTCATTTTTTGTGTGCGACATTTGCAGGGTACAAATTTTATTTGTAATTTTGCACGCAAAACATAATTAAACGCCATGCCATTAAGACTGCCCGACAGACTGCCCGCCATAGAATTCCTCAGGGAAGAAAACATCTTCGTCCTGGGCGACGAAAGAGCAAATGCCCAAGACATACGCCCCTTGCGCATCGCAATACTTAACCTTATGCCCCTGAAAATCACGACGGAAACCGACCTCGTCCGCCTGCTCTCCAACAGCCCGCTGCAATTGGAACTGCACTTAATGAAGGTTAAGGCTCACACCAGCAAGAACACGCCCATAGAACACATGAAAGCATTCTATCGCGATTTTGAAGAAATGCGACATGAAAAGTTCGACGGAATGATAATCACAGGTGCGCCGGTAGAGCATCTGGACTTTGAAGACGTGACTTATTGGGATGAAATGACAGACATCTTCGACTGGGCACGCACAAATGTCACCTCAACACTTTACATCTGCTGGGCAGCACAAGCTGGGCTGTATCATCATTACGGCATACCGAAATACCCCCTTCCCGAAAAAATGTTCGGCATTTTCCCCCAAGTCCCCCTGTTACCAAAACTTCCAATCTTCAGGGGATTTGATGACATTTTCTACATGCCCCATAGCCGCCATACAGAAATCAAGCGCGAAGACATCATGAAGGTAGAAGGCCTTACCATCATAGCAGAAGGGGAACAAAGCGGCGTTTCAATGGTGATGGCACGCGAGGGACGCGAAATATTCATTACGGGTCACTCTGAATACTCACCCTTTACCCTCGATACAGAGTACAAGAGAGACTTGGGAAAGGGTCTGCCCATCAAGAAGCCATACAACTACTATCGCGACGACGACCCCTCAAAGGGACCACTCGTAACGTGGCGTGGCCACGGGAACCTCCTCTTCCAAAACTGGCTCAACTACTACGTCTATCAGGAAACGCCCTACGACATCAATGAAATCCACTAAAAAGGCCCTCTCCAACTCCCCCGTAATGAGGGAGGAACCAGGCGATTTTCCCGCGAAAGAAGCCTCCCCGTTAAAGGGAGGTCCAGAAGGGTCTGGGGGGCTCGTCGAACTCCTCTCACCGGCTCGCAACCTGGAATGCGGCATTGCAGCCATCGACCATGGGGCAGATGCCGTTTACATCGGAGCTTCACGATTCGGTGCAAGGGCGGCAGCAGGCAATTCGACAGAAGACATACAAAAACTTTGCGACTATGCGCATCAGTTCGGAGCCAAGGTTTATGTTGCAATAAACACCCTGCTCTATCCCGAGGAACGTGAGCAAGCACGACTGCTGGCATGGGATGTGTATCATGCAGGAGCAGATGCCCTCATCATTCAGGATATAATATTCCTCGAAATGGCCCTGCCACCAATTCCGCTCCACGCAAGTACACAAATGGACAACCGAACGGTGGAGGATGCCAAACGGCTGAAAGATTCAGGATACAAGCAAATCGTACTTGCACGCGAACTATCGCTCGAACAGATAAGAACCATCCATAACGCCGTCCCGGATGTGCCTCTCGAGGCTTTCGTGCATGGGGCACTTTGCGTTTCATATAGCGGCAGATGCTATGCATCAGAGTACTGTTTTGGACGTTCTGCCAACAGAGGAGAATGTGCTCAGTTCTGTAGGTTGCCTTTCTCGCTGGAGGATGCTTCCGGCAATTTGCTAATTCAGGACAAATACCTGCTCTCGCTACGCGACATGAACCGCATCAATCGGCTCGAAGAAATGATGGATGCAGGCGTTCGGAGCTTCAAGATAGAAGGTCGCCTGAAGGATATCGGGTATGTCAAGAATGTGACTGCATCCTATCGGCAAGCACTCGACGACATCATCAGGCGCAGGCCAGAATATGCTCGTTCCTCGTTTGGAAAATCCAACTACACGTTTCAGCCGGATTTGTCACGAAGTTTTTCTCGCGGGAATACGGAATATTTCCTTTCCGGCCGCACAAACGACCTGGCTGAGCCAGACACACCAAAGAGCAAAGGTCGCGAGGTGGGTCACGTGAAAGAGGTGAGAAGGGATTGTGTCGTTGTTTCTTCTACAGAAACATTTCATAATGGCGACGGCATTTGCTTTTACGACGAGAAAGGCCATCTGCAAGGCTTCCGCGTGAACAGAGCAGAAGGGAACCACCTGTATTTTAATTCTTCACTCATTGCGCTTCATTCTTCACCCAGAAAAGGCGACCGCATCTGGAGAAGTTTCGACAAGCAATGGGAAGACATGATGAGCGGAAAAACGGCAGAACGCCGCATTTCAGCACAATTCCTGCTTGAAGAAACAGAGCAAGGCTTTCGCCTGACTTTCACAGCAGAAGACGGCACAAACCAAAGCGAAGAGTTCGGCCAGGAACACCAACTCGCCAGAACAGACCAAACGGCCTCAATCAAGGAAGTCCTCAGCAAGTTGGGCGACACGCCATACATTTGTCAAGATGTAGAAATACGCTTCTCACAACCCTGGTTCATCCCAAGAAGCATACTGGCCGAATGGAGAAGAAAAATCATTGACCATTCACCATTGACCATTGACCGTTTGGCTACGCCGGAAACTACATTAAATGATAATAGCCAATGCCCTCCAGTTAATTCCGTAATGTTCAATGGTCAATGTTCAATGGTCAATAACCCCTTAATGCTCTGCCGCTTCTGCCTTCGGCATGCTTGGGGCCAATGCAAGAAGGAAAGACAAGCCGCAAATGAAATGCAAAATACTAAATGGGCAAATGGCAAATGGCAAGACCCGCTCTATCTCGTGCTTGGCGACGGCAGACGCTTCAGGCTTGAATTTGACTGCAAGAGATGCGAAATGAAACTCCTTGCCCCCGATAAGGCATAAATCGAAATGCGTAGATTCCTTAATGCACTAACAAAAAAGCACGCCTTAAATGCGTGGAACAAAATCCATAAAACCTCCATTTGGGGAGGTTTGGTGGGGGCCATCCTCCTCTTCTCGTCTTGCTATTATCAGGAAGACGAATCAACACTATATACCGTAGGAGACAACTTCGAACTATGCATCGACAGCCTTTCGCTACAAAGCGAGCAGCCACTTCACAACCAACCCATTGATACGCTTTGCGAACAATTGAAAGTTTATTATGGAGCAACCCTTGTTGTAGCAGAAACAAGTATCATACCCGAAGATTCCGTTGACAGCATCTGGGTAAAACTAGCACATGACCAATTCACGATGGGATGGGTACATCAAAAAAAATTCATCGAAAGCGTCGTACCCGATGACCCGATTTCACGATTCATTCACCTCTTTAGCATTCGGCATTTAGGACTTTTCGCTATACTTTTTGCCATTTCATTGATGGCATTGTATTATCAAGTGGTCAACAAAAGAAAGCCTCATGTCTTCTTCCTTCGTGACATACTTTCGCCATACCCCACATTCCTGCTGATTACGCTTAGCGCATCTGCCCTATTATACGCAGGAATACAGCATTATGTGCCAGAAACATGGATACTCTATTATTATCATCCAACCTTGAATCCCTTTGGACTGCCACTCATCTTGAGCCTTTTTCTATGCACGGTATGGATTCTTTTAATCTTGACAATCGCAACAATTGACGAGGTCTGCAGACACCTTCCCGTGGGAGAAGCTATACTCTATCTGCTCTCTCTCCTGGGATGCAGCATAATATGCTATCTGTTCTTTACATTGGCATCACTTAGCCCTGGCATTAGTTACATCCTCTTTGCCCTATTCGTCTTAGTTTTACTTTTGCGTTATTATCGCTATTCGAGGGCAAAATTCCAATGTGGTTCCTGTGGAAAAATATTACAAAAGTTAGGAAGATGCCCATATTGTGGTGCTGAAAACAAATAATTTTTGCCGCATTAATTGTTTGTTATCAAAATAACACTAACTTTGCAAACAGAAAAACATAAAAGATTAGCGAAATGAAAAGATTGAACCACAAATTACATGCTTTTGCTTCAATTGCCCTAATGCTTATTTCTCTATGCGTACATGCCTTTGAAACAGGACAAACAGTACGACTCGTTAACAGAGGAAAATCCATTTTTGTAGAAAACTCATCGCTTGACGAAAACAAAAATGCAGTTTTATGGACAGAAACAAATGTCAATGCACAGCGTTGGTCACTGACAGGAAAGACAAACGGAACCTTCTTCCTCTCAAACGACTATACCGGTTTTTATCTTGCAGGCCTCTCCTCTGGCACATCCGGAACAGTAGGCCAAACCAACAGAACTGCTGCTAACACCAAAGGCTCATGGGAGTTCGTTCCCGTCGAAGGTACAACAAACCAATACTACATCTATCAAGGTACAACGCGCAAATATGCTCTCGCTGCAGCCGCCGATGCAACCGAAGGCAGCACCCTAACCATTGTAAACACATCAAGTGCTACAAGCATTGATCCGGCGCGCATCACGTGGACAGTAGAAGTCGTAGAACCGATGGCTAAGGAGTTTACCAAAGACAAGCGCGACGACATGATGGTGAAATGGAAAGCGCGTGCCTATAAACAAGCCAGCACAGGATGGGTCATCGGTAATGGCGGCTGGTGGGGCGATGCCGAAATGTTTGAGATTGTGCTCGATGCCCTTGAGACAACTGGCGACCAACAATACGCCACAATGTTCGACAATCTCTATACGAACTTCATCGCTCGAAACAAAGATACATGGTACCAGAGTGGCGTGAGCGGCTACAACGAGTACAACGATGATATAGCTTGGATGTGTATCGCTTGCGTTCGAGCATATCTCCTGACCGGACAAACAAAATATCGTACTACAGCCAAAAAGAACTTCGACGGCATGTTTGCACGTGCCGACTGTTATGGCAACGACCTCCTGCAATGGAAGCACAATAGTGGACAGGGCACCAATTCTTGCATCAACGGCCCCGCAGCAGTATGTGCCTGCTACCTTGCCATTGCCCAAGCAGACGACAGCTACTATGAGAAAGCTCGCAAAACATACATGGCCGAGCGTCGCACCCTATTCGAAATGTCGAACGGCAAGCCTACGGGGGCCGTTTGGGATAGTTACGACCAAGCCAGCGGCAATTACAACAAATGGTGTTCCACCTATAATCAAGGCACAAATCTTGGCGCTGCCATCATGCTCTACAATCATTACGGAGAGCAAATGTTCAAGGACGACGCAGATGCAATCATCAAATGGTCCGAAAAAAACATGGCAAACTCGAAAGGCATAATTCATGTTTGCCAAACAGTAAGTGGAGACCTTTGCGGATTCAAGGGCATTATGCTTCGATACCTGCGAATGTATGCAGAGAGCTTCAATGACCCATCACATTATGCGTGGATTGCCAAGAACGCCTATCATGCCTGGAACAACCGAAACTCTGCCGGCATCACGTCATCTGCTTGGCTCACCAAAGCCGAGGAGAACTTCAAACATCAGGAAGGAAGTGATTTGAAGGATTTCGGCAACGATGGCAACATGACTTGTGTTTCGGCAGCCTTCAACTGTCACCTTGGTGCTGTTGATTCCCATGATGCCTTTGCCATGAACGAGGCTGAAGACTTCAACTTCGTGCGTAATGCTCCCGTCGCCTACGAAAACAATGCCGATGAGGATAACGGAGGAATGGTGGGACCAATGAAGAACACCAATTACATTGGCTATCGTCGTGTTGACTTTGGCAGCACCCCTGCTTCACATATCGACATAAGGACAAAAATTACGCTATCCGCTACTGGCATCAATGTATATTTAGACTATCCTAATGCCACGAAAGGCATCCTGTTATGCTCTATCAAAGGAAGTGAACTTACAGCCCTCAAGACATGGGACACCGTGCGGAAAATGATAAACCAACCCGTTACAGGCGTTCATGATGTTTATTTCGTATCAAGTGGAAGCGGGCAAACTCACATTAACTGGTGGCAATTCCAAAGCCTTAATTCCATCTATCCCGACTTAACTAACGGAAATGGTACGATTTCCACTTCATACACTAATGAGGATGCTACAGCTCTCATCGACGACGACCCGACAACATCACTTACAGCAGACATCCTATCAGGAACAGAAAAATGGGTAATGTTCGAGAGTCCTTCGCCCATGCGTCTCTATGGCTATCAGGTCTTCTCGGGTGCCAGCAACTCTGCAGACCCCAAAGGATGGACATTACAAGCATCAACAACCGGCAAAATATGGGTAACACTCCATACCGTATCTGACATCACATTCAATGCCAGAGGCGAACGTTATAATGCCGATGTGGAAACCTCAAAGGCCTACAGATACTACCGTCTGCTCTTTAACTGCAATGAGACGCAAACAAAACTTTCTGTTTCAGAATGGCAATTACTTGGCAACTGCATTGACAGCAATGATATAACTGCAGATGGAGGAACAGTTACAGAGGGATATGAGTCATTGATAGACCATGTGGGCTCTACTGATACCGAGACTCCTGCTACCGTCAGATATCAGGCAAACGGCTTATACAAGCTTACAGCATACAGCATTACAGCCAAGACAAAAGACAGCGCTCCCAAGGCATGGAAACTTGAGGGCTCAACAAACGGCATTACATGGAACATTATCAATGAGCAGACAGAAGCGAACTTCCCATATGATAATTACACATATGTCTGTCGTGTAAACCCGAGCACATCATACCTGTATTATCGTTTGAGCATCCAAGAAGAAGGAGCTCAACTGAAACAATGGCAGCTTTTCGGCAAACAAGACTTCGGTTCTTTCTTTGCTGATATCACCAAAGTTTCAACTATCCTTGCTTGCAACAACGACGATGCGTCTGCTCTTACCGATAAAGATGGAAAAACCTACTCTACAATAAGCGGGACTGAAAGCTTATATTGGATTATCAACACACCATTGCCTGTCAAAGTTCTTGGTTATTCGCTCATCAACGGAAATGACGCAGAACTTGATCCAAAG
>Ga0310694_10007746_pt1 | contig 10049 bp, 8 predicted proteins | sample 174DNAGHGhighgp2_FD_203884 | JGI IMG/M metagenome (GOLD analysis project Ga0310694, IMG submission 203884) | Sheep rumen microbial communities from Palmerston North, Manawatu-Wanganui, New Zealand - 1742 DNA GHGhigh gp2 (v2) (version 2) | ecosystem: Host-associated > Mammals > Digestive system >...
GGCCCTGTGGCAGCCAGGTGTCCCACTCGGAAGTCCTGCAGTCGGAGGTCAGCATCCAGCAGGCCCGAGCCCATCAGGTTGCCTCGTACGTTTGCTTTTCCCAGCGCCGTCTCCAGCGCCAAGTCGGCCTTCGCCACTTCTTTCGTGTATGTGATATCGCCGTTTGCCGAGAGCGGGAAGATGCGGCTCAGCTCGTCGGGCTCCTGTTTCAACTTCTTGGCAGCCCACTGGGTCAGCATTCGCTCCGTCCTTCTGTCTGTGTGCAGTTGGCTGATGTGAGCCTCCACCTCTGGCCGCCCGTCTGAGAGGCGAATGCGAGCCTCAGCATCCAGCAACTGCTGGCCCTCGGCTGTGGCCACGAGCAGCGGCTCCACACGTATGTCCCCATCTTTGGTCTGCAGAGAGGTCTCGAGCTGGAAGTCGTCTTCCAGTTCTCCCAGCTGTGGCACAATCGGTGCCAGTTCCGACGGCCGCACTGTGGCACTCATCTCGCATCGCCTCACATCGTAGCCCGCCAGTGTGCCCGGCTTCCGCGGCTCAGCCTTCGCATCCTGTATGCTTACTTGCGAGTGAGGCAGCGAGAGCCGGAAGTCCTGAAGCCTGATTCCTTGGCTCCCCATGGCAGCGTAGCCCTCCACGTTCTCCAGCCGCAGGCCGCTTGCCTCGGCAAACGAAAGCCGTTTCAGTGTCACCTCCATGCTGTCGCGCCCCACAATGCTGAGCCGTGCAGTGGCATTCAGGTCGCGGATGTGCAGGTGAGCCGGATTCAGCCGTCCTGGTGTCTGAGCGGCGTAGAGCCAGTCGTGCCGCACCTCGCATCGCCTCAGCAACAGGCTGCCGATGCTGATGTCCGTCTTTCGTTCACTGCCGTCTCCCTTCAGCTTCTCGGCCAGGAATTGGAAGTTGTATGGCCCATCCTCCTCCGCCTTGTATATCACAGCCCGTCCGCCCACCAGCTGAATGCTGCGAATGCGCACACGGTGACGAAGCAGTGGCAGCAGTTCCAACTTCAGTACAGCTCGCCGAGCCTCCAGCATCAGCGTGTCGTGCTCGTCGCGTATCTGCAGGCCCTGCAGCGCCACTCGTCCCGGCACCTGCAGTCCCACGGCCTCCACGCGTGCCTCCACGCCCAGCTGCTCCGTCAGCCACCCCGTGGCCATACGGCCCATACGGCGCTGCACCGCAGGGAGACCCCACAGCAAAACCAACAGCAGGCAGACGACTGCCATGAGTCCTGCCACCACGTAGAGTATGTGTTTCAGCCTATTCACTCTCTCTTCTTAAAACTCGCTCACAGCGCTCACCAGCGCCTGCGGCTCCGCAAAAGTACAAAATAATCCCCGAATCTTCCAAACGTAACACACAGAAAATGCACTGGGCAAGCCCACATCGCACTGCGGATGATGGCTGGCGATGCGAATCGAAAATTCGATGCGGCTATCTTCTTCCATGGCGACATAAGATAGGTATCCCGTATCGCGTCGCGTTGTAGGGCAAGGAGCGGACAACTGTAGGGCAATCGCGCGTTATGCGCTCAAGCGATTGGTGAGGGCGCAGCCCGAAGGTGGGCAAGGCTTGTCAAAGACCGCATGGCAAGGGGAACACACCACAGAGAAAACGCCCCGAAGGGGCAAAAGAGCACAGGCAGGGGCGTAAGTCCCTGCGAGAGAGCAGACAGCGAACAGAGCGCCGAAGGTGCGACAGACGCAATCACTCTGACGCCCTTTCGGGGCTACCATGCGGGATCGCATCCTTCTGCAGGGGCTTCACCCCTGCCTGTGCTCTGACACCCCTTTGGGGTTACCGCACGATGCGGACGCTTCGCGCAGAAAATTCCGTTTCTTTTCTTGCGCATTTCTTGCGCATTCCGCTCGTTTGCGCTATCTTTGCATCAACTAATTAATAACAAGGATGAAGGCAAAAACTCTTCTGATGGCCGTGGTGCTAAGCGTGGGTTTCAGCGCGTGTGGTGACAAAACTTCTGTGACAGGCAAAGCGTGCGACGTCAGTGCTACGTCAGCCACGTTTGTCGGCTACGTCAATTTGCCTCCCACAGAACTTACCACTGCCTCCTTTGGCATTATATGGGGAACCCAAAAGGAGTTAAATTGGGATAATAAGGCAGGCTATGCCACGACTCGCGAATTGGAATCGAATAAATACTCCGTCACAAAGCACGACCTTGTGCCCGAAACCAAGTACTTCTATCGCTCCTATGTCTGTCTGAACGACAACACATATCTCTATGGCGCAGTGAGATCTTTCACAACGGCACAGCCAGAGAATCTTATGCCCTATGCTTTGTGGTGCGAAGACAACACGACGCTATATTTCATAGGTAGCGACTACATTTGGGAGGTAGGCAACACGCACGATAGCCAAACTATTACTGCGTTGTGGTATGGCGATGACATCGTGGCACAAAGCACAGATACTCCTGCTTGGCATTCTATTCTTGGCAATGCAAAGTATGTTGTATTCGAGGAAAGTTTCAAAGAAATAAAACCTAAGAATTTGAGTCATTGGTTCTCTTGGTTAGTATATGAAGATGAATCTATGTTAACTGATATAGAAGGGCTCGAATATCTCAACACATCAGAAGCCACAGACATGAGCTATATGTTCAACGGATGCAGCAACCTGACGAGCCTTGTCGTCAGCCATTTCGACACGCAGAATGTGACGGACATGAGCGGCATGTTCAACTATTGCAGCAGCCTTACGAGCCTTGACGTAAGCCATTTCGACACAAAGAACGTGACGAAAATGAGCGGCATGTTCTACAGATGCAGCAACTTGACGAGCCTTGATGTAAGCCATTTCGACACGCAGAATGTGAGGGACATGGGCTACATGTTCGGCGGATGCGGCAGCCTTACGAGCCTTGACGTCAGCCATTTCAACACGCAGAACGTGACGAACATGAGCATCATGTTCAGAGATTGCGGTAACCTTACAAGCCTTGACGTCAGCCATTTCGACACGCAGAACGTGACGGACATGGATTACATGTTCAACAGCTGCAGCAACCTAACCACCATTTATTGCAACGACACGTGGAGCTGTCAGAATTCAAATTATATGTTTAGTGGTTGTATAAGTTTAGTTGGCGCTATTAAATACAATGATAATAAGACGGACGCGACGTATGCAAATCCGGACACAGGATATTTCACGCGCAAGTAATAGGATTTACCGATTTACGATTGAGAATATTTGAGACATAGCCCCATCCCCGAGCCCTCCCGCGAGGGGAGGGGAAGCCCTCACCCCCAACCCCTCTCCGAGGAGAGGGGAAGAGAAGCCCCTCCCAAACCCTCCCGAGGGAGGGCTTTTTTGTGTTGCTGGGTGGTGGGATTCTTCATCCGATTCGCTCCCTCAGAATGACAATGGTGGGCAAGGTGTGGTGTGCCCCGTGTCACGCGGAATTTGACAAGCCCCGCCTTCGGGCTGCGCCCTCACCAATCGCTTGAACGCATAACGCGCGATTGCCCTACCCGTGATGTCTACTATTCGCGAAGCACCTGGCTCGCTGTAGGGTCTTTGCTTGTCAAAGACCGCATGGCACGGGACACATCACCAGTGTCATGCTGACGAAGGAAGCATCTCACTCGCGATATGCTGTGTTGAACTTGAGATTCTTCCTCCGCTTCGCTCCCTCAGAATGACACGCTGGAGGCGAGCGACGAGCCAAGATTAGAATGACACAAGAGGCGCGTACCGTCTTGCATCGCGATGTGAATCGAAAATTCGATGCGGCTATCTTCTTCCATGGCGACGCCATCTTTTTTTGAAAAATAATTGTGAAAAGGGGCGGGCATCTCGATAGTTTTGTGTAATTTTGCAGCGCTTTTGTGAGAAATATTAACAATCATATCCTAAAGTTTATATGGCAAAGGTAATAAAATTGCGAAAAGGACTTGACGTACGCCTCAAAGGTAAGGCCGTGCCCGAGGTAGCAGCAGCCGTGAAGGCAGCCGACGAGTTCGCACTCGTGCCGGATGACTTCGTGGGTCTGAAGCCCAAGGTTGTGGTGAAGGAGGGCGACATCGTCAGGGCTGGCGATGCCTTGTTTGTAGACAAGTTGCATCCCGAGGTGAAGTTTGTCTCGCCTGTCAGTGGCACGGTGTCGCTGGTGGAGCGTGGCGAGAGACGCAAGTTGCTGAGCGTGCGCGTGAAGCCCGACGGCAGCGGCGCAGCCCGCGAGTTCGACACGAAGGGCAACGTGAAGGCCCTGTTGCTGGAGAGCGGACTCTTTGGCTTCTTCCGCAGCCGCCCGTATGATGTGACGGCCAATCCGGAGGACAAGCCGAAGGCCATCTTCGTGAGTGCATTCAACAGCATGCCGCTGGCACAGGACTTCGAGGTGGCGCTGAAAGGGCATGAGACAGAGTTCCAGGCTGGCATCGATGCTCTCGCACAGCTGGCTCCCGTGTATCTGGGCATCAGCGCTCAGCAGACGAGCAGCGCACTGACGGTGGCAAAGCAATGCGAGGTGAATGTGTTCGACGGACCGGCTCCGGCTGGCAACGTCGGCGTGCAGATCAACCACGTGTGGCCCATCAACAAGGGCGAGGTGGTATGGACGCTGGGTGCCGAGGAAGTAATCTTCGTGGGCCGTCTGATGAAGACCGGACGAGTGAACCTGGAGCGCACGATTGCTGTGGCAGGAAGCGAAGTGAAGAATCCCTGCTACGTGAAGGCCCTTGTGGGACAGAAAATCGACTCGCTGCTGGAGGGACAGATAGACACCGAGAAGCACCTGCGCATCATCAACGGCAACGTGATGACGGGCTTGAAGACTTCGACCGACGGCTTCCTGGCTGCACACGCTACGGAGATAAATGTCATCCCCGAGGGCGACGACAATGCCGAGATGCTGGGCTGGATAATGCCGCGATTCAACGAATTCTCCACCAGTCGCAGCTATTTCAGCTGGCTGCTGGGCAAGAAGCGCGAATATGTGCTCGATGCTCGTGTGAAGGGTGGCGAGCGCCACATGATAATGAGCGGCGAGTACGACAAGGTCTTCCCGATGGACATCTACGCTGGCTTCCTCGTGAAAGCCATCATTGCAGGCGACATCGACCGGCAGGAGCAACTGGGCATCTATGAGGTGGCTCCCGAGGACTTCGCCATAGCCGAATTTGTGGACAGCTCCAAACTGGAACTGCAGCGAATCGTGCGCGAGGGTCTCGATATCCTGCGGAAGGAAAACGAGTAAGAGCAGTTGATAGTTAAAGAACTCAGACAAGAAAACCAAATGAAAGCGTTAAGAAACTATCTGGACAAGATAAAGCCAAACTTCGAGGAGGGCGGCAAGCTTCACGCATTCCAAAGCCTGTTCGACGGACTGGAGACGTTTGCCTTCGTCCCCCGTACCACGAGCCGCGTCGGAAGTGTGAACATACACGATGCCATCGACAGCAAGCGCATCATCAGCTTCGTCATCATCGCGCTGATGCCTGCCCTGTTGTTCGGCATGTATAATATCGGTTATCAGAACGCACTGGCTGCCGGTGCGCTGGGCGAGGCCACAGTGCTGGGCATGTGGTGGTTCGGCTTCCTGGCCGTGCTGCCTAAGATTGTGGTCAGCTACGCAGTGGGACTCGGCATCGAGTTCACCGTGGCGCAGTGGAAACACGAGGAGATACAGGAAGGCTTCCTGGCCACCGGAATCCTGATTCCGATGATTGTGCCCGTCACCACACCGCTCTGGATGCTGGCCGTCGCTGTGGCTGCCAGCGTGATACTGGCCAAGGAAATCTTTGGCGGTACAGGTATGAACATCTTCAACCCCGCGCTCGTGGCGCGCGCAATCCTCTTCTTCTCCTACCCGTCGGCCATGACTGGCGACAACACGGTATGGGTGGCCGGCAAGAGCATACTGGGCGCAGGCTTCGACGTGACAAGTGCGGACGCACTCTCGGGCGCCACTCCGCTGGGAATGGCTGCACAGGAGGGATTCGCTGGCTACGACCAGACGACCATCTGCAATGCCATAAGCGGACTCATCCCCGGTTCGGTGGGCGAGACCAGCCTGATAGCCATCGCACTGGGAGCAGCACTGCTGCTCTGGACAGGTGTTGCCAGCTGGAAGACAATGCTCAGCGTCTTTGTGGGCGGTGCTGCTACGGGCTGGCTGATGCAAGCCGTCGGACTGACTCACATTCAGTGGTACGAACACCTGGTGCTGGGCGGCTTCGCCTTCGGTGCCGTATTCATGGCCACCGACCCCGTAACCGGAGCACGCACCGAGGGAGGTAAATACATCTATGGCCTGCTCATCGGCTTCGTGGCTGTGATGGTTCGCGTGATGAACCCCGGCTTCCCCGAAGGCATGATGCTTGCCATCCTGTTTATGAACGTCTTTGCTCCGCTGATTGACTACTGCTTCGTGCAGCGCAACATCAGCCGCCGTGCAAAACGCGCAGTACAAAAATAAAAACGGAGGTGACAATTATGGCAAACGATAAGAAAAAAGGATTAGACACGAACGGTAATATATATACCATAGTGTATGCGGCCGTGATGGTTGTCATCGTGGCCTTCCTGCTGGCCTTCATCTCTTCGGCACTGAAACCGAAGCAGGATGCAAACGTAGAGAACGATACGAAAGGGCAAATCCTCGCTGCGCTGGGCTTCGACCGCAAGGCCGTGGACGTGCAGAAGACCTTTGCCGAGAACGTAACTGACAAGGTGCTGAACAACGGACAACTTGAGGACTACGATGGCCCGTTCCTCAGCAGCTACGGCACCGCACTGAAGAATGGCGACCTGCACGTCTTCGTGGCCAAGACAGCCACAGGCGAAGACGCATACGTGCTGCCCGTGGTGGGACGCGGCCTGTGGGGCGGCCTGTGGGGCTACATCGCCCTCGACGCCACCAAGACGAAAGTGCTGGGCACATACTTCTATCACGAGAGCGAGACGGCCGGACTGGGCGCACGCATCGGAGACCGCGACTTCCAAGAGAAGTTCATCGGCAAGCCCGTATGTGACGCAGAAGGCAACGTGGCACTCACCGTTGTGAAGGACGGAGCAGCCAAGCAGGATTACGAAGTGAACGGAGTAACCGGAGCCACACTCACCTCCAAGGGAGTAGGAGCCATGTGCACCGAGGGGCTCGCCGTTTACTACCTGGCTGGCTTTGCAGCACAGTGCGAGCAACCCTGCCAGCAAACAGAGTGTGACACCACAGAGGTAGAACAAAACTAAACGAAGGAGGATAGAATATGAGCAAATTGTTTTCGAGCGAGAATAAGGAAATATTCCTGAATCCACTTAACGCCAACAATCCCATTGCCGTGCAGGTGCTGGGTATCTGTTCGGCATTGGCCGTAACGTCGCAGCTCGAGCCCGCCATCGTGATGGGCCTTTCGGTGACAGCCATTACGGCTTTTTCTAATGTGATAATCTCCTTGCTGCGCAAGACCATACCCAACCGCATCCGCATCATTGTGCAGCTGGTGGTTGTGGCAGCGCTCGTAACCATCGTTAGTCAGGTGCTCAAAGCCTTTGCCTATGATGTGAGCGTACAGTTGAGCGTCTATGTGGGACTCATCATCACCAACTGCATCCTCATGGGACGCCTCGAGGCCTTCGCCATGCAGAACGGCCCGTGGGAGAGCTTCCTCGACGGAGTGGGCAACGGACTGGGCTACGCCCTCATACTGGTGATAGTAGGTTTCGTGCGCGAGCTGCTGGGCTTCGGCACACTGCTCGGCTTCCAGGTTGTTCCGCAGTGCCTCTACGACTGGGGCTATCAGAACAACGGCATGATGACCATGCCTGCCATGTCGCTGATTATCGTGGGTTGCGTCATCTGGGTTCACCGCAGCTTTAACAAAGAAGAACAGAAGTAATCACATATCCCAAACGTAGTTAAAAGAGAAAGATTATGGAACATTTGATAAGTTTGTTCGTCCGCTCCATTTTTGTGGACAATATGATTTTCGCTTTCTTCCTGGGTATGTGCTCTTATCTGGCTGTATCCAAGAATGTGAAGACGGCGCTCGGACTGGGTGTGGCCGTAACGTTTGTGTTGCTGGTCACCGTCCCCGTGGATTACGCCTTGCAGACGTACGTGCTCGGTCCTAATGCACTCGTCGAGGGCGTAGACCTTACTTTCCTTGCCTTCATCCTCTTCATTGCTGTCATCGCCGGCATCGTTCAGCTCGTGGAAATGGTGGTCGAGCGCTTCAGCCCCTCGCTGTATGCCGCTCTGGGTATCTTCCTGCCGCTGATAGCTGTTAACTGTGCCATCATGGGTGCCTCGCTGTTCATGCAGCAGCGCGTGCAGATGGACCCCGAGACGAGCACGCAAGCCATCGCTGGTTTTGGCGACGCCATTGCTTATGCACTCGGTAGTGGCATAGGCTGGCTGCTGGCCATCGTGGGACTGGCTGCCATTCGCGAGAAGATGGCCTACACCGACGTGCCCAAGCCCCTGCAGGGACTCGGCATCACGTTCATCACCGTAGGTCTGATGGCAATGGCCTTTATGTGTTTCAGCGGACTTAACATTTAAAAAGAGTAGGAGGAAAAGACAATGGATATGAATTTGATTTTGGTGAGCATTGCAGTCTTCCTGACAATCATCCTCGTGCTGGTTGTCATCCTGCTCGTCGCCAAGAAATATTTGTCGCCCAGCGGCAATGTGAACATTACGATTAACGGCAAGGAGACGTACAGCGTAGGCCAGGGCTCCAGCCTCTTGAGCACACTCTCGCAGGAAGGCGTGTTCCTGCCCAGTGCCTGTGGCGGAAAAGGTTCCTGCGGACAGTGCAAACTCCAAGTGCTGGAAGGCGGAGGCGAAATTCTCGACAGCGAGAAGGGGCACTTCACGCGCAAACAGATTAAGGAGCATTGGCGTCTGGGATGCCAGTGCAAGGTGAAGGGCGACCTGAAGATACACGTCGACGACTCTGTGATGGGCGTTAAGGAATGGGAGTGCACCGTCATTGGCAACAAGAACGTGGCCACCTTCATCAAGGAGTACAAGGTGGCTCTGCCCGAAGGCGAGCACATGGACTTCGAGCCCGGCTCGTATGCACAGATACGCATCCCCAAGTTCGACTGCATCGACTACGACAAGGACTTCGACAAGTCGCTCATTGGCGACACCTACCTGCCCGCTTGGGAGAAGTTTGGCATGTTCGCCCTCAAGTGTGTCAACCCGCAGGAGACCATCCGTGCCTATTCGATGGCCAACTATCCCGACGAGGGCGACATCATCACCCTCAACGTCCGCATCGCCACGCCTCCCTTCAAGCCGAAGGACCAAGGCCCCGGCTTCATGGACGTCAACCCGGGTATTGCCTCGTCGTACATCTTCTCGCTGAAGCCCGGTGACAAGGTAATCATGAGCGGCCCCTACGGAGAGTTCCGGCCGCAGTACGGCACTGGACGCGAGATGATTTGGGTTGGCGGTGGTGCCGGTATGGCTCCTCTGCGTGCTCAGATTATGCACATGCTCAAAGGCCACGGTGTGAAGGACGAAGACCGTCAGCGCCCCATGCACTACTTCTACGGTGCACGTGCGCTGGAGGAGATTCCTTTCCTCGACGACTTCCTGCAGCTCGAGAAGGACTTCCCCAACTTCCACTTCCATCTGGCGCTCGACCGTCCAGACCCCAAGGCAGATGCTGCCGGCATCCAGTACACACCGGGCTTCGTGGCACCCGTCATGGGCGACACGTATCTGAAGCAGCATGAGTCGCCCGAGGACTGCGAGTACTACCTCTGCGGACCTCCAATGATGGCCAAGACCGTGCTCGACCTTCTGCACAGCCTCGGCGTGGAAGACGACATGATTCGCTTCGACAACTTCGGCGGATAATCCACCGCCCTAATCCCCTACGAGACGGAGAGCCCAATGCGGCCCTCCGTCTTTTATTTTGCCACACGTCGCGTGACGAAATGCCACACGTCGCGTGACGAAATGCCACACGTCGCGTGACGAAATGCCACACGTCGCGTGACGAAATGCCACACGTCGCGTGACGAAATGCCACACGTCGCGTGACGAAATGCCACACGTCGCGTGA
>Ga0310694_10007749_pt1 | contig 10047 bp, 5 predicted proteins | sample 174DNAGHGhighgp2_FD_203884 | JGI IMG/M metagenome (GOLD analysis project Ga0310694, IMG submission 203884) | Sheep rumen microbial communities from Palmerston North, Manawatu-Wanganui, New Zealand - 1742 DNA GHGhigh gp2 (v2) (version 2) | ecosystem: Host-associated > Mammals > Digestive system >...
ACGAATACGCCCCCGACTGCATGCACCACGAGGTGAAGCTGATGGACGTGGAGGACAAGCACGTGTTCTACGACAAGCTCACCTTCGTCTATCTCGAAATGCCGAAGTTCAACAAGACAGAGGACCAGCTTGAGACCATGATGGACAAATGGCTCTATGTGCTCCGCAACCTCTCAAGGCTGATGGAGCGTCCTGCCGCACTTCAAGACCGTGTGTTCACACGGCTTTTCGAACAGGCAGAGATAGCGAGGTTCTCCAAGGAGGAGCTTTTCGACTACGAAGAGAGCCTCAAGGTATATCGCGACCTCTTCAACGTGGTCAAATCGGCTGAACAAAAAGGTATTCAAAAAGGCTTCGTCAAAGGAAAAGCAGAAGGCCTTGAAGAAGGCATTGCCAAAGGAAAAGCGGAAGGCCTTGAAGAAGGCATTGCCAAAGGAAAAGCGGAAGGCCTTGAAGAAGGCATTGCCAAAGGAAAAGCGGAAGGCCTTATGGAAAGCAATATCAATAATGCCAGAAGAATGAAAGCTAAAGGATATCCTTTACAGGACATTGCAGATATTACAGGACTCACTATCGAAGATGTCAACAATCTCTAATGATTCCTTAACTCACAATATTACCAAGAGCGGCAACACCGCTCTTTTTTCATTATTACCATGGTCTATGGTGTATATCCGACGGCAATAAAATGCTTTTATGGCTTGTTTGGTAATAGTCGTATTCAAAAAATTAGGAGGCAAACACCCAGGTGTTTGCCTCCTACTCGATTAGAGGGAGATGGCTTGAGAAGTTTCAAGTCATCATTTTGAAATCATTCTTGGTTGAGGATCATGCTGACGAGAGCCGAGACGTCGGTGATGTTCACATCTCCGTCGCCATTCATATCGGCATTGGCTATCTTGATGAATTCTGTTGAGCCGTTGAGCACATAGTCCACCATGATCGAGACGTCGGTGATGTTCACCTCGCCGTCGCCATTGGCATCGCCTACGATAACATCTGATTTGCCAAGGTAGAAGAGTTGCCAGTTGTCCCAGATGGTCCAGTCGTTTTCGATTTGCACATCCTTCCTCAAGCCGATGGTGAGTTTGCCGTCACTGCCAACGACAGCCTCGACGGTGTTGTTGGCGTAGAGTCTTTCGTTGTCGGCATTGTAGGTGTTGAAGGCCGTGCCGGCAGCAGCCATCGAGTTGGGCACTGCCAGATTGTTTGCTTCGCTTGACCATACCCAGCCTTCGGAGAGGCTTTCCATGGTGACTGCTTCAGCGGCCAGGCGCTTCAGCGGAGAATTCTTGGTGCTCGCACCGACAGTGGCATAGAGCAATGCATTGTTGTTGTCGTCAGGATTCTCGATGAAGGTGTCGTAATCGTTGTTGGCTAAGCCTGCACGATAGAAGCCTTGCACCACGACACGATAGGTGCCTGCGGGCAGGCCGGAGAGCTCCTGATAGTAGTTGAAGGTGGTGTTGAACTTCTCTGCATTCAGTGAAGTGCCATTTACGGCGGCATTGCCTGTCCATCCCTTGTCATTACCGTTGTCGTATGCCGGGTTGATGATGATGGTGGTGCACTCCACGGGGTTGTCGGCTGTAGCATCATTCATGTTCTGCGGGATGCCCAGGCGATGGATCATCGTGTAGATGTCCTGGATGAGACCTTCCACGTCGCTGTTGGCATAGGAGTGGTTGGCAATGCCGTTGGTGATGGTGCTGTTCAGTGTGTTGGCCTCGGAGACGATGTCAGAGGAAGCCACGGCGCCGGGGATGGCTGCAGCAAGTTCCTCGTTGGCTGCTGTCAGGGTGGCGAAGAGAGCCTTCGACTCGTTCACGGCGTCCTTCAGGTCGTAGAGAGCCGTCAAGGCTTGGAACATGGCCTCTCCGTTGGTGCCGTTCACCACGGCCTTGCCTTGGTTGATGGCGGCCTGGAGGTTGGCCACGACATCGCTGCCGATGGGGCTGTTCAGTGAAGCTTCAGCTTCGGCGATGGCTTGTTCGAGCACGGGTTTCACCACGTCGGCCTTGAAGCCGCAGTAGGTGATCTTGAAGTTGTCCCAGATAGACCAGCTGTCACCCAGTTGGTTGGTACAGCCTTTCACGCCGATGCGCATTGGGTCGCCGTCATTGGCCACGAGGCCGTAGGCAGACTGGGTGTACATGCCGTTGGTGAAGGCCACGGCAGCATTGTCCATATTGTTGGGGAAGTAGAGCACGGTGCCGTCTCCAAGTGTCTGGGTCTCATATCCTGAGCCATAGAAGCTGGCGTCTGTGATTTGCACGGGGTCGCCATAGACGTTGGTGAACGGTGTGGCATTGCTGTTGAGATATACAAACACGGGGCATCCCTCCTTGGTGGTGTAGCTTTCACCATTCAGGTAGGCATTGTAATTGTTTCGTCCATAGCGGTAGAAGCCCTGTACGGAGATTTCATACACACCCTTCGGAGCGTTGTTGATGATTTGGTAGATGTCGAATTTGGAGTTGTTCCAAGCCTCGAAGCAGTGGTTGGCAGCGTTGCCGCCAAGAACGACGTTGCCACCATTGGCAGCCTCTCTCGTCCATCCGTTGGTTCCATCCTCAAATCCTGGGTTCACCATGAGGTTGGTCATGTCCACTTCGTCTGCACCCGGGTGGTGATAGACATCATCTATCAAGGCTTGCACCTTGGCGATTTCAGCCTCAAGCTGCTCGTTGGTGAGGGCGCGTGCGTTGACCAATGAGGGATAGTCGCTGTTGGCCCATGTCTTGCACTTGTTGCGGTAGGAAGCCTGGTAGTCGGTTGCGTTGGCTGCTTCCAATGCCTGGTCGCGGAGTTCGGCGAGTTGCTTCCAGAGGTCGATGTTCGTCTCCAAGTTGGCTTTGGCAGTCTTGATGGCTTCCATGGCGGAGTAGATCTTCGCTGCGGTGTTGGCCGACCTCAGTGAACTGACACCAGTGTTGTAGGCGGTGAGATAGGACTTGGTATAGACGACATCGGTAAGGTCAAGCACGTCAAGGCCGTCGAGGTAAGCAGTTCTGAGGAGGGTGATGGCATCGCTGCCTTTTCCGTAATAGGTGAGTGAGAAGTCATCGAAGATGCTCCAGTCGCCTTCTATGGTGGTGCCCTTGCGTGCGCCTACCTTCAGGTTGCCATCGCTCACGTAGATGTAGACGTCGTTGTCATTGCAGTTTCCAGCTTTGAAGAACTCGTCGGCAGCCACCATGTTGTTCGGAATCCAGAAGGTGATGCCAGCTTCTGCGTCGGTGGCGGAAGACCAGGTGCCGGTGGACATCTGCGCAGTCAGGCTTGCCGAGAAGGGAGACAGGATGCTCGACTCTGCGTCGCCATCGGTTGAGGTGGCATACAGTTTGGCATATTTCGACTCTTTGTTCTCTGCCTTGTAGTTTTCGTAGGCGGGTTGTGCGTTGCCGGCGCGGTAGAAGGCGTTGGCGCTGAACTTGTAAACGCCTTCACGCAGACCTTCAAGGTTCTGGTAGGTGTCGTAGGTCATATTGTAGCGCTCGGCATTCTCCTTGGGATTATATCCACCAAATCCGGAACCACCCCATCCGTCGTAATTGTTGTTGAGGAAGGTGGGGTTTTGGATGAAGAGGCTCGTCACGTCCACTGGGCTGGATGCTGTGGCGTTGGCGTAGTTCTCTTGGGCGATTTCTTGCTTGCGTGCCTCGATGGCTTCCTTGGTGGCCGCGATGGCGGCGTTGATTTCTTCAAGGGTGCTGTTCGTGTTGTTATAGACGGCAATCTGGTCTGCCACGTTGGCGTTGATGGCCTCAGCCTCGTTGAGCAGGTCTTTCAGTTGCATGGCGGCATCATACACCTTGCAGTAGTCAAAGTAGGCGTCTCCGGCAGCCTCCGGCACCAGTTTCCAGTCGATGATGGCTCCGCCGTCGGCGGTGTTGTTGGCTGTCAGCACGGTGTTGTCGGAGTTCTCAGTACGGTTGAGACCCACAAACAATGTGTTGCTGTTGGCGTTGGGGTTCTCAGCTGAGGGTGAGAAGCGGTAGGTCTTGTTGCCCATGGAAGTGATTTCCCACAAGTAGTCGGCCTGGCCGTCGTAGTCAACATACATGTCGATACCATTGTCTACAAACCACCACATAAGCCATTTGTTCTTGCTCGTACAGTAATCAGTCAGGGTGTAGACTCCGGTTTTGCCCTCAACGGGGTCGATTCTCACTTTCAAACCAGTCGGGCCAGCACTGGCTTGAGTACCCCAGGCGTTGCCTTGGGTGAAAAAGAGCTCACAATCGGGGAGATAGAAGTAGTAGATGGCTCCTTCCTCCATTGTTGCGAATTCCGAGACAGACGGTGCAGCCCACACGTTGCTGTTCACGGCTCTTGCAGCAGTGCTACCCAATAGCAACACCGCACTTAAGACAAGTAGTTTTGCAATTTTCATAAAGGTAATAATATAAAGTTAATAAATCTCCTGTAGTAGTGTTGACAGGTGCGAAATAATAGGCTTAGGCTAATTTCCGACAAATTTACGAAAAATTTTCATACTGCAATGCTAAAAACAAAAAAAAATCAAAAACAGGGGTGCTTTTTCTTTATTTTGTGCTAAAAGTATTACACATTGCTCTGCCGTCACTCTGTCCTTCTATGCCGCAACAGTGTTGCGGTTGCCATCCCATCCCTCGCCTACATCCCCTCGTCAAACACATCCTTCTCTTCCTCTTCTTCCACGGCTTGCCACACGGCCGTGGATCACGGGGACGGTTCTCGTGATCCATTTTTCGCCGAATATTTGTGCTTTTCTGAGAGATGTTTTAATTTTGCATCCAGTCTGCCAATATTTTGCTATGCCATGGACAACTACCACATCCTTGATGTCGACAGCCGGGATGAACGTTGCCAGACTGGCACAGGTGTAAAAGTTATTGTAAAGGAAATATGTGGACTCTACCATCCAACTTACATGCAAAAACTTGAGAAAGAGCAACGCGACGACGTCCTGCGGCAGCTCTGCCTTATGGGGGTGAAGTTACGTCAACTGTCCAGAATCACCGGCATCAGTTGTGGGACTAACAACAGAGCAAAAAGTGGACCGCGAGAGAACCGTCCCCGTGATCCATTTCACGCTTAGAGTCCCCTAAATATAGCAATAAATGAGCATCCAAAGGGCGCTTTTTGTACTTTTACACCAATATCACACAATATTTCAAAATAAAATCGTAAATTTGCAACTGTAAGAAGGAAAAAGCTTGAGATATATGTCACGCGAACAAATAATAGACAAGCACAAGAGCCTCTTCTGGTACATTCCGGAGGGTGAGAAGCAGCACATCAGCGATGCCCTGCTTGTGGAGCGCATCCTCAACGACGGCACGCTCGATGACTACCGCGAACTTGTGGCCACACTCGGCGGTAAGCGTGTGGCCGAGGTCTTTTTCTCTGCTACTGGTCGCCAGAAGCAGAACTATTATCCCGAAATCTACCACTTCTTTTCACTCGTTTTGAAGAAATATGCATAGCGAGATACTCAATGACCCAATGATGTCAAGGTCACTTTCTTCCAGTATCCTTTCCCTGTAGAGCCTACCGCATAGTTCGAGAATTACTTCCGTCTGCCCTCGCTGCTAAGGGCGTATGCCTTCATGGCAGCAAGCTGTGGTCGCCGTTCCAAGTGGAAGGATTACGTAGACCTCTATTTTCTGTTGAGTGATCACTTCACCATAGCAGACATCTCTACTGCAGCCACACAAATCTTTGGCGAGCTCTTCTCCGAGAAGATGTTTCGTTCCCAACTCTGCTTCTTCGACGATATTGACTACACCGAGGCCGTGGATTGGCTCATCCCCAATCCTCCCACAGATAACGAAATTAAGCAAGCATTGACAGAGATTGCGGTGCAGGGGGTGGATGTGTGAGAAAAAATGAATATGAGAATAGAATAACTAAAGTTTCTCTACATTTGCAGCGATATTGGCCGTATACGGATGAGAGTATAAATCGGATAAACCTCAAAGATTGAAGATTGAAAATTGAAGATTGAAAATTGGCCTTTTGGCGTTCGAGTGGGTACAAGACCCGCCCCTCAGAGGGATTTCAACCACGCCAAAATGCCTGTTGCGATCTTGGGACTTGCTTTATGCATGTCCGTACAAAAGCCAAGAATGTCGGTGCGCATGTTTCGGCCATCCGCTTCTTAAAGCTATAAACGTTTGAGGGTATGAACCATTTATGCTTCAAAAATTTGGTTGTTTCAGAAAGAATCGCTAAATTTGTGCTTTTAAAACCCCAACGTCAAGAAAAATACATAACCAGACAACACACCTAAATCATTGTTTTATGATAGAACTTAGTAATGAGCAACTGACCGTCAAGGTTGTAGAGATGGGAGCGGAGCTCCAGAGTATTATCGACAGCGACGGGCGTGAGTACCTTTGGCAGGCAGACCCGCAGTATTGGCCCCGCCGTTCGCCCATCCTCTTCCCTATAGTATGTAGCGTGGAAAACGACACTTACACTGTCGATGGCCAGGAGTATCATCTGCCGCGCCACGGCTTTGCACGCGACACTGAATTCACCCTTGTGGCTCAGTCGGAGAACAAGGCGGTTTTCGCACTTCACGAAAGCGAAGAGACCTTGAAGGTCTACCCCTTCCCCTTCAACCTTGCCGTGAGCTATCGGCTTGACAACAACAAGATTCACGTCATCTGGCACGTGGAAAACACAGGCAAGCGTGAAATGTATTTCCAGATAGGCGGCCATCCTGCTTTCATTGCTCCAGGTTGCGAGGCAGGAAAGCCTCTGAAAGGTGTCCTCCGCGTTGACAACAAAGGACTGCTTCAAGGTCTCAAGAGCCATATCGACGGTTCGGTGGAGATGGATGAGATAGAAGTCGCATCAAAGGAGGGACTTATCCTTTTCGACGACGAGTTCTTCGCTCACGACTCGGTGAAGCTGCACAAGAGCCAGACCAGCTGCGTCGAACTTCTTGATACTGACGGCAGCGTGGCGGTGAGGCTCGATTATAAATGCCCCATCATCGCATTCTGGAGCCCTTACCAGAAGAATGCACCGTTCGTCTGTCTTGAACCATGGTATGGCGTGGGCGACCCTCGCGGATACGATGGCGAGTTCAAGGACAAGCCTTTTATCAACCATCTGATGCCCGGTGCCTCGTTCATGAGCGAATACGTCATCACGATAGGTGAGTGAATCATGGAAACTTAGGAGTTAAAGAGGAGTTAAAGAGAAGTTAAAGGGGAGTTAAAGGGACGTATGTTCATTTTCTGGAGCTTACTTTCTGGAGTTTACAATCCCGCAGGTCCTTCATCCTCATCATGGTTCTCAGAATAGGGAAAAAGTCTGTCGGAATACTCGACGGTTACTTCATCAACTAAAAGTCAATCTTATGAAAAAAAGTATTTTTCGCAGCGTCGTGCTTCTCGTCTTTGCATGGATGGGAATTGCAGTTCAGGCACAGATACCATCAGGTTATTATGACAGTGCTTCCGGACATACCGGTGCCGAGTTGAAATCTGCCTTGCATGATATCATCAAGGGACATACCGTTGTCAGTTATTCCGGATTGCTCAATGCCTACGCCTATACAGACTGCCGGGCCAATGGCACCATTTGGGATATCTATTCCAACTGTGCATATTCCATCAATGGAAGTTGCGGTTCATATAAAAAGGAAGGCGACTGTTGGAACCGTGAACACACGTGGCCACAGAGTTGGTTCAATGAGGTTGGTGGTCCCAAGAGCGACCTCTTCCACGTCTATCCCACAGATGGTTATGTGAATGGCAGACGCTCCAATTATCCGTATGGAGAAGTGCGCAATCCAACCTATACTTCGGGCAATGGTTCCAAACTCGGTCCCTGTACCACTGCTGGTTTTTCTGGCACGGCGTTTGAACCCATCGATGAGTACAAGGGCGACATCGCTCGTAGCTATTTCTATATGAGTGTGCGCTATTTCCATGAGGATAGTGGATGGGGAAACAGCGAGATGACCACCAAGTCGGAAATCAAGCCTTGGGCAATGGCCATGCTTTTGCGTTGGAATGAGGAAGACCCGGTGAGTGACAAGGAAATCGCCCGCAACAATGTCATTTATAAAAAATACCAACACAACCGCAATCCCTTCATCGACCATCCTGAGTATGCACGTATGATATGGGATGAGACCTGGACCGCCGGCGAAGAATACGACATCGCTTTAGACGTTGTATCCCATGGCAGTGTGAGTGCACCCGCCAGTGCTGCAGCAGGCACGACTGTCGCCATTACTGTCATACCCGATGAGGGCTATGATTTGGAGACATTGATTGTTTACAAGACCGGCGACCCTTCCATCACGGTGCCTGTGAACAGCGATGCCACTTTTGTGATGCCCGAATATGACGTGACGGTGAGTGCCACGTTCTTGGAGGATAACACGTTCTATGCCATCACATTGGAAAATGTGGTCAACGGCAGGATAGCCGCCAGCGCACAAAGTGCGAAGGTGGGCACCCCTGTCGAGCTTACAGCTACTCCTGACAATGGATATGCCCTTTATAATTGGTATGTCACCAAGGCGGATGGCAGCCAAGCTTCAGTGGCAGTCACCGACAACACGTTTGTCATGCCTGCCTGCGATGTCACCGTGACTGCCACCTTTGTCGCTGCCACCGCCGGGAACGGTGACTATGTGAAGGTCACCTCTGCCCCTGAAGACTGGAGTGGGGAGTACCTCATTGTCTATGAGGATGGCAAGAAAGCCTTCAATGGAGGTTTGACCACCCTTGATGCTACATCCAACAACATTTCCGTCACCATCAGCGATGACAAGATAGAATCGAATTCGACCACCGATGCCGCAACTTTCACCATCGCCAAGTCGGGCAACGGATATACCATTTGTTCTGCCAGTGGCTATTATATTGGTCAGACAGGTGATGCCAATGGGCTGAATTCTTCCAAATCCACGGCATATGCCAATACCATTTCTCTTTCAGGCGGTGTCGATATCGTTTCGAGTGGAGGAGCCCATTTGAGATACAATGCATCGAGCGACCAGGAACGTTTCCGTTATTACAAGTCGAGTTCTTATAATGCTCAGAAAGCCATACAGCTTTACAAGAAAACAGCCACGAGTGCGGCTGTCGTTCCTACTTACACCATCACTTTCAACCCCAATGGTGGTGTGGGTGAAGTCCATACCCAGACCGTGGAGGAAAACATTCCTACGAATTTGGAAGCCAACACATTCAGTTACGAGAGTCATGTCTTTACTGGTTGGAACACCAAAGACGACGGCGCGGGGATGTATTATGCCGACGAGGCGACGGTCTGTTTGCATGATGACCTAACCCTTTATGCACAATGGGAGATGTTGTACAACATTGCCGTGAGTGAGAATGAACACGGGTCCATCTCTGTGAGTACTCTCTCTGCAACAGAAGGCACCACTGTCACACTGAGTGCTGTCCCTGATGAAGGCTATACTCTCTACCTTTGGAATGTCACAGATGTTGATGGCGTACCCGTACAAGTTTTTGATGACCAGTTTGACATGCCCGCATGTGATGTCAATGTGAGTGCCACGTTTGTCTATGTGGGACAGTCGGGCGATTCCATTGTTTACCGTCTCGTCACCTCCACCGACCAGTTGACCGCTGGCGATATTTGCCTCATTGCCAACAAGAGTGCGGCAAAAGCGTTGGGAAGTGCCAACAACAACAACCGCGCAGCAGCAAGTGTAACCATGAATGATGCCAAGGATGTCATTACCGACCGTGGTGAAGCATACGAGTTGGTCTTGGGTGGCAGTGAGGGCAAATGGACATTTTACGATGATGTCAACCAAGGATATCTCTATGCAGCCAGCAGCAGCAATAATTATTTAAGAACAGAAAGCACCTTGTCCGCCAATAGCCAGTGGTCGGTTGCTGTCACCAATGAGGGTGTCGCCACCATCAAGGCTCAAGGTTCTAATACTCGTAATTTACTCAAGTATAATTCTCAAAACAGCATTTTCTCATGCTATGGTTCCGGTCAAAATGATGTCAGCCTGTTCGTTCGTGGGAATGAAGTGAATATATGTGTCATTCT
>Ga0310694_10007751_pt1 | contig 10047 bp, 8 predicted proteins | sample 174DNAGHGhighgp2_FD_203884 | JGI IMG/M metagenome (GOLD analysis project Ga0310694, IMG submission 203884) | Sheep rumen microbial communities from Palmerston North, Manawatu-Wanganui, New Zealand - 1742 DNA GHGhigh gp2 (v2) (version 2) | ecosystem: Host-associated > Mammals > Digestive system >...
TCATTCGAGATTGCAATTTCGAAGTTCTTGATCAAAACCGGAAGGATGCAATTACCCTGCCCCCCTTCAGCAATCACAATTTGCGACATACGTTTGCGACAAGATTGTGCGAGGCCGGTGTTAACATCAAGGTGATCCAAGAGATCCTCGGGCATTCTGACATTGAAGTAACCTTGGATATCTACACAGATGCGACCAAGGACTTTAAGAAGTCTGAGATGAAGAACTTCGCTGATTTCTTCACGCAACTGAGATCAGTACAGCTGACCGGATGAGATTGCGACATTTGCGACATTGCGACAGGTTCGCGACAGATTTGCGACAAACAGAGTAGATTTGTGAAGGGTTTCTCAAAAAACGTGACATGGTCGCTAATTGGAAAACACTGAAATAAAGGGATACATAGAGTAATGCAAGATAAGTCCTGTTTATCCCGACGATGAAGTCCATCGACAAGTAAAAGCCCAGAATCTCGGGATTCTTACTTCTGGAATTTTTACGACTTACGACCAATTTACGACCATAACTTGTCGTAACTACGATAAGTTATGACGAGAAAAATCGTAAAAACGACGCATTTGCAACCCGCACGAGCTGCGCAAAAACAAGATATCCTACATTGTTGACCAAACGACCTGTGAAAAACGTAAAGCTTCACAGGTCGTTCTCTTTCCCGACAAGTTCTGAAATATCAGCGTTTGAGAGGTGTGACGCAGTTAGAGGATGCTTTTAGTACCACCAGCGAGTTGGTCGTAAAAGCTGGATGACACCAAAACCAGTCAAATGCCTAAATATAGGCGTTGCCGGTCGTAATGTGTGTCGTAATGTTAACAATCGATGAATATTACAGCCTCTAGTACCACCGACGATGAGAGCGCGAAAAAATGTAATATAATATATCTATTAACAATAAACTATTTTGTGCGTACTACCGCTTGCTCAAAAGGACACTACATATGCTGCCTAACGGACTATACGAACAAGTTATAAACAAAGCTATTGAGGAAGAATTGGCCAAAGGAGAGAAGATCTCTAAAACAGAAGAGATCGATGCGGCTGAGTCATCCAAGATTCTTTCTGCTTATGTAGCAGATATTGTCGCGCAGAGTCTTGAGTATTTGAAAGATAGCGGTTTTGATACCAAGCAGCAAGTAGCATTTGTAAACAAGATCATTGAATCGGCGATCAGTAACTCAAATGGCCTGACAAGTGAGTATTCTGTTTCTGAGCGTGCTGAGCAGCTCCTCGCCATTATAGATAAGCAGAACAATATCAATGCAATTGATCCGAAAGCAGAGATCGTGCGACCGGTTACATCAATTGCAAGATCTAGTATCTTTACCGGGGCTAAGAATGAGCCTCAGATGTATACTGAGCTGAAAAAGGAAATTGTATCCTGCAACAGGATAGAGATGATTGTCTCTTTCATCAAGTGGAGCGGCTTGCGACTTTTGATAGATGAACTGAGACAGTTTGCTGCAAATGGCGGAGAGCTGCGGATCATCACCACATCCTACATGGGCGCAACAGACATTAAGGCCATAGAGGAGCTTTATAAGCTTCCCAATACCAAGATCAAGGTCAGTTATGATACTAAGATAACGAGACTTCATGCCAAGGCGTATATCTTCTATAGAGATACAGGATTTACTACGGCGTATGTTGGATCTTCTAATATGTCTAATGCAGCGCTTACAAGTGGTTTGGAATGGAATCTGAAGATAACGCAGAAAGATTCACCAGACACTGTGAAGAAGATTGCTGCCACGTTCGAAAGCAATTGGAACTCGAGCGAGTTCGAATACTATGATGAGGGGCAGAATGAAAGACTCGCCAGAGCCCTCAAGGCAGAGCGTTACCATAAGAATGATAATGCAAACCAATACACTGTAGATGTTATCCCCTACTCGTATCAACAAGAGATTCTGGATAAACTTGAAGCTGAACGTGAAATCAGGGGATATAGGAAGAATCTTGTAGTAGCAGCAACAGGAACGGGTAAGACTGTAATATCAGCCTTGGATTACAAACGATATGTAAAACAACACCCGGGTCAGCCGAATAGACTACTCTTTGTAGCTCATAGAGAAGAAATCTTGGACCAGGCACTATTTACATTCCGTGCGGTACTGAAGGATCCAAACTTTGGCGACAAACTGGTTGGGAACAGCCGGCCAGATAGCATCGATCATCTGTTCATATCGATTCAGTCCTTTAATTCTAAAGACTTCTCGAGTCTCACATCGAAGGATTTCTATCAGTTTGTGATCGTTGATGAGTTCCATCATTCTGCAGCACCGTCGTACCAGAGACTTCTTGGATACTACACACCAGATATCTTAGTCGGATTAACGGCAACACCTGAGCGAATGGACGGAAAGAACATACTCGAGTATTTCGATAACCGAATCGCTGCTGAAATTCGGCTGCCGGAAGCTATTAATCGAAAGCTGTTGTGTCCATTTCAGTATTTTGGCGTTACAGATACGATCGATCTTGCGAACCTTAGATGGTCAAGAGGCGGATACGATAAAGGAGAGCTTACAAAAGTTTATACACTTAGCGGAGCCGTCGCTAATAGACGTGCGGATATGGTGGTTCAATCCTTGCTCAAGTATGTTGCCGATATAGAAGAAGTTAAGGCACTGGGTTTCTGTGTTTCGATTGAACATGCCAGATTCATGAGTGAATACTTCAACTCGCATGGAATTGATGCAATGTATTTGACAGGTGATTCTCCTGATGAGGAACGTAGATCGGCCAAAGATAATCTTGTACAGGGAAAAATCAAGATCATATTCGTTGTAGATCTTTATAACGAAGGTGTCGATATTCCCGAGGTGAATACGGTTCTATTCCTTCGTCCGACAGAGTCATTGACTATTTTCCTTCAGCAACTTGGTCGTGGACTTCGATTGGCTGAGGGGAAGGAATGTTTGACTGTTCTCGATTATATCGGCCAAGCAAACAAGAAGTACAACTTTGAAAGTAAATTTGCCGCTCTACTTAATGATTCTTCGAGGAGTGTGACAAAAGAGATCAAAGAAGGCTTTGTTGGAGTGCCTAAGGGTTGCTATATTCAGCTTGAGAAGAAGGCCTCGAAGATAATACTCGATAATATCCGGGAAGCATATGGAAATACCGCTGGACTTGTGAAAAAGATAGAATCGTTCACTGAAGATACAGGTCTTGATCTGTCGCTGTCCTCCTTCTTGAATTACTATCATCTGGATCCTAAGAGCATATACAAGTATTCTTCATTCTCAAGACTCTGCGCTATGGCGGATGTTGCTGATGACTTCCAGGAGCCTTTGGAAGAAAAACTTCGAAAGTCATTTGGCAAGTTTTCTTCTGCTGATTCCAGAAGATGGATCCGATACATGAGATACCTCATCAGCTTAAAAGGAAACATAAATCCTTCTGCGATGACTCCTTCTGAGAAGAGAATGTTCGAGATGTTCTATGTGACCGTATTCAATCAATCTTTAAATGATTGGGACGATAGCTCTGTGAAAGAGAATATTGCCGATTTGTTTAAGTCAGAAGTCATGGTTAAAGAACTCGATGAGCTACTTCAGTATCGTTATGATGAGATCGACTTTGTTGATGAACCGGTCGATCTTGGATTTGATTGCCCGCTTGATCTACACTGTTCCTATACAAGAGACCAAATTCTTGTTGCAATGGGATTTAAGAATCCATCAACAGTACGAGAAGGTGTCAAATGGCTACCGGACAAAAACACGGATATTTTCTTCATCACGCTCAATAAATCGGATAAGGATTATTCTCCGACTACTCTTTATGACGACTATTCCATCAATGAAGAGCTATTCCATTGGCAGAGCCAGAGTACAACATCTTCCAGCTCTCCAACCGGTCAGCGATATATCAATCATTCAAAGCTTGGAAGCAATATTCTCCTCTTTGTTAGAGAATATAAGTCTGATCGTATCACAGGTGGAGCAGGAATTTATACGTTCTTGGGTAAAGCGGATTATGTTCGCCATACCGGTGACCGCCCCATGAGTATCACTTGGAAGTTAGAAAGACCGATTCCGGCGAAGTTCTTGAAAAAGACGAATAAGTTGATGATTGGATAATAGAGATGAGTAATACCAGCCAATACTACAATAATCAGGCGCAGGATTTCTTTGATTCGACGGTTTCAGCTGATGTGAGTCCGTTGTATGAGAGATTCTTGAAATACGTTCCTACCGGTGCGCATATTCTGGATTTTGGCTGCGGATCAGGAAGAGATACTAAAGCCTTCCATGATATGGGATATATGGTAAGTGCATTGGATGGTTCGGAAGAGTTATGCAAACTCGCAAGTGAGTATTCCGGTATCCTTGTAAAGTGTGCCGACTTCCTTTCGCTGAACGAACATTCATTATATGACGCTATATGGGCGTGCGCTTCCATTATTCATGTGCCCAGTAATCAATTGCCGATTCTTCTTGGGAAAATGAGAGATGCTGTTAAAGATAACGGAGTCATCTATGCATCTTTCAAGTACGGTGATTTTGAAGGGGAAAGAAACGGAAGATTCTTCGTTGATATGACGGAAGAAAGTTTCCATGACTTGCTGAGAAAAGTTGATGGACTTACTATTATAGAAGAGTGGACTTCAGGAGATGTAAGAAAAGACAAAGCGGGATCTTGGTACGACGTTATTCTTCGAAAAGGATGAACTATGGACTACGCATTCACAATAGATGGGAAGTACTATAACACTCTTGAAATCGAGAGCTTTTCCAGAATGATGGATTCTCCTTCCTTCTGCTACAAATTCTATTGGCTGGATGCAATCACTACGCTAATTACTGAAAACTGCACACAAACGACATTCAACGATATCATTGATGAAATGATCGCTGACGCATGGTACTCCGTTATAGAATTTCACATTCACCTTAGTGGTATCGTGTACAAGGATAAAGATAATCTGGAGAAAGCGGTCACACTCCTCCAAGAACATGCAGATCTTCCGAGTAATGCTTCGAAGACAGAGATAAAAAATGCCATCAAGACATATGAGAAATTCATACATAAAGAGAAGAAAACACTTACGAATATGGTTCCATACAAAGCACTGTCAGGATTCTTTATCAACCACGACATGGGGCCACTTGATGATTCTGTCATAAGAATGGTAGAGAAGATCCGAAACTTTCATTCTCAAGATGCAAAGTTGCCATACACTTTGGGAAACAGCAGCGGGCTTGATCGCGAAGTGTATTTCGATGAAGACTGGATGAAAATGATCCAGGATAATGCAGTGGCGATAAAGGGATGGATCAAACACGAAAAGGTCAAGTGGCTGCAGAGAAATAATCCGGAGATACCGGGAATCGTGTATAAGCTGGCGCCCCTGGATAATAAGGCGCGAAAACTTGTCGCCGTTCGCAACCTTTGGAAAGGTATTTTCCCCTATGTGCATATTGATGATGTTTATACACAAAAGCCGATCGATCCGGATGATTATGAGGTAGATCATTTTGTTCCATTCTCATTTGTAATGAACGACGAACTATGGAACCTCTTGCCGATGGATTCGTCCTTGAATTCCGGGAAGAATAATAACCTCCCGGTTTGGGATGAATTCTTCGGAAGATTTGCAAGTAATCAATTCATCATGTACGAATTGATCCACTCGAAGAAAGACATCTTTGCATTATATGAGAAGTGCTATAAAGACAATCTTCATTCTGTTTGGGCTGCACAGGAGCTTTACCGTAAAGGGAACAAACGAGATGAGTTTATCAATATACTCTCGAAGAATATGCGACCGGTATATGATTCGGCTTCCCGACAGGGGTATAGCGTTTGGAAATTTAGAGGATAATTCTGTTTGTGATGGAGGTTTAGGATCTGAATTACTTAATACGGAAGCGGCGGTAAGTGCTTTTCGAGCGGAAGTAGTGAAATACAGTTTTCAGGGAAAGCCGGTCGATGAAAACTTCAAATACGACATTTTGGAAGCGAATATCGTTTGTGCTGAGCTTCGGAAGATAGGGTATGAACTGATCGCGTTCTTTAATGGAGCGTATAATAACTTGAAAGCGGTCATTCCGGTGGATAGGATCGCCGCGATGGAAGAACTGGAAAGCAGGATCAAATGAGGGAGGATATGCTATGACAAAATGTTCCTATAGTTATGTTTCCGAGCGTGATATGGACATGCTGTTTCTTCAGCTTTTTTCATCTGATGCGGGTTTTGTAGATTTATTCTTGCGTGAAGCGAAGATACCTTTGAAAAGTGTTTCTGTCGTTGCTATTGAACTATCAAAGACTGATCCAGAGTTAGGTGAATCAGACATAACGGTAATACTTAATGTTGATGGAAAGCGAATCGAATTGCTAATCGAAGATAAGATCGATGCAACTGCTATGCCTGAGCAGCCGGAACGATACATCAAACGTGCTCAAAAGGCTGTTGACAAAGGGGAATGTGAGGCGTCTGCATGCTATATAGTATGCCCCCAGAAGTACTATGATAACAACGAGGCCGCTCGAAAGTATCCTCATTGGATCAGTTATGAAACTATTAGAAATTATCTAGACCAGAACAGTTCCCCTCTAAATCAAGCTTATAGTCAGCAGATTTCTCAAGCAATTGAAAAAGCAAAGAAGCCACCAGAAGTGGTTTTGAATGAAAACGCAAATGCGTTTTTTCGAAAGTATAAAGATTACCAAGAGCACTTTTACCCTATGCTAGACTTGAGAACAAGCCGGAATGCAAATGGTTATTGGGCATATTATGCTACACCTCTTGCCAATGTCTATTTGGATCATAAACTTCGAGAAGGGCGAATTGATCTCACATTCAACAAGGCAGCAGAGAAAATAAGTGATCTGAAACAGATAGCTGAATGGCTTCGTAAGCATGACATGAGTAACGTACGGGCAAAAGTAATAACCAAATCGGGATCCTTACAGATATCGGTCCCGGAACTGGATATTACTAGACGCTTTGAAGAGACTGATCCAGAAGACCTCCAAATATGCTTTGAAGCAATACAAGAACTGATTAGCTTTGTAGAGATTGTTTCGTTGACAAATGGTATTTCTTCATCTTACCAGGTGTAGAAATCATGGAAAATGAGAGATGTGGTGAACTCAGTACAACTGAAAATGTGTTTAGGTTGCCTTGCAGAGTAAAATAGCAAATGTGCCTTTTTGTCAACCTTTGTAACACTGTTACATGCTCCCTTATCCTATTTAGATGCTTAATCGGCTGCAGATAGTAGTTACTTTCTGAGGCTCTATAGTGCGATGAATGGGCATTGTATGCCTTCACATCCCCATGAGCATTGAAGTAGGAAGTGCAAGCGATACTGGATGTTGGGAATCCGAAGAAATCCAGTTCGGGGGAAGAATTCATTTCATGAAATGGACGATACAATCATATGCGCGTATTATGAAAGATATACTTGTTAACTCTTTGCTTGACAATGTCACACTCATGATTCCATGAACACGAAAATTGGTAGAGACTCAGGTAGAGCATTTCTCCCTGTTTTAGCTCCTCGAGATTTGATAAAATACAGACATCAAAGGCGCCAATGAAATCAACGAGTTAAGGAGTTAGCAAATATGAGCATAAGTCAAAAACCAAGCACTTTTATTTGGAACGGAAGCGAATACTATTTCAACAGAATTGGTTTCATCGATGCCATTAAGAAAGCAGCGCAAAAGCGTGATGCTTCTGGGAGACGGATCACACAACAGATGCTTCGAGACAAGATTGCTGATAAAGTAGTTCTCTCTTCGGAATCCGTGTACAAATGGCAACAAGGTTACAATGCTCCAGGGGACATTAAATACATAGAAATATGTGCCGATGTTCTTGAGACTGATATCTCACACTTGCTGACACCTATCAACAGCAATAGGAGGGGAATTAAGTTGACCGACAAAGAAATCGAACTTGTTTCGATCATATATGAGGAGTGCGTATGCTGTATCTATCTGTATTACGATGCCTACAAAGAGTTTTCCGAAGACAGTAAAACAAATCATGAGACACGCCAGAATAAAGAAAAGGAGTACTTCGCCAGGCTCTCCGCTGCACACAGAACGATTGATGCCCATTCATTGTTTATTACAGATGGCGTGAGGTACAGATTGCATAGGATAGTAAATGATATGTCTGAAAGAAACATGTTTCTAGGGATGTCTGATAGATGGGAAGAAATCAACACGGAACAAATAGAGGAGTTCAAAGTATATGACAGAATCGCTTCTCTTGATGAAATGATCGATTATTCCATCAGTCCGTCACGTGATTCTGGGATATCTCGCCAAGGTCTTTTCTATATCGAGGAGGAAAAGGCATTGGCAGAAAAGTTGGGATACAAGTATTCCAAGATTCCGCAGGAGTATTACGATGATGAAAACAAAACTAATCCGGTGTTTGACGGCTCTGGAAGAAATATCGGTGAAGTATGCAAGATAGAAGATTCTAGTTTCGAATTAAATGCAAATATCTTGTTCAAAGATATGATGACACGGTTCATCAAGATGATCTTCACAAACGACTTTCCGGAAATCCAGTTCCCGGAATAAACACTCACTATAAGAAAGGATGTACGTAATATGATTAACAAAGATAATTACAATGAACTCAGAAAGAAGTATTGGGATGTTGCTAGTTGGGCTTTATGGAAAGAGCCGGGCGCACGTCCAAAGTCAAATGTTGGAGATCTTTCCGTATTTGATGATCCGGATCTTTTGAATAAAATTAACACGGGATTTGTTTTTGTTGGACTGAATGGCTCAGGGAAGCATGATGAATACCTGGATTTTAGCAAAGCTTGGTACAATTTCCATAGTGATATGCCTCGTGGAAACGATTACAAACTCAGATATGCATTGATGGGAACACCTTTTTGGGGTAGCTATATTACTGATATTATCAAATACTATCAGGAAGTAGACTCGACGAAAGCCGCAAAATATGCCAAATCTCATCCTGAAGTGATGAAAGAAAACATAGAGGCATTTAATGAAGAACTGCGTTTGCTTGGCGGATCCCCTGTCATAGTTGCTCTTGGCGATGCTACTTACGACTTGATTAAAGAAAACTTCCGTGGCGTCAATGAGATTACCAAGATCAAACATTATGCTTTTACTATAGGTAAAGAAGACTATAGAGCAGAAGTGATTGCTATTCTTTCGAAGTATCTTAAGTAGTTTTCTCTCTTAAATTGGGTAGGTTATATGGTGTTTTCTCCGTTTCGCATCGTAACTCTTCCCCCAAGGTCGTCCTAAAGTGATTTATCACATAGGACGACCTTTTTCTTAGTGGTAGTATTGAACGAGATTATACTTGTCAATCATGAGTGAAGTGAATTTCTTTTTTTGAACAGAATCAGACACCGGTCGTGAAGCAGGATGTGTGTGCTTTCTACCTGGTGGAGATGATGAAAGAACAGAAGGAACAGAAGAAGCAGGAAGCAGCGAAAGCAGATCTGTCTTATCTAAAAGACAAGAAGCTGCTCTCGGTCGAAGAAGCATCTGATCTGTTCGGTATCGGAAGAGGAAAGATCCGGGAACTCTCCAACAGCGATCGCTGTCCGTTCGTTCTCTGGGTCGGCGGACATCGGAGGATCAAGAGAGAAGCATTCGAAGCGTACCTGAGAGATCAGTACTCGGTATAAGCGCTCCCCTACCCGATGAGTGGGATCCGTCCCCCGTGCCGATCTGAAATCGGCATGGGGGAGTTTCCTTTCAACATTATCTTTTCTGCCAGCCACACATGATATAATGAGCATGTGAGTAAGGGTTTATTCTGAGGTGGTTAATATGCGAATTTTGTTTCTAATTGGTAATGGATTTGATTGTAATCTTGGACTCCATACGACTTACAGAGCTTTTTACAAACACTACCTAAAACAGTTTCCGAATGACAGATTAGCTACCTCTATAAGTAAAAACTATGAGATGTGGTCAGATTTGGAATTAGGTTTAGGTTTTTATGTTAAAGAAATAAATAACTCCGATGTTGATATGTTCTATGATGAAAAGAGAAACATAGAAATC
>Ga0310694_10007752_pt1 | contig 10047 bp, 10 predicted proteins | sample 174DNAGHGhighgp2_FD_203884 | JGI IMG/M metagenome (GOLD analysis project Ga0310694, IMG submission 203884) | Sheep rumen microbial communities from Palmerston North, Manawatu-Wanganui, New Zealand - 1742 DNA GHGhigh gp2 (v2) (version 2) | ecosystem: Host-associated > Mammals > Digestive system...
TGAAAGAAAAAATACTCAAATGAGTTTAATCTTTCACTTGTTTTTTTTGTGTCTTATTTTAAGCATGGCTTCATGCTCCGTAAAGTCTGATTTTCACTTCAACAATCCTCATGATGCTCTGAGGCAATACAGGGATTTCCATCACAGTATTGCTGCGGAACCAAAGGCTAATGCAGAGAAACTTGCCGACTTCATCTGTCAGTGGCAGGAACTTTCTGATACAGTGTACAACTATATCAAGAAAGATCCTGCTTTTACAGCCCATGTTTCTCTGTCCATGACTTTTCAAGCTACATCGGACTCCGTCCGCATTGAACTACTCCGTCTGGCTTCAGACTGTAATCTCTCAGATGTTGCTTACGTTAAGATGCACACCTCTCCGTATCGGGATGATGTAAAACTGAATGCAACAAAGGCGAAAGCGAATACTTTCTTTTCTGCCTTAGACAAACAATCTGCATATAATAAAGGAACTGTGCGCGAGAAGGTTGAGCAATACCGCAGTTTCCTTGCTGACACTAAGGCGCACGGCATCAACAACCAAAAAGAACTATTATCCTTCCTTGAAACAGAAGACCGTCATTTCCGTTCCTTCCTATCCAATATAGACGAGTACTCTAATGTTGGCTTGAAGGACGTAACGAAAATGACTGAGCAGATATGCGCCGACATATACAGCGCAACATCAAAGAATAAGCTGGCGAGTGAAGATGTCATCGTTTACATGGGCATGCGAACCTGTCGCCGACTCCTTCTCAATGCTGAAGTATGCAGCAAACTCATAAAAGCAGGGAAAGTAAACTCGCCAAACCAAGCTAACGCTTACCTGTGGATGACGTTGCAGCCATTCCTTTCTATGGATGCCCTGTCTATCAGTATGCTGACCGAAACACAGCAAAAGCAGATGGCAGAACTTGCAAGTTCCTACCCAGAGATTTCGGAACGGCTCTCCAACAAAGGATATGCAGACAAAGAGCATCTTGTCCGTATTCCGACACAACTCATGCGTCTCTACATTTCCGTCCTTTGACACAACTCACTAATCAAACAATAATATAACACCATGCAAGATTCTATGTTAGAAGAAGCAATCTACAAATTCAAGGTCAGCGGCCCGACTCTCATGCCGTCATTGTTCGACAACTATTTCTTGAAAGAAACCGAAGAGTGCAACGGCTACGCCATACTGACCTATGAGGTAAACCATCCTCTGCCCATCGATGACGTGCTGAATATCATGGATGGTGATGCCTATATGCGCATCCTGTACTATACGCACCCAAATCCGAAAGCAGTCAAGACAAAGTTCGGACAACGTGCTTGTACCTACTTCATGCCAGAAGAGCAGCGTAACATCAAGATGAACTTCTCCACCAACGAGGAGGGCTTAGTCAACACCATTCTCGTGACTGTCTATGGTTCCATTGACATCATGTACCCAGACCTTCTTACCGACCTTCGGTTTAACACCAAAGGTTCCATGCTGGTGAAGGAACATCGTAACGAAGCTGAAGTGATGAACGACTTCAATAACAATCCATAATTTGTATTCCTATGCATGGACAAGGCTCTATTCTATCATATCGCCGATGTAATTCAGGAACATCGCAGTTGGATTGAAGTCATTGACACTCACGACACCATACAGTGGAACTATTATCAGGATGGAGAGTTCCACCACATAGATTTCCAAGTAATAACGCTCCGCAATTACAGAAAACAGTACTGCTGGCAAAAGCCGCACATCTGGAAAGTCAACGAGCACGACCTGGCAGAAGGTGTGAGAAAACTCATACAGAAAGACCCAACAGCGAAGAACCGTACTGACACGCTTTCCTTGACAAGCAAGGACGTGGAATACATCATTCAGAAAGCAACATTTGAAATTCTTAAACTCGAACTATATGAATTTGAATACTGACAACAAGTCCTCCCTGAAGGGAGTGTATATGTTCTACAGCGTAATCATTATACTCTGTATTCTTGCGATGTTCGTGTTCGACCTCAACACATACTTCAAGGCGGCACTATGCACTTTTATCTTTCTATGCATGTTTGTCATGCGATGTCTCAAAACTTCTGCGGTTATAGACCCCGATTCCACACTGCAAAAAACAGAATGTGAGCATACAGGGGCTACGGAAGCTCCTGTGCAGAGAAACGACTCCACCATCAATAAAGGTGGAGCCATAGACACTTACCTTACACTCCTCATTGAAGCAGACGAGGAACTGTCAAAAGACCCAAACATTGACAAGTTCTCGCCCAATTACAACAACCTGCTCAACCACCGCATCGGTATGAAGCTCGATGCCATGTTGAAAAGTAATATCCATTCAGATAAAGACTAACGTATGATACAGACCATCCAACTGATTAAGTTTTGCTATCCCTTCATTCTATTGGCAGTATTCTTCTGCCTGTACAAGAAGGATAACCGTATCACCAGAAAGTTCTGCTGGCGCATGACCATGACACGCAGCGCACGCAAGCTGTTCATCATTGCCGTGCTTGCCTTGCTCATCCTCTTGAACTGGTGCTGCTACATGACAGATCCGAACTGGGCAGTCCTGTTTGCAGCCGTTGTGACCTGTTGCCTTTTCTCAAATAGAGTGGCAGACCGCATACTGCATCGGCTGCATGAGAGAAAGCGTTTCTGGACGCTTACACTCATGCTTGCCCTGATATGCTATTCCATACCTTACATGAACAGCATATTCCATGTGCTGTACACGCTCGGTGTGGCATCCGTCTTCTATCCGTCTGAACGTGTACTTCGCATCAAGGACGAGGCGAACGGCATCAGCAATCCGAAGGAATTGCTTCAGCGGATTATGCATTACTACTATTAAACTGCCACTTGTTTGTGGCATACTGTCTGAACACACTTGCTCGAAAAATCTCAGAAAGTTAAACTAAAAGACATTCAAATGATTCAAGAAACAAACAACCAGATTACAGGCAGCACGGACACCCAGTCCGCTGAACGCTCATTGCTGGAGTACCTGAAGCCGAAATCGGAAGACCGATTCAGTAAGCTGGAAGCCTACTGTGACCTGCTCAACCGTGCGTCATCAGGTACTTTCGTTGCTGCCATCGGCGACCGTCAGGAAGAACTTGTTCCTGGCCAGTTCGTTGCCAGTATCTCTGAGCTTGCCCGCAAGTGGAAATGGCAGCGTGCCACCGTCCGCTCCTTTGTGGAGGGTCTTGTGGCAATAGGTCAACTATCGTACAAGCCATTTGTGAAGAGCTATATCTTCACCGTCAACCTCCAGCAAAGGCTGTCTCTCTATGTCGATTCGACAGATGATGTACTTGACTTCTGCTGTATGCAGTTTGCCAGATTCATCAAGGGGCGCAGTTCAGCTCACGAGGTAGCGGATTCCTACAACCGCTATTACTCCATGAAGATGGAAGTTGCCCGTCAGCAGGAACAAGGCGGAGCCCCTGTTCGTCATGTGTTACGCCATCAAGCGTACATGTTCAATGAACTGGCATCCATCATCTACCATCTCTTTGACAGAGAAGATAACGTGCCTGACGAGCTTTCCGATTCCGTCACTCTTCTCTTCGGCAAAGACCACCTTTGGAACTGGCAACGCGTCATCGATGTACTTGGCATTCTCACCATGGCATTACGTGACAACATGAAGCCAAGCTACATGGATGCCGTCAACAAAGATTTCTCTAAGGCAGAGGTTACTCTTCTTGACTGCATCTACGAGCACTATGCGCCCTCCAATGGTTCCAACTACTTTGTAAACCCTCCTAAGCCCTCTGGGTACTCTCCCAAGAGCCTTAGAAGCACAGCTGCGGTAGCAAGTACCGAGAATGCCTCAGAATCGCCACAGGACGCTTCTGAAACATCAAAAGGTGCTGGCGCATTCTCCGAAGGTAAAACGCTCCGTCAGGACTCCGCAGAAGGGAACGAGTAAACTGTAGGCGACGTGCTTGCACGTGCCACATTTTTCAAGTATCGGGAAGCCTAATACCCGTTTCGATTTTCATCGAACGGTGGGCTGACCAGATAAACTGCAAGCAGGGTCAGGTTTCTTTTGGTTGAAATACATGATTTCTCCTTACACCCGATACTTGAAAAAAGAATGTTAAATCATCAAACGAAAAGATGTATGTCCGATTATTCTAATAGACAAGTAATGGATATCAAAACCTCAAAGGGAATTGCGGATAGCAGCAATGAGCAACTTCGCAAATGGACCGAACGAGGTTGGGAACAAGCCATGAAGGAAGGGAACTATGACCGTAGCCGAGAACATCTCAATTTCGAGATTGTGAAAGGTGGCAAGGTCGTCTCTGTCGACAAGAGCCATCCTCTGACAGAACGCATGGCAGAGAATCTGGCCGCACGTGGCATCAAAGACCCTAATGAAAGGTTGGCAGAACCTCGTTATCGAACCGTAGTAAATTTTATCTTTGGTGGCTCTACGGACAGAATGCGAGAGTTGGCATTTGGCAACCAAGAGGTGGACTTTGAATCCAAGAGTGGCAATGAGCACATCAAGCGTATGCCTGAGATTGAGCAATGGGCGAAGGATGTTTATGACTTCGTGGCTCGTAAATATGGTGAGGAAAACATCCTCTCATTCATCGTTCATCTGGACGAGAAGAATCCACATGTGCATTGCTCTTTGCTACCAATTATCGACAACAAGTTTTCCTTCAAAAAAATGTTTGCTGGGAGAGGCAGTCTCGTGGACTTCAAGAACAATCTCCTAAAACTTCATGACGAACTGGCCGAAGTGAATGAGAAGTGGGGACTAGTGCGTGGTTCATGTATCACAGAAACTGGTGCCAAACATCGTTCTACAGAGGAGTATCGCCGATGGCTTGACAAGGAGTGTACATCACTTGTAGAACGACGGAGTAATCTTCAGAAAGCCATCGAAGAACTGAACAGGGAACTGGCAGTCTGCGAGAAGAAACATAAGAGTTTCACCACCATGATTGAGAACCTTACCGCACAGAAGGAACAGCTCGAAAAGGAACTACAACCGCTCCGTGAACTCCAGAAGAATGGCGATGCCATCAGTCAGGAGATTGCCCAGAAGATACAGGATCTGGAGAACCGAAAGGCTCTTGTGGAAGAAAAACTGGCAGAGAAAGAAGCAAAGTTGTCTTCCACTGCCCAGGATATTGACAGTCTCCGTAAAGACAAAGAGGCACTGGAACAAGAGGCTTCCGAACTGGCAGCAAAGGCTTCTGCATCTGAACAGGACTGGGCACACAGCAAAGGAGCTGTCATGAACGAGCTGCTTGCAGGGACAATGATGCATGAGTTCACATCATGTTACCAGCGTCTGCCAGATGAAGCAAAGGAAATCTTCGGTGACACGCTTCTCGAACAATTGGCAACGGATGGCAACCATGTAGCGACCGTTGCTCTTGCCTTGATGTGCGAGTATGTGGAACAGGCAACTTCCATTGCCCAGACGCATGGAGGAGGGGGCGGCGGCCCTGGCGGTGGCTGGCGCAAGAAGGATGACGAGGATGAACGTATGTTTGCACGTCGTTCTCTTGCTATGGCCAGACGTATGTGCCGGGCTTCAGGAAAACGCAAGAAAATGTAGTATAGTATTCATCAAACACCCAATTTAGTAATTCAAAATCATGACAGGAAAATTTCTATTACTTTCCACTATATGCCTTTCTGCTTTGACAGTTAAGGCAAACGATACCTATCTGGTATCTGACAGTATCAGTAAGCAGGTAAGTGTCACATCGGAGCAATATCTCCAGACACTGAAACCCACATATCTCACGAATGTAAGCGAAGCAGCCAACTGGGGTAGAAATTGGTTCATTGAAGTAAAGGGCGGAGCTTCTGCTTTTCTGGGATCGCCTATCGGCTGCGGTGATGTGTTCGACCGTCTTACTCCAGCTCTTCAGGTTGGAATAGGCAAGTGGTTCACACCCGCAGTCGGTGGACGTGTGGCTTATCAGGGACTCTCATTCAAGAATGGAGAGTTCAAGTCCATGAACTATCATTTCGTTCATGCTGACTTTCTCTACAACCTAACATCCGGCTTCAACTGTAACAACCTCGGTCTGTCCCGATGGGACGTTATACCTTTCCTTGGTGTAGGTATGATTTACAACAAAGACTGGTATTCAGCCTGTACACACCCATGTTATACAAGTGGCAGTCATCCTTTTGCTTTCTCCTACGGATTGGAATGTCGATATCGGTTGACCAACCGTATGCAGTTGGTGGCAGAACTCAGTGGAATGACCACTGCCAAGAACTTCGATGGTGTGGGTACATCATCAAGATTCGGAGATGACATGCTTACTCTTTCTGCAGGTCTTTCTGTCACATTAGGCAAGGTAGGCTACAGACGTATTGTCGATGCAAATCCGTATGTTGCTCAGAACGATTGGTTGCTTGAATATGCAGGGCGCATGACAGACTGTAACCATCGTCTCACCCTTCAGCACAAGGAGGATGAACGAATTAAAGCCGAGTACCGTAAGATTTTAGAAATCGAGGGTTTGCTTAGCCTCTATAAGGAACGAATCAGGGAGAAAGATGAAGAAACAGTGCGTTCCCTCTTTCCCCGTAATGACTACTCTGGCTTGAACTCTCTTCGTGCCCGTCTCAACAACAAAGGCTGGGATGGTAAAGCAGAGACAATGCCGAAAGCCATGAGAAAACGCCTTGGAGAGACTGATGCTGAAGGCGAGGATTCGAGCAACCACAATGACAATTGCCTCTACGACGGCTATCTAGCTGCTATAAAGAATGGTAGTGAGCCTATCGGTGCTTCCATCTATTTCTTCTTCCGTCTGGGAACGGATGAGCTGACTGAGGTCTCTCAGTTGCTGAACATAGATGAAATTGTGCGTGTTGCCAAGAAGCATCATCTGAAGATCAGAATAACTGGTGCAGCTGACTCTGCAACTGGCAATGAACGTATCAATAACAGCCTTTCACAGAAACGTGCCGACTATATCAAGACACTCATGGTACAGCGTGGCATAGACGAATCGCTTATCAATACCTCCTATGAAGGTGGTATCGATGATTATTCTCCTGTTCAGGCAAACCGACAGACTTGTGTGACGCTTTTGTTTTAAATCATTCCATTATCAAAATTAGAGAGGGGAACCGTCCGTGATGGATAGTTCCCCTCAATCATTTAGTCACATTGAGTACATCTAACGTCCTCGATGGAAATGGACTTCTTCCTGCGCTTCTTCAGGCTTAGGAATAGCTTTAGCAGCCAACAGTTCCTTCGTATTGTCAGCAACTGTTCCTTGGTTTCGATCATGTTCCTTATCATCAGACACGGTTTCCATGTACCCAGCCGGGCAGAACTTGACAGATACAGTATCAACAGCAAGGTAAGGTGATTCGCCTCGGTCTGTCAGGGCATTCTCGTTTCTTTCTCCGAAAGCCGGATAAGAATTGAGTTCCTTACCCTCACCCTCTTCTACTTCGGGTATAAAACCGTCTGGAAAATTCTTTTTGAGGAAATCATCAACCATTTCCTGTTCTTGGTCACTGATACCGCTGGCATCACCATTCATGATGTATGACAACGCCCATTTTGGAATGTCATAGCTTCCATAGTTATCGGACACCTGATTGGCATTTTCCTGATTAACTTCCTGGGCTTTATCCAATTCCATCTGAACCTTGTCGATATGCTGGTTAATCATACCAGAGGCTTTCTTCACATCCAAAAGAACAGTCTTGATGAATGCAGGTTCTTCTTTGAGTGAATTGAGCCACCCTTTCAGATAAGGCAGACTGTCTTCTTTCAAGGTTTTGCTCATGCCATAGCGTTGAGAGACAAGGGCTGCTGACATTTCTGCCACCAGTTCCTCACGTGCATATTCCTTTGAACCAAAAGAACTTGGCTTTAACCGATTCAACTGATTCTCCGCACCAGTAGAGTGTCCCATTTCATGGGCAAGGTTGCTGTAGAAGGACTCTCCGTTCTTGAACTGTTTCTTCTCTGGCACAACGATTTCATTTTTGCTGATGGAGTAGTAGGCATTGTCTCCATAAGTAGGTTTGATGGGACAAATCCACTTATTTTCAGCAATCATGTGGTCAATGGCAGGGAAAGAAAACATTTCACCTTCCTGCTGAACAGGACGGTTCACCTCATTCTGTTCCTGGAGCTTCTTGAAGAGTTCGGGACGTGCCTCCTTGATGTTGGTCTGTCCCTCGACATTGAAGACATTATAGACAGACAGTTTCGGATAGACATTGTACTTGGCTCTGTCTTCCTCCGTCATCCGCTTGTAGTCATCATACTTGATTTTCTCCTTTGTCTCTTTGTCAACAACGGTGAACGTGGTAATGAATACAGGAAAGCTTTTGGCTCCCTTGTTAACAGACACAAGAGGAAGGTTATTACCTTCACTGTCCTTGGCTTCCTGCTTGACTCCTTGTTTGTCCTTCACATAGTTCAAGCCAGTGATACGGTCGAAAGTCGCCCATACTGGCAACTTGAAGCCCTCCTTCTCAGCATGGAACATCAACATCAAGCTATTCATTCCGTTGTATTCCCTTCCGCTCAGGTTCTTGGGAAGTGATGTTGTCACCCCTTCCGTGAACCATGGCTTTTTCCAGTCAGCCTGAATCGTCTCCAGCTTTTCGATGAGTAATTCAGCGAACTTGTCTAAAGTACGGTCTTCAGCTGACTTGCCGTCACTATTGTAATTCTTCCTTCCTGCCATAGCTACTGAGCATTAGTCCCACCTCCTTGGTATGACTGCTTCTCCCACTTGGAGAGATTTGCCACACGACAGGTCATATCGAGACGGTCATTGTAAATAGACAACTGGAGTTCGCCGTTGGCATCGATACCACACTTGCCCTGCATCCATTCGGGTTTGCCCTGTCCGAAGTGCATGAAGCGAACCCATGTGAACGAATATCCTTCCCCATCCTTCTCACTGCTGAAAGCGGAAAAAACGAGATATGGATTGCCCTTCTTGTCGGTCTTTTCCTCAATCTTGTTCCCAACAGTTCCACGAAACTCTATCTCGCCCTTTACAGAATCATCGGCAGAGACATTGACGGTGTTGACACTTGTTGCAGACATATTGAGGAAGATGGTATCATCTTTCTTGTGGAAAGTGAGGACACCAGCGATTTCAACACGAGTCCCGGAAGCAAGACTGTTAAGCTCGTCCATGCCGCCATCCTTGGCAACACTGATTTCGAAGGTTTTGTTGATGCCCGACTTGGCAGCAACAACAACACTGACACCAAAGGCAAGAAAAGCCTTGCCATCCTTGTTGGTACGCATCTGCGCTGAGCGTGTGATGGTACCGCATACTGTTACATTACACTTGATCATAGTTTTACGAATTGATTGTTTGACAAATTATTATTGAGCAAGAATTATTTACGTTGAACAGCCTCCTGCTGGTTTTGCTGGTTTTCCACACCCTGCTGGTAGTTCTGGGACATCTGTTGAGACACGACGATGCCATTGATGACAGACGCTATGGTACGCTGCTTCTCTGTATCAGAGAGGTTGACATTGCCCAAAGCTTGCTGGATTCTGGTCATTTCGGCACTGGTCAACTCATGCGAGAAATTCACGATGCCATTGTTAACCTGAAGAATCGGTTTACCGTTATTGAGCAAGATGCAGCATTCTTTCAGGTTCGGAAGCATGGATGTAAGGTCAACTGACTTGCTGACTGCTGCATCAGTTGCCGCTTGCATCTTTTGCTCCTCAGACTTGTTGTCTATCTGGACAGCCAAAGCCATGAGGCTGGTAAACATCGTAACGGCCATTTCCATGATGGGGTCTGCACTGTGACCAAGAGCCACACCGCTGTCTTCACTTGAAAGCAGTTTCTTCATCCATTCATCAGGTGACATATTCGTATCAACCTGCTGTTGGGCTGTGATGCTTTCCTGAGCTACAGGATTAGTAGCCTTGTAACTGGCCAGCAAATCCTTACCGTTATGGAGCAACTGCTGTGAGAGTCCACCTTTCTGGCTAATCTCTGCTATATATGCGGCAGGGTCAATGTTCCTTTTCGTCCCATCACTGGCTA
>Ga0310694_10007754_pt1 | contig 10046 bp, 14 predicted proteins | sample 174DNAGHGhighgp2_FD_203884 | JGI IMG/M metagenome (GOLD analysis project Ga0310694, IMG submission 203884) | Sheep rumen microbial communities from Palmerston North, Manawatu-Wanganui, New Zealand - 1742 DNA GHGhigh gp2 (v2) (version 2) | ecosystem: Host-associated > Mammals > Digestive system...
TACCATCTTACCATTGTTCATGATTTTAATCATGTACATAGGTATAAACTCCTTTCTTTTTTATTGCTTCTATGAAAGCTTCCCGGACTACCCGTCCGGCGGGTTTCGAACCGGGCAAGCCTCCAGTCCCTTGGAACGATTATAGTATATCACATTTTCAGCAAATGTCAATACTTTTTTAAAAAAAAAATAAAAAAAATTGTATTCATTTTCTATATATAATTATGCATCCTTTTACACTTTAAATCGCGAAAGTATCCTATCATTGCCCCTTGATATTTTTTTAACAATCGGCTTTCTTATTTGTTAAATTAATATTTTAACAAAGTCCCATTTGTTAATTAAAAAATTAACAAAATTGCTAATTACTAGATTCAACACATTTAATCGTTAAAAGTTTAACAATCGTCTGACTTGCGCAATTATCTTGTTAAAAGTTTAACAATCTGCTCCTTCTATTGGTTAAATGCAAATAATTTTAGGAAGAATAAAAAGTAACAAAATAGTAATACATTTCTCTCAAAAAATTTACATTATATTAATATATAGAAACACGGCCTGCTGGCCGGGAGCATGGAACGAAGAGGGTGCGGTGAAATTTGTAACTATTTTGTAACTTTTTGTATATTTATAAAAACATTTTTTGATTTGTTAAATTATTATTTTTGTTACACTTTAATGATTTAAATTATTGAAGTAGTTTGTTAAATTATTATTTTATCATACTTTAATTCATTAAATTGCTAAAGTTTGTTAAAATATTATTTTATCATACTTGAATAATTTAAATCACTAAAGCTTGTTAAAATATTAATTTGTCATACTTTATTGATTTAAAGTGATGAAGTTTGTTAAAATATTAATTTATCAAACTTTAACGATTTAAATTATAAAAGTTTTGTAATTTAAATCGTTAAAGTGAAGATTGTTAAAAAAATGACCTCCCTGCCCCTGCAGGAGGTCGGTGGCCTTCTATTTCTATACCGCGGACAAGGGGGCGGCCCTGGCACATGGAGACGGCGGGCGCGGTCTCGTTGGCCTTCGCGGTTTGGATGGTGCTGGCACTACACACCGCCCGTTTGTCCTGTATTCCGTAGGCGCCCTATTGTGCCGGACTCTGAGGCGCCCCGCATCTCTGCGGTACTCCCGCACAGTATTTTTGTCATCGCGCCCGCGGACCGGCGCTCAAGTATGAACTTGTCTCATGGGGATTTGCTCCTCTCTTTAGGATGGTTTTATTATAGCACAAGTGCTTCCGGTTGTCAAGACTTTTTTTTATTTTTTTTTCTTTTTTCCGGGACGCCCGGAAGAGGATTAATCCTCTTCCCGGAGCAGAGCCTGAAGCTCTTCCCACTCGGCGTCGTGGAGCTCCCAATAGTCATGGGTCATATTCTGTTTTCTCCTTTCCTTTAGGATGGTTATAGTATAGCACATGCCCGGGTATTTGTCAAGAGTTTTTTTAAAGATTTTTGGCAAAATCTTCTTTTTTTTCCCCTGTCTATCATTTCAAGGGAAGGAAAACCGGTTCCCGGTTAGTCCTCATAGGGGAGGAACTTTTCCTCAAAAGCCCAACCCCAAAAGAACTCTTCCATGGTCGGCTGTCTCTCCGGATTGAAGAGAGCGGCGTAACCGGAAATATACCGGGCGTTTTCCTCGCTGACGTAAAAGTCTACGCCAAAAGCGGAAACATGATACAGCATACTTTGCAACTCCTTTCTTTAGTATTTCCGAATGTCACCTTGCCATCGGTGCCCGGGATACATCCACCCGGCGGGGTTTAGGACGGGCAAGCCTCCATCCCTTGGAACAATTATAGTATAGCACAGGTTGCCCTGGTTGTCAAGACTTTTTTTAAAAAATTTTATTTTTTTTTAGGACCCGGTAAGGGGTGGCGTCCCCTTACCGTTTGAAGAAGATTGCGGGCGTGCCATCTTCATCATCGAACATGTACCAGCGTGTAACGCCATCCTTGCACCAGCCCATGTTCTCTACGTCTACGAGGGCGCAGATGCCGGCTTCCATGTCGCCGGTGAGGGCGAAGTAGGAAGACTCAGCGCGTACCTCTTCGATGGTCATGACTCTACGTTTCATCAGAGCACCTCCTTTCGTGCTCCCCTTGACCCATCGCCCAGGTGTTTGGGGTCTTTCCCTTAGGATGGTTATAGTATAGCACAGCACCCGGGAAAAGTCAAGAGTTTTTTTCAAATTTTTTAAAAAAATTTTTCGCCCCTGTTAAAAGGCAACCTCCCCCGTATTCCCTATTATAAAAAAGCCTCCCCCTCCACTACCCGGGGGTGGCTTCCTTCAGCCTGTGCTTGTATTATAGCACAAGATTTTTCACTTGTCAAGAGGTTTTTTAAAAATTATTTTCTTAACAAACTACTCCCCTTGTGCCTTCGAAGAACCGGGGTTTCGGGATTGAAAATTAATTAATTAACGAACGTTGACATTGCCGAAATTTTTTGTAACTATTTTGTAACCACTACCACGGCATGGTCGCGATTTAAATCGCTAAAGTACGGTTATAAAAAAAGAGAGGGAACTTTCCGGCCCTTCAACTGCTTTTGCAACTTGCGCTCACCAGTTCCCTTTATTCTTTTTTAGATCTCTTCAAGAAAGACCTCAATGATTCTCCTTCCCTCATCTTGATTACATTATAGCACAAGAGTTCCCGGTTGTCAAGAGTTTTTTTTAAAAAATCAGAATTTTTTTTTAATTTTTATTAATCATCCCATTCATCAAAAATCATATAGGCGAAATCTTTTGTCCCTCCAAAATGTTTAACTACATCAAAAAGATGTCCATGGTCATCAGCCCAAATGTTTGTTTCTTCTTCATCATCAAGAATTGCTTCTCCGATTTTATCCCAATGGGCATCAGTAAGAGTTTTTTTCCATTCTTTATAAGTCATTTTTTTAATCTCTTTCTTTTCTTTTTGTGATTATACTATAGCATGAACCGGGAAAAAAGTCAAGAACTTTTTTTGTCTTTCTTTTGTAACTTATTTGCCCGGGCGATCTAAGCTTGTTAATTAATTAATTAACAAAGTTGTTGAGATTAAAAAAAAGAGGATTTTTTAATCCTCTTGATTCATTGGATATTTTTCATGTGTTTCAACAATAAGTCGTAAGCTCTCATTATTCCAATCAGTTTCTTCGAGACGTTCACAATATTTGCAGAATTTAATCACAATGGGATTTTCATAGCCATAGATTTCAATCATGCGGGTGATTAATTCTTCACGAAATTTAGTCATTTTTTTTAATTTCCTTTCTTTTCTTTTGTGATTATAGTATAGCACAAGAGTTCCCGGTTGTCAAGAGTCTTTTTAAAAAAATTTTAGAGGTTTTTGAGAATCTCTAAAATATTATTGACGTTGTAGGCTTTGCCCGTCCATTGGTTGCGGTTGTTCTCTTCATCATCAAAGAGAATGTCAGCAGAAGAAGAAGCGAAATTTGCTTTGCAAGTTCCATAATTTACAATGTGCATTTCATCAAATTTTACAGAAGCGAGATGCTTTGCAAGCCAAGCTTTTTTTGTTTCGGTCACTGCTTTGTTATATTCAGCAGAGCCGCTTTTGCTTAACCAAGAGATGATAACAATCTGGTTGCCCTCTCTCTGCAGGCGGTTCAGCACTCTTGCAAAGCTATTCATGTTCAACATAACTTTCGCTTCTGCATAGGGTTTTACATCTTCAGCAATAAGGTATTCAAGCCAATTCTCTACACCATAGAGATTTGCAATAGTTCCATCCATGTCAAAGCAGATTTTCATTTTTTTTAATTCCTTTCTTTTCTCTTTCTGATTGTATTATAGCAGATAATCCTCCGGTTGTCAAGAACTTTTTTCATTTTTTTTAAAAAAATTTTTTATCACCATTTTGTAACTATTTTGGTAGGGTTTCCCCTCCTCTGCCCCGGTGCGGTTTCCCCCTCTCTCTGATTATAGTATAGCATAGCCCGGGCGATTTGTCAAGAACTTTTTTAAAAAAATCAGAGGATTTTTTTAGTCCTCTGATTTTTTTATTAAATACTTTTTTGAGTATCTATTCATTTCATCAAAAAGCCGCACACATCCATCAAAACCATAGGCGAAGAAATTAAGCACCAACAGAGGGACGAAAAGAATCACATTGCAGATAAATTGAGTTTTAGACATTTTTTTATTTCCTTTCTTTTACTTTTCAATAGTTCCAATCAATTCCCAACCGCCAAATTTAGGAAGCCAATCAACAGGCATTTCATAAACTTCATTGGTATAAACGGATTTCCACAGATTATATTTTTTCATCTTTTTAATTCCTTTCTTTTTCCTTTGTGAGTCCATTATAACATAGCAGTTCCCGATTGTCAAGAGTTTTTTTTAAATTTTTTAATAAAAAAATCAATTGTTCTTAATTAAGAACAATTGATTTTTCATTGTATACAAATAAAATTGCTGCATTTTTATCTAAATTTTTAATATCATCAACAGATTCAACCGCTTCTGTAAAACTATTGCCTTTATACCAAAGTATTTCTATTTCACCAGTAACTACATAAACTTCAAAGTATTCTTTCATTTTTTTAATTCCTTTCTTTTTCTTTTGTGATTATAGTATAGCATAGTCCGGGCAGAATGTCAAGAGTTTTTTTTAAATTTTTAAAAAATATTTTTTTAACAAACTCTCCCCTATCGCCCGGGCAAATCCGGCAGTTCCGGGATTGTTAGTTATTTAACAGACAAAGTGTTATCGCTCGCAAAATTTTGTAACTATATTGTAACCCCCCCAGCAACGCCCCTTCACGCTTTAAATCGCTAAAGCACGGTTATTAAAAAATCGGATGGGCTCGCGCTCATCCGAAAAAACTCCCAATGTATCCGATTGTAATACTTGCAATTCCTACAACCACAAAGATTATTCCGAGTATTGTTATCATTTTAATAAACCCTCTTTTCTGCACCAAAGTGGCTATCTTTATATTTTACTGTTTTGTTACCGAAATTTTCAGCATACCAAATAGCGGTTTTTAATGCTTCTTCAAAGGTGTCGAACGTTTCAAACGGATGATCATAGCTGTTAAGGCAAAGCCCGTAGCCTGTGAAGTATTTCTGAATGTTGTATTGCATTTTTTTTATTTCCTTTCTTTTTTCTTTCTGATTGTATATTAGCAGATTATTCCGGGTTTGTCAAGCATTTTTTTTATTTTTTTTTAAATATCTTTTTAACAATGTTCATTAATTAATTAATTAATTAACGATTTATTTTGCAAAAAAAGAAAGTCTTTTAAAAGACTTTCTTTCCTTTGTATTTCCAATATTCATCATGGTCTTTCCACCATTCATTATAGATTGTATAAATTCCGGTCACATCCTGCAGGCTGTATTTAAAAAGATTGTATTCAGTTCTTTTTCCGCCAGCGTAAAAGCCCCATGCTTTTCTGGCCGTTTCAACTTCAATTTCAATTAAAGCATACTCTTTTACAATGCCCGCAAAGCCCCAATAGTCAAGAACTACATTGATAATTTTATTAACATTATTAGTTCTGTTATAAGCGAAAAAGCAGATGCCCTTGCTATTAGTATCATATTTTTCAGACCAATCAAAATGGTTTTCAATTGTTTCATTATTTAAAAGTTTTTCAACTTCTTCTTTTCCAACAAATCTGTAAAGCTTCATTTTTATTTATCTCTCTTTTTCTTTTGTGATTATAGTATAGCACAACCCGGGCGAAAAGTCAAGAGTTTCTTTTAAAAAAATAAAAATACTTTTTTAACAATGCGGGAACTGCTTTTGCGCCCGGGCGGACCAGTTCGCGCAGTCTTGCCGGAATTTCGTTAATTATTTAATTAACGATCTATTGGAATAAAAAAAAGGAGATGTATCACATCTCCTGCAGGTCTTTAGAATAAGCATCAAAGTCATTCCAACCAGTGTAGTAAAATAGAATATCTGTAGCAGTTTCAATATTTTGACCATTAAGGCTGAAAGCAAGATCAAGAGCTTCTGTACTTACACCGACCAAATTATGCAAATAATCATAAGTGTCATTGAAATTAAATACACGGCTACCATTGACAAGATCAAACATTTTATAATTTCCTTTCTGGTTTATCCTGGGTTTTCCTTCCCTCATCTTGATTATAGTATAGCACAGCGCCCGGGAAAAGTCAAGAGTTTTTTTCCAAATTTTTTTAAAAAAATTATTGCGGATGGTTACTCAATCCATCCGCAATAATTAGTATTAACAATTACATCATCAAAGATTAAAGGTGTATGATTGTCATTCATTACACAAGCGCAAACATCATTGACTTGCCAATCTTCACAGCCTTCAAACTGCCATTGAAAACCGTTAAAGTCTTCAAGTGTTACAACATCATTCTCATGATCTACATCAACAACTATGGTTGACATTGCATAAGTTCTACTAAAAGATAAACCAGAAGTAAAGCAAAGCGCGCAAACAATAACAAGAATAATAAAAAGTCTTTTCATCTCATCTTATCCTTTCCTATTGGAATAAATTGTTTCTATTTTGTTTGTCTTTAGGTTAACAACTTGTGCGTCTTTGTTGCACGTAATTATGTGTGCTGTTTGACAGGTTTTTGTTGATTGTGTTAATTCTATACATCTCTTTGTTTTGTTGTATGTATTTTATCACACTATTGGCAATCTGTCAAGAGATTTCTTTAAAATATTTTTTTAACAACCTGCACCGGAGATTGTTAAGTTATTATTTTAACAATCTCCGGACGCAATAAAAAAGCTGTAGCTTTTAGGCTACAGCTATCATCTTCTTCCATACCTCTGTATTATTGTTGTAGTTGATTGTCGCCCACAGTTTGCGGGGCATTTTATCATTTCCTGTTGCCCTCTTATATACATCCATTGCTTGCTTTACAGAAGCTACATACGCGGTAATTATTTTATTGGTTAAGTCCCTAACAATAAGCACTCCTGTATCTGTTAATGTTGCGGTGGCATCTCTTCCTTTTTTATCGCTTGCGATGTAAACCGGATTGCCAAAACCTACAGTTTTATTTATGATGGAGAATCTTGTTGCACGGTCTATTTCTGCATGGTATGTCATGTTTGTTAAATCGATAGCGGGCATCTTACTGTTCTCCTTTCTTTTTCTTTTCTGGTTACAGTATAGCATAGCCCGGGCAATTTGTCAAGCATTTTTTTTAAAATATTTTTTTAACAATCATAGGTACTTAAAGAAAAATTATTGAAATATTTTTGGGAAAAGAGTCTTTGTGAAAAATTTAACAAAAGCCGGCGAGATTTTTTTCGTTATATATTTAACCCACCACCAAGGGCCGTTGACAAAGTTTTACCAAATTTAACGGTCAATAGACATGCGCTTATTAATAAAAAAAAATAGAGGAGTTATTCACTCCTCTACTTCAATCTCTTCTACCAGAGAATTTTTTTCTGCGCCTTTAGCAATTGCTTTGGCGACATACTCTTCAGCGGCTTCTTTAAATACAAAATATTTTTCATATTCAGAAGGATAATAGCTTCCATCCGGCAGGTACTCAAAAATCTTTGCAACGTAAATTTTCATGTTCTTTATTCCTTTCCGATTTGTTTGGGTTTTCCTTCCCTTAGCTTGATTGTATATTAGCATAGCCGCCCGGATTTGTCAATACTTTTTTTAAAAAAAAATTAAAATATTTTTTAACAAACTGTTCCGGAGATTGTTAAGATAATATTTTAATAAGTGTTGTAAGAAGAAAATAAGAACATTTAGCGTAAGCGTTAAGTTAATAACTTAACAAAGATTGCTATGTTAATAATTTAACAAAGACTGTTAAAATATTATTTTAACAAAGATTGTCAAGTTATTATTTTAACAAAGAGTAGCATGTTTGTTAAACTTTTAATAAATGTTTTATTTGCTAAATACTCTTATTAAAAGTTTAACAAACTATGAACTTATCTTGTTAAAGATTTAACAATTACTCTATCTATTGAATGTTCTTGTTAAAAGTTTAACAAATCATAGACTTTGTTAAAGAATTAATAAATGTTCTATTTATTAAATATTCCTGTTAAAGGTTTAACAAACACTCCCTATTTATTTAGTGTTATTGTTAAAAGTTTAACAAATGCTTTATTCATAGAATGTTCTTGTTAAAAGTTTAACAATCATTGGACTTTGTTATTTTCTTAACAAATGTTCTTCTTTGTTAGAAATTTAACAAATGTTCTCTTCTAACTAATGTTCTTGTTAAAAGTTTAACAATCGTTGGACTTTTAAAATATTTGTTTAGAATTAAACGGGGTAAAAAATAATAATAAATAACATGATAGAAAATATTTTAACAATAGATACGTTATTGCTAGTGAGGGGGAATAGGGGTAGTATTTGACGGGCGTGTGAATCTGTTCACGTCGATAGGTCAAAATTTTTTGGACAATAGACAAGTAGTGCAAGATTATCAGATAGAAAAATCTTTGTTAAAAAAGTAATTATCTAGTACCCCTACTCCCCCTCCCTCCCCTCTACTCTCCACACGGTGCGAAAAAAAGTTGATTGCAGTCTATTATACCGGGTAGGGGAGGTGTATTTCGGGATAATAAATATAATTATTATAATATATATATAGACTTGGTTATTCGAAAAAGTCAACGAAATTTTATTTTGGGATTACGATAGTAATATTACTAATATTGCTATTACTATTACTCCTTCTCTTTCTTTTTGAAAGCAACATACATTTCATCGTTTTCAACAATGACAAAATATTCCATGTCATCCCCAATATTCAATCCAAATCTTGCTCTAATCGATGCAGGAATAGTAATGCGGCCTTCCTTATCAACCTTCCGAGTAGTATTCTCAGGCATAATCATAATTCTTTAATCTCCTTTATAATATTATTTTTAATTAACCAATTACTCAAAATATGTCTATGACAAAAGTCTCCAGTTTTTTCATAGCAACACAAAACTATATCTTTGTCTACTTCCTAAAAAAACTTTCTTATTTGTTCTTTATTATCATCTAACTATTTTTCGTAATTATAAGAAAAGATAAATTCATCAATGTCTTTACTCTTTAATTTCTCCAATAATTCTTCCTATGGAGCCAATCCAATCAAATTAATAACTCCATCCGGCGGATATCTACAAACTCCGCATATCAAAGCTCCTTGTGGAAAATTTTTCTTATTTCCGAAATAACTCGTATAAAACATTTTCTATAAATTTTCCCTTTCTTTTTTCTATATATATTATAACATATTTTTTTTTTATTTTCAAGTACGAACTCAAAAACTTGACTTTTATTTTTTTTTCTGTTATAATAATACTTGATTGGAGGTCGATAGTTTGATAAAATTAGACTATTCACTCGATTCTCCACAAGAAAGAAATGAGTTAGTCAAAAAAATATTAGAAGAAAATCCAGATCCAGGTGATCGTTATTTAGAAATATTAGCAGACTATCTTATTCTTTGTATGGAGAAACAAGAGAAAAAAGAAAAAAAGATACTTACTGATAATAGAATGACAACAGTAAATCGTCGTGAAACTTCTTTTGAGGGTCTTGTTTCCCAATTTGAAAATGGCGAAGATGGCATATATAATTTAATTACTAATAATAAAAATATAATTTTTCATCCAAAAATAACAATAACAAAAAAAGATTTAGAAGAAATACAACCTTTGCGCCAATTACGAGAAGCCATAGAAATCTGGGAACAACGTTCAAAAAATGCGTCAGGACGTGAAGCATATATAATTAAACGCACACTTATCGATTTGCGTAAAGATCAATACCTTATCAAAAATGCATACCGTAAACCAATAGTGCCAATAAAATTGATCCATTCAAAACATACTGTGCAGCTTGATGGAAAAGTGTGGTTGGACAAAGATGATTAGATTAATTACTCTGGATTTACCTTTTTAAACCCTGCTGTTTGTGAAGCAGTATTATGTAATTATTCTAAATTAAAAGAAGATAGTTATGGTAATTTTGAAAATGATACTTGGTATATGATTTATGACTTTGAAAGACTTTGCGATAAAGCTTTAGAGAAATATCCTTTAT
>Ga0310694_10007756_pt1 | contig 10045 bp, 8 predicted proteins | sample 174DNAGHGhighgp2_FD_203884 | JGI IMG/M metagenome (GOLD analysis project Ga0310694, IMG submission 203884) | Sheep rumen microbial communities from Palmerston North, Manawatu-Wanganui, New Zealand - 1742 DNA GHGhigh gp2 (v2) (version 2) | ecosystem: Host-associated > Mammals > Digestive system >...
TAATCTGATGGGCAATTCCGAGGCCCAAGGCGTAGCTAATTTTATCCATAAACGTGCTAAAATATAAATTGCAGCGCAAAAGTACGACATTTTATTCATCTAACAGACAAACGTTTCGGTTTTTTTCGTATTTTTGCAGATAATTCACTAAAAATACAAGGATGAAAGTGGTAGTTCTGACGGGTGCTGGCATGAGTGCGGAGAGCGGCATCAGCACTTTCCGCGACAACGGCGGACTCTGGGAGCAGTATAATGTAGAGGATGTGGCCACGCCCGAGGGCTGGGCACGCAATCCTTCGCTCGTTACCGAGTTCTACAACACACGGCGGCGCCAGTTGTTGGATGCAAAACCATGCCGCGGCCACGAACTCGTGGCACAGCTCGAGGCGGAACACGACGTGACGGTCATCACACAGAACGTGGACGACCTGCACGAACGGGCCGGCAGCAGCCACGTCATACACTTACATGGTGAGCTGATGAAGGTCACCAGCAGCCGCGACCCCAATAATCCGCGATACATCCAGACGTTGCCGCCCGACCATATGGAGGTGAAAATTGGCGACAAGGCAGCCGACGGCAGTCAGTTGCGCCCGTTCATTGTCTGGTTCGGTGAGCCCGTACCGGAAATAGAGACTGCCGCCGAATATTGTGCGAAGGCCGACCTCATGCTCATCATCGGCACGAGTCTGAACGTCTATCCTGCCGCAGGACTGACACGACTGGTGGCCGACGGCGTCCCCATCTATCTCATCGACCCAAAGCCTGTGCAGTGGAACAGCAGCCACCCGTTCCACCACATCATGCAGGGCGCGTCGGCCGGCATGGAGGAGTTCTTGAAACTTTTGAAGCAAGCCTAATTTCTTTTTCTTAATCTGACATAAAAATGGCAACTGAACTCAGAATACGCTGCACGAACAACAATAAAAAAATTTCGTTGCCCTTCGGCTCCGACCTCTACGACGCGTTTCGTCTCTCGGGGCTGGAAATGCAGTACGGCCCTGTGTGTGCACACGTAAACAACAAGGTAGAAGGCATGAGCTACCGCTTCTACAACAACAAGGACGTTCGCTTTTTCGGGCTTCAGTCGCCCACAGGAATGCGCACGTACGTCCGCACGCTGTTTTTCGTGCTTGCAAAAGCTGTGGAAGACCTTTATCCGTGGGCGCAGCTCTTCATAGGAGTGCCGATGAAAGGCGGATATCTCTGCCGCCTTCTCATGGAACCAGAGAATTTGTCGGCTGGCATTTCTCCGGCCATCGTCAGTAGCATCAAGAAGCGGATGCAGGAAATAATCGATGCCGACATGCCCATTTATTACATCCAGAGCCCAACGGAGGAAGCCATCGAGCTTTTCCAAAAACGTGGCATGAAAAGCAAGGTGCAACTGCTGGAAAGTGTGGAAAGCCTCTACACAACCTATTATAAGTTGGGCAACAGCATCGATTACTTCTACGGCTGCCTGCTCAACCGCACGGGACTGCTGCATCTCTTCGACCTGATTCCCTTCTACGATGGGCTGATGCTACGCGTGCCAAAGATGTCCGACCCGTCGCAACTGGAGGAAATGGTGGAACAGACAAAGATGCTGGACGTGGTGCGCGAGCATCTGCATTGGCAGCACATTCTGGGCGTGCGCACCGTGGGCGAATTCAACGCTGCCATACGTGCCGGCTACGCATCGGAACTCATCAATGTGAGCGAGGCACTGCAGGAAAAGAAACTGGTGGACATCGTAGACCAGATTGTCGAGCGCAAGGCACGCATGGTGCTGCTGGCCGGCCCGAGCAGCAGCGGCAAGACCACCACGGCCAAGCGTGTGGCAACACTGCTGATGGCGTGCGGCGTCCGTCCGCGCATACTGAGCACCGACGACTACTTCGTGAACCGTGTAGATACGCCGCTCGACGAACACGGCGAATACGACTTCGAATGTATCGAAGCAGTGGACACGGCCTTCTTTAATAAGCAGATAAACCAACTGCTCGCAGGCGAGGAGGTGGAACTTCCACGCTACGATTTCCCCAGCGGCCAACGCGTATTCGAAGGCAAGAAGCTGAGCATCGGTCCCGACGATGTCATCATCCTTGAGGGCAATCACGCGCTCAATCCGCTCTTTACGCGTCAAATTCCTGATGACAAGAAATTCCGCATCTTCGTGTCGCCGCTCACCACCGTGCAGCTGGACGACCACAACCACATCCCGACGGACGACATTCGCCTGCTACGCCGTGTGATTCGCGACTACAAATATCGCGGCTACTCGGCGCTGGAGACCATCAAACGCGGGCCAAGCGTGAAGGCGGGCGAGGAAAAATGGATTCTGCCCTTCCAGGAGCAAGCCGACGCCACGTTCAACAGCGCCTTGCTCTACGAGCTGGGTGTCATACGAACGCAGGTACTGCCCATTCTGGAGCAAGTGCCAGAGCGCGCGCCCGAGTACGCCGAGGCACACCGCCTGACGAAATTCATACACTACTTCCTGCCAGTGCCGGCCGATCAGGTGCCGCCCACCAGCCTGCTACGCGAATTTGCAGGCGGCAGCTCGTTCAGATACTGATGCCACATGCATAAAACCAACCAACACACTACGGACACAGACCTGCTGGAGGAGAGACTTCTGGCTCGCGGCGTCAAGCCGACCGCCATGCGCCTGTGGGTCTTTCGCGAACTGGAGGGCGCGCACCATCCGCTTTCGCTTCGCGAGCTGGAGGAACGCATGGTAACGGCTGAGCGGAGCACCATCTTCCGCACGCTGACACTGCTCCTGCAGCACCATCTGGTGCATGGCATCGAAGACGGCAGCGGTGCCATGAAGTACGAGGCCTGCCACGGCGAGGAGGACTGCACGCTCGAAGACCAGCACACACACTTCTACTGCGAACGATGCCACCGCACGTTCTGTCTGCGCGAGACGCACATTCCGCCCGTTGACTTGCCGGCAGGATTTGCGCCTACGGCCGTCAACTATATGATAAAAGGTGTCTGCGCTGAGTGCAGCGCGCGGGAACGTTAGATACCACACGTCGTTTCGACCAATGCAACACGTGGTAGCCCCAAAACTGCGGGCACCGCAAAAAATGCGACACGTCGTTTTCAGACAGGCAAAAAGTTAAAAATTGCAAAAAGCAGCGCATTTCGGATGTTCGCACGTTAGGTTTTGGTGTTTCATACCCTTTTATTATTAAAAAAGCGCACTGCCTGCCCATGAATCGGACTCCACTACTCGAAGCTTACAAGCGTCTCTGTCGTCGCCTCCGCGAGGGCACCTTGTTTTTTACAGGCGCGCGCGAGGAAGTGGAAGACGCAGTGCAGGATGCTTTCTGCCGTCTCTGGCAGAAGGGCTACGCGCCAGAGGATGCCGACGACGGGCAGCGCCTGCTGCACACGGCTGTGAAGCACCGCCTTCAGAAGGAGCGGGAAAAGCAGCAACGCAGGTCGTCGCTCCTGAAGCTATGGGGCAGACAGAAGTCACCTCCCGACGAGACTGAAGTGCGCGACACGCTCCGATATGTGGAACAACTGGTGGAAAGGGAACTCTCGCCCCTGCAACGCGAAATCCTGCGCCGCCACGAGTACGAAGACGAGAGCTACCGACAGATTGCCGACACGCTGGGAATGACGGAGGCGGCCGTGATGATGCAGATGAGCCGAGCGAGGAAAAAAATTAGAGACATCTACAAAAAGACAGTATTATGACACAGAAGGAACACAAACTCACTGCCCCCGAGGCGTTGGCACTGGTCGAACGCTACTTCGAGGCACGCACTTCGGCAGCCGAGGAACGCCTTCTGCGCGCATTCCTGCTGTCACCCGAGGGAGCCGACCCACGCTTCGACGAAGTGCGGGCCACGCTCTTTTTCCTGCAAACGGGCCACCGGCACCACCGCCCTACGTCGCATCGCCACATTGTCTGGGCTGCAGCCGCCTGTCTGGCTGCGGTCTGCTTTGTCGGTGCACTGAGCTACCGATACTTCGACACGCAGAACCTCTGCACGGCCACTATGGCCGGCAAACAACTGACGGCCGAGCAAGCCACAGACCTGATGCAGCACCAGATGGAGGAAATGTTCAACCCCGAAAAGCCTACCGCGCCATGAGACACATCCGACTCACACTCCTTACGCTGCTGTGCGTCGCCAGTGTCAGACTGCAGGCACAGTTGCACATCGCACCGCTCTTTGGCGAATTCTCCGTACTGCCGAATGCCACGGAAGTGAGAATAAGCGGCAAGAAACTGAAGCCCTATCAACTGACAAACTTCCACAGCATCGAAGTCCGCCAGCCGCAGGACGAACAAATGCGACACGCCGAAAGCCTCGTGCTCTACGATGCCCGCACAGCAGTAGCACGCGAGGAAGACCGCTCGAACGGCCGACTCCACTACGGATTCTACGAGTTGCCGACAGACGGCCGACTGCACACCTACATTTTCTACCGTGCCAATGCACAGAAACTGACGCTCATCCACATCGAAGGCAAAGCCAGCATGGAAGAGCTGAAAGCCTACTTCAAGAAGTAACTGCTATGAAAAGGATATTTCTCACACTGCTCGCCCTCTCGTCCTTCAGCCACCTGCACGCACAACTGCAGGCCGCAGGCGACGGATGGGACTTCTCACTGCTTACCGACAGTGTGTCGGAGCAAAGCCAGCTGCCCAATACGCTGGAGGGTTGGAAGCGTAATCTCGAACATTTCGGCACGACGATTCCGCAGGAAGAAGTCTTCCTGCACATGGACAACACGTGCTACTTTGCCGGCGACACGCTCTATTTCAAAGCCTACGTACGCCGCAGCGACACCGGACGACCCACCAATCTGAGCCGCCTGCTCTACGCCGAGCTGTGGAACCAAGAAGGATACTTGCAGCAACGCCACCTTATCCGCCTTACCAACGGACAGGGCTACGGCTCCTTCGTGCTGCCCGACTCGCTCTACGGTGGGTTCTACGAGTTGCGGGCTTACACACGCTGGCAACTCAACTGGGGCGAATATCAGCACATGCACACTTGGCCGGCCGAGGAATATTTCCTGACCCGAAAGATGGCGAAGGAATATTTCCGCGACTACGAGAAACTCTACAGCCGCATCTTCCCGCTCTATGACAAACCCAAAGCACCGGGCGAATTTGACCACAACATGACAACGCGCCCCAAGCAGCGCTACTTCCGCACCGAGACAAAACGCCCGTCGCCAAGAGCCACACTCTATCCCGAGGGCGGCGCACTCGTGGCCGGCACACATGCGCGTGTGGCTTTCGAAGCCAACGAGCGAGACGGCGAGCACATCAGCGGCACTATGTTCGTCACCAACCGCAAGGGCGACACGGTGGCGAAAGCGCACACCGAGAACCGCGGACGCGGCATACTGGAGTTTGACTACGAAAAAGGCGAGAGCTACCACGCACACTTCGAGAGCGACAGCGGGCGCGTCATCAGAGTGAAAGTGCCTTATGCAGAAACCGATGGTTGCGCCGTGCGAACCGACATAGTCGGCCAGCAACTGCGCCTCACACTGCAGCCGCGAGGCACTGCGGCACAGGAGACACTGGGCGTGACCGTGATGACGGGCGGCGCACTGCACTTCTTTCGCAAGTTCCGTGCCACGGATACCGAGTTTTTCATTCCCACCGACTCGCTGCCGACAGGCGTGGCGCAAGTTACAGTGTACAATGCCGATGGGCGTGTCTATAGCGACCGCCTCGTCTTCATACGTCACAAACAGGATGTCGAGCGCACACAGGTGGAGTTCGACGGCGTGAGCAACATGTACCGACCCTTCGAAAAGATAGACGTGGCGGTCTCCAACCCGAATGCCGCAGGCAGCACCATCTCGCTGGCCGTTCGCGACGCGGCCTACTCCGAGTATCTCTACGACAGCAGCAACATGCTGACGGAAATGCTGCTGTGCAGCCAGATAAAAGGATTCGTAGAACAGCCCGACTACTACTTCGAGAAAGACGACGACGAGCACCGCCGACATCTCGATCTGCTGCTGCTCGTTCAAGGATGGCGGCGCCACAATTGGCTCACGATGGCCACGCCCGGCATTTTCCACATCAATCATCCCATCGAAGACACGCCAGTTTTCTTTGGTACCGTGAACCGCTACTTCGCGCCCGGCCGAGAGGGATTATACGGCTGGGGGAACGAAGCATACCATTGGCGCGAGGATCAAGACTTCGACCTACAGCTGGGCCGCGGCCGAACGGAAAGTTTCTTCCGTCACCGCGGTTCACCAAGCGGCGTGTCGGTGCCCACGCTGGGCACAGCCGACTACGCACGCGACCTGCACAACACCTACTCCTATCGCCTGCGCGAGAAAGATTCCACCCACTACTACGCGCCAGGCTACCTGAAGCACGAAGTACGTGTACACGTGGAGGTGACAAAGCCTACGGTGGAAGGACTCTCGAATATGATGGGCGAAGTGGAGACACGCAACGGACAATTCATTCTGCAGATGCCATCCTTCTACGGCGAGTGTATTCTCAATCTGGCCGCGTCCGATACCACAAAGTGGAAAGGTGCGGAACGGCGCCGCCGCTGGATTGACAAGATTTTCCGCTGGCGGCTGCGCAAATCCAAGCTGAAGCCATCGTACGAGCACCTATGGGTGGTGCCGAACAACACGGAGTATCCCGAGTTCTACGTCCGCCTGACACCCTACTACCCGCGTTTCGTGAAGCCGTTCAACTTCTATCATACCCACGTGGCGCCATTCCGCGAGGGCACCATGCTGGCGCCGAGCCTCAAAGACACAAAAACGCTGGCCGAAGTGAAGGTACACGCACGCCACGGCGGACTTCGCAAGTTCTCGACCGACCATCCTGCGCTGGTGGTGGACGCATACAGAGCTTTCAACGAATGCGCCGACGCAGGCTTCACGCCGGGGTGGTTTACCGGGCCGAGCTACCTGATGTCGTGGGTTTCGCGACTCTACGTGGCAGACATGAACGACTTCCGACACTACAGGAACGGACCAGGATACAGCGAATCTTCGAGCGCTTTCACACCTTCTTTCTCGAGTCGTATAGACTCATATCTTTCTCCCTTCTCAAGCGGAGAACCCGTGGAGAGAATCGATTTCTCGCATTTTACAGAAGATTTAAGATTTGGCGGCATTTCTGATATCTGGTGGCCCGAGACGCGTGGAAAGTATTACGCGCCATACAGCGAAGAGAGCCTGAGGCGCTTTGATATGGGAAACTACAAAAACGTAAGGCTCATCACTGACTACGAGCCACGCCGCGAGGGAGACCGACATTACATGGGGGCAGACCAGCCCACGGTGAACGTGGCATTCGAATATCTCGACGACGAAGTGCGGCCCACCTACCGCGACCGCCACTATGTGATGCAGGGTTACAGCATCTGCGAGGAGTTCTACCAGCCCAACTACTCGCAGCGTCCACTGCCCGACCTCAAAGACTATCGGCGCACGCTCTATTGGAACCCGAATCTGCAGCTCGACGAAAAGGGAGAAGCCAAAGTAAGCTTCTGGAACAACTGCCGCACGACAGCCATCACGCTGAGCGCCGAAGGGCTGGCGGAGGACGGACAGATTATCACAGGTATCAGTTATCCCGAAGACAGATGAAGCACAAGATTATCCTTCTGGCCCTGCTGTGGGCCATGCCGGCCGTCGTCTGCGCGCAGTTACAGGTGCACGGCCACGTGATAGACGGAGAGACGGGACAGGAGTTGCCTTTCGTTGCCATCTATCTTGGGCCGGATCGCGGCGCACTGACGAACATAGACGGAGACTTCACACTCGAGGCCCAGAAAGGTGAGATGCTGCAATTCAGCTTCATCGGCTACGAAAAGTTGCAGTTGCGAGCCGAAGACTGTCCGGCAGTGGTGAAGCTGAAACCCATGGCAGCCGTCATGCGCGAAGTCACCATTCTGTCGGGCACAGACCTGCTGGAACTGGTGGCACGGCGGCTCAACAAGGAATTCAGCTGGAGCCGACGGAAGCAGAACTCCTTCTTCTACCGCCTCAGCACGCAATACAGCAAACGCATGGAACTGGCCGAGTCCTTTATGAAGGCACGCTCGGCCATCAACCTTCGCGAGCTGAGTTTCATGCGCGGACTGCGTGGACAGTTCTCGGACCGAGGCTTCGAGGAGTCGCACATGGACAGCACCAATCAGCACGTGCTCGTGGGACTCGGGCCGATGACCAAGGACGCCGAGTTCTGGAACGGCACCCTCATACCGCTGAACGACCCAAAGCTGATAAAGAAATACTACGACACAAGTTGCGCGGTGCTGTCCTCGGCCGACGGTGACAGCCTCTATCGCATCACGCTCGGACGGCGGGACAGCATGAGGCTGGCGGTGCCCTATCTCGAAGGCACGCTATACGTGGCACCAAAGAAACTGCGCCTGCTGCGGTTCGAAGGCGAGATGAAGAACTTGCAGATGAAGGTGGTGGGGGCCAACAAGTCGTATCTGGTGCCTATCGACGTCAAGTTGCACGCCAACTACTTGCCGAAGCGGCGAGGAACCTACGTCACAAACATCGCACTGCAGATAAAGAAAGGCAAAATCGTCACACGCTCACTCCTCTACAACATCGACGAGCTGAAGATACGGCTACGCAAAGGACATAAGGTGAGCCGCAACATGCTGGAAACCATAGACCAGGCTGGCTACGACTCCACGCTGTGGGCCGCCTCCAACATCGTACAGCGCACCAACGAGGAGGAGCAGGCTGCATTCAGCGACTCCACCGTGTTACATGGTGCTGCCGAGCGTCGGCTCGACCCCATATTGCAAGGTGTGCGGCAAGCGTTGCTTGGCAACGGAAGCGTTGTGCCGCTCCGGCCAACACCCACGCAGACCATCAGTCCGGCAAATCTGCGGGAATTGGAAACAACGAAGAAGGGCAAGTGAGACCACGTCTCATTTGCCCTTCCACGTTTTGTATTATTTATTCAGCGTCCAACTGAAACCATCCTTGGTGTCTTTTACCTCAAAACCAAGGGCCGCCAAGTCGTCGCGTATCTTGTCGCTCAGTGCCCAGTTCTTTTCGGCCTTGGCTTGCACGCGCTGCTCCAGCACCATATTCACCACGGCACCAAACGCTTCCTCGCGTGCCTTGTTGTTTCCTTCGGCATCCTCAGCGAGACCGAGCACGTCGAAAGCAAACGTATGGAAGAGACCAAGCAACGCTTGAGCCACTTCGGCCGAGATGCTGGCTTTCTTGTCGAGCACCGTATTGATGACGCGGCAAGCATCGAAGAGGTGACTGATGACAATCGGCGAATTGAGGTCGTCGTTCATCGCTTCGTAACACTTCGAGCGCAGTTCGTCGACGTACGACATCTCCACAGCCGGCGCGCCCTTCACCTTCTGTCCTTCCTGCAGCCGCTTCAGCGCCTTCCAACCGTCCATCAGTCGCGCCAGTCCCTTCTCGGCAGCCTGCAGGGCCTCGTTGCCGAAGTCCACCGTCGAGCGGTAATGAGCTTGCAGGATGAAGAAGCGAATGGTCATCGGTGCATAGGCTTGCGTCAGTTTCTCGTGCTCGCCGCTGAAGAACTGCGGCAGGGTGATGAAGTTGTTGTACGACTTACCCATCTTCTTGCCCTCGATGGTAATCATGTTGTTGTGCATCCAGTAGCGTACCATCTGGTCGCCCTGAGATGCCACGGCCTGTGCAATCTCGCACTCGTGGTGCGGGAAGATGAGGTCCATGCCACCGCCGTGAATGTCGAAGTGTGCGCCCAGATACTTGCGCCCCATGGCAGTACACTCGCAGTGCCAGCCGGGGAATCCGTCGCTCCACGGGCTGGGCCAGCGCATGATATGCTCGGGCTGCGCCTTCTTCCACAGCGCAAAGTCGGCCTGCCGACGCTTCTCTCCCACTCCATCCAACTCACGCGAGGCGTCCTTCACCTCCTCGAGGTTGCGACCAGAGAGAATGCCGTACTTGTGGTCTTTGTCGTATTTCTCGACATCGAAATAGACGGAACCGTTGCTTTCGTAGGCATAGCCGTTGCGCAGAATCTCGCTGACGAGTTGCTGCTGCTCGATGATATGTC
>Ga0310694_10007758_pt1 | contig 10043 bp, 8 predicted proteins | sample 174DNAGHGhighgp2_FD_203884 | JGI IMG/M metagenome (GOLD analysis project Ga0310694, IMG submission 203884) | Sheep rumen microbial communities from Palmerston North, Manawatu-Wanganui, New Zealand - 1742 DNA GHGhigh gp2 (v2) (version 2) | ecosystem: Host-associated > Mammals > Digestive system >...
GCGAACCGTCACGAATCGCCTCGCGAACGAGGTCACCAAAAATAGCGTCATAACAAATGTAGGGCGTCCAGAGGAACGGCCCGTAAACCGGAGTTTCGTGGCCCGCCACAAAGTCCCCTTCGCCTAGGTCCACATAATTCAGGATAGGGAAAATTTCGTCAAACGGAATGCGTTCACTAAACGGGACTAGATGCTTTTTCACATAACGGTCGGGGAACTCGTTATCCCCCGGAGTAAACAGGAACGAAGCATTGTAGATGTCAAACCGGCGGGCGCTTCCCCGAGGATTTCTCTTGTAATCGAGCGCCCCCACCAAAACAGAGGCATTCTTGCTGTCCGCCACCCGGTGGAGCCGCTCTATCACGCGCGGTTGCCGACGGATATGGTCCGGGATCGCCGTTTCGGCAAGCACGATCAGATCAGCATGTTCCACCACACTGTCGTTCACCATGCCGAGCGTCTTGTTCACAATCGAATCGAAACGGTCTTTGCTCCACTTGGCGCCCTGCTGAATACTGGGCTGCACCAGGGCAATCGAAGGATTTCCGTCCTGATTCGCCCCCTGGAAAGGCTCCGCCTCGGGCCTCGAAAGCACAACACTTCCATGAACGAGCAAAACGGCAAAAATCGCCGCCGGGACCACAAGGACAGGAACCGCCCTTTTCAAGCAAGAAGCGAAACAAAGTGCATGAGCCACCGCCTGGTTCGAAGCGACCACCAGAATCGTATAGCCAAAAATTCCCACATACGAAAGCATCTGCAAAAGTTCCAGATGGTTTCCAAAAACATAGCCTAGGTGACTCCACGGGAAAGCGAAATCCCCGTAGGTACGCGTCATTTCTAGCCCCGCATAGAACACCGGATAGAGAATCAAATAAACCGGACGGAACTTACCGGGAACATTCTTCGCAAGCGTATAAACATAGCCCGCCAGCGTATTGTAAGCGCTAAAAAATGCAATCAGCAAAAACAGACCAAACAGGATCAGCCCCGACGGAGCCGTTTCCACATGCATCACATTGTAGATCCAGTAATAATTTACCGTATTGTAAAGCATGCCCGACCAGAAAGTCGCAAACAGCGCCTGACCGCGACTATACCGGTTCAATACAATAAACCACGGCACCAAAAGCAACAAGGCGGCAGGACCAAGCGGCATCGGCGGATACGCAAAGGCATAAAGCCCCCAAGCAAACGACGAAAGCAGGAGCGCCACTAACGAATCACGATTTCTAAGATGGTAAAAGTTCCACCGTGCAAAAAGAATAATCCAGAAAAGACCTATGGGGCACGACGCCAGTACCAGCTGAACAAGCCCCGCATGTCCGGCACCATTCAAATCACCCACATTATAGTCCAGCGCAAGGAACGCAAAGGAAAGCACCGCAAACGTATAAAGGTAGCGTCTGTAATTTTTACGGCCTTCTTTCAGGAAAGGAACCGGAATTGCCGCCAGCAATGGCAGCCACTGCAAGTTCATCGTGTAAAGCCCCGGCGTATCGGGCCGCAACGCAAACACGACGATTTCTAAGACAAATAGAACCGCTAGATAGATCCAGTAAAATTTCGGGAGCGCTTTCAGCAGTAGCTTCATTCTTTCAAGCATCAGAGTCCACTCTTGTCCTGTGGATTGAAAATCAGCACAAATTCACCCTTGGGCGGATGCGCCTTGAAATGCGCCGTAATTTCGCTCGGAGTTCCAATCAAGTGTTCCTCGAACTTCTTGGTGAGTTCACGCATCAGGGCAATCTTGATTTCTCCGAAAACCTGGCCGATTTCTTCGACGAATTTGTCAATATTGTGCGGGCTCGCGTAAAAAATCTGCGTCGCTTCTTCGTCCTTCAGCTTTTCGAGGAGGTGCACACGCTGGGCGCTCTTCTTCGGCGAAAAATACTGGAAACAGAAATGGTCCGTCGGCATGCCGCTACTGACAAGCGCCGTAATCATCGCGCAGGCACCAGGAACAGCACGCACGTCGATTCCTTCACGCACGCATTCGCGCACCAGGTTAAACGCCGGGTCAGCAACACCGGGAGTTCCCGCATCGCTCACCAGGGCAATATCCCCTTCATTCTTGAGAAATTCCACGTACCGGGGCGTCACCTTTTCCTTGTTAAAGTCATGGTACGCTTCCATGGGAGTATTGATTCCGTAATTATCGAAGAGCACCCGCGTATGTCGGGTGTCCTCGGCAAGCACCAACGGAACTTCCTTCAGAATCCGCACGGCGCGGTAAGTGATATCTTCCATGTTCCCGATCGGGGTCGCGACGATATAAAGAGTATGCATCGTCAGGAAAGATAGAAATTTTCCCTAGAACAACAACATCGGAGGCCAGTGACCGGCCTTAGGACGCTCCTTGAATTCCGCCTGGGGCAGGAATTCCTTCAAAGCAAGCGTCATGGACGGAAGAACGGCCCTATCCATACGCCCAAACAGCACCTGGACATCGCCCTTTGTATCGACCGGAGATTCTATGCGGTTCTTCGCCATATATTCAAGACCGACACGCAAAAGGTCCGGCTCCACACTCTTCGCCTTTTTGAGCCAATCATCCTGCCATTCGCCCAATTCGTCTTCTAGCAGTTCATAGAACGCATTAATCGTCGCATCGACCGCAGTCAAGGTCTGATGCGCAATGAATGAAAGATTCTCGGTCGTCCACTCGCTCTCATCGGAACAATAATCCGCGAACGGAGCAAGCAAAATCCACTTCTGACCCTTAGGACGGTCTTTGGCATTCATTAGCATCGTAAAAGCACCAAGCCCCCATCCCACTACAGTCGAGGCATCAGACATTCCTTCCAAGTTATACAGTTTATCCAAAGAAACGGCCAATTTTTTGTACGGCACAAAAACATGGTCCGCTGCGGGAGCGACACCAACCAAATCATCTTCCCATAAACCCAGATCAGATGCAAAATCCGGGAGCCATAGCCAATTTTCATTCATAAGCGTTTCTCCGTTTCTGCAAATTCAAGTCGTATTACCCTTCTAAATATACAGAGTTTTTTTTGAATAGGACATTATTTTGAAAAAAAAGATAAAATCGTTCTTTTTTTGGCCAACATATTGACTTTATCTTATCGTTTACATATTTTTTACATATATGAAGGCAATGAAAATTTTTTTGGGACTTTCCCTAATTGCTGCGACAGCCTCCTGGGCTGCCGCTCAAAAGGATAATTCCGCAAACGCAACACGCGAACGGGCCAAAGCGGCATACAGCGAACTAGACCAAGGCGACAAAAAAGCCGTGTCCCCAAACGCATACGCACAAACTAAGAAAAACGGAAAAAGCACAAATTCCACTGCAACTGCAGAGGTCTACCCCAAACCGATTATCATGGTTATCCCTACCGCAAATGGCAAGGGAATCAACAGCCTTCAGCAGATTTCGAACGACCCGCTCGCCAAGGCCGCCATGGACGGTCTAAACGACTACCTGGCACAAAAGCATTATGAAGTCAAGTCCCTCGAAGGGAGCAAGGAACTCGACAAGATTGTCCAGATGCAAAACGACATCGCCGGCAACGATGAAGACCTCGCCTACCTTGCAGGTCTCGCCCTCAACGCCGACATCTACATCAAGTACGCCACCTCGCTTGATTCCAAAGGTTTTGTAACCATAGACCTGCATGCCTACGAAACCACGACAGCGCGTCTTTTGGGTTCGCAGACCAGCTCTATTAACAGCCACGGCCGTACCGCCATCATTGACCAGCAGGCAAACCTGAAAACGGCCGCCAAGAAAGCGATGCCTTCGATTGAATCCCAGATTCTCGCCTACTGGAAAGACGACATCAAGCTCGGATTTCAGTACAAGGTTGTCATGAACATCACCGGAGATTATTCCGATTCCGCCCTCGAAGACCTTCAGGACCAGATTACCCAAAAGCTCAAGGGCAATTTCAACAAGGTGAAAGTCAATGCCATGACCGCAAAGACAATCGACCTCGTCGTGTACGCCCCTAGCGACAAATTCGAAGACGTCAACGAAGTCTACAGAACGATCCGCCAGACACTCAAGCCGATGGCCGAAACCAAGAAACTGAATATCTCCAAGAAGCTAATTGTGATGGAGGTGAAGTAATAGTAGGAAGAGATTCGTGATGAGAAATGAGGAATGTGAGATGCGCGATGTGCGATGAAAAACGTCATTGCGAGCGTAGCGGCAGGAATCAGGGGAAAATTAGGTTGTAAGAAGGAAGAAAAATGCGAGTGGTTAAATTATTATCGGTTGTTCTTTTGGCCGCGGGGATTTCTTTCGCCGGCAAAGTCGTCACGTACACGGCTACGTCCGACGTATCACAAGAAGAAGCGAACAACACAGCAATCGCAGGGGTCGCCAAGCAGATTTCTTCGCAGGTCAACGCAAAGCAGACCTTGACCAAAGAAGAATCTACCGCCGGAAACAAGGCAACCCTCAAGGAAAACTACCGCTCCACGAGCCAGGTTTCAAGCAGCGTCAAGATTAAGGGCATCACCGTCACGCCCGTCAAGGTGGCGAAGGGATTCAAGGCCACCGCAACGCTGGACCTCGACGAATACACCGCCGACATTCAATTCCAGATGAGCGCCATTCGCCAACAAGTCGCCGACTACGAAAAAACAATCCAGAAAGCGATAGACGACAGGCAGTACGCCCAGGGAATTACCGCCCTGCAAGACGCCAAGAAAAGAATCGAGGAATACCAGGAACTCGTGGGCAAACTTTCGACTATCTACCCCGTCAACGAATCGCAACTGTTGAAACACAACATTCCCAATCTGGAAAACAAGCTCGTCGAAAAGCTCTCGCAAATTCGCATCAAGGGGCCCGACGAGAAATTCACGCTGAGCACCTCCGAGATGCCCCCCTGGAACGTTACCGTCTACGATAACCAAGGCGCACTCCCCAACTTTCCGCTCGTTGCCAAGCAAGGTTTCCAGGTTCTGCTAGAACGCCGCACCCAAACAGACGGCACGGCGTCGTTCAATCTCCGCAAGGTCAACTTCGAAAGAGGACCGTACGAAATCGTAGTCGAGCCGAACATTCCAGACGACCTGCTCGAAACGGCAGGACTCCGCCAGCAGTTCACCCTGTCGTACCAGGTCAGCGACACCCAGTACCCCGTCCGCATCCGCTGCAACGAATCGGCAAACATCTGTAACAGCCTCGAAAAATCGCTCATCAAGAAAAATATTCTGGTCAATGACGACCCCAGCCTACCGCTGCTGGAACTGAAAATTCATTCTACCGAAGAAAAGGCACTCAAAATCAGCGACACCATGACCCGTTACACCTACAATGTCGACGTTTCGCTGAAGGGCAAGGGAATTTCGTTCATTACGTCGACCAAAGAATCCGGCAAGAACGCCATTGATGCGACAACGAAAGCACTGAGCAAACTGGATTTCGGCCCCCTGCAAAAGCAGTTGAGTCCCTCACGCAAATAACAGTAACGGTTTGGATACCCTTTCAATGAAAAATAAAGTTCATAGTCTCCTTTTTGGCGATAAACTTTATATTTTCTAGGTAATGTTTCCATTAAAGCGACTTTCCATTCGTGCCGTAGCCATTTTGGGGCTTAGCCTTGTAATCGGGGCCATGGCCGAGACATCTTCCGAAGAGCCCAGATACCCCCAAAAGCCAGCCGAAAGCCAGATTTACGACGACAACCACCTGCTTAACGCATCCGAAACGCACCTTTTCAACGATTTGGCCAGTCAATTCTACCAAAAGACCGGCATCGAACTCACCTGCGTACTCATGGACGACATCGGGCATACGAACCAGTTCGAAAAGGGCGACAAGTATGCCAAGAATACCGCCGACCAGTGGGATCTCGGTAAAGACAACAACGAAGGCATCATGATCTTCGTTTCCCAGAAGCAACGCTGGAAAAACATCGTCGTGACCCCCGGCATCGAAAAAATCTACAGCGAAAAATCCCTCGCGAAAATCCAGCAAAAGACCCTCCTCCCCGCCTTCCGCGAATACAACTACGGCGAAGGAATCCTCTCCCTGGCATACGCACTCGCGCAAATGGGCGCAAAGGCAAAAGGGATCAAGCTCGACATTGACGAGACCCCCTACAAGCTCCGCGAAAACAGCGTTCCCGCACTCATGATTCTCTTTATCCTGTTCGTATTCTTCCTGCTGCTCATGGCAAAGTTCAGCGGCGGGCGCGGCAACGGGATACTCTGGTTCCTGTTCGGAGGCGCCATCAAGAACAAGAAAAAGGACGAACCCGAGACCGGATTCAGCGGCGGATTCGGAAGTAGCCCGCGAGGATTCGGAGGCGGCTTTGGCGGTGGACTCGGCGGGAGTTTCGGAGGCGGCAGCTTTAGTAGCGGAAGCCGCAACAGTTTTGGGAACAGGAATTCGTGGTAAGGTAGATTATGAAAAAGAACCTGAGCATCGTAGAACTTCAAAGATCCAACTGGCCGGGCATGCTGCAGCAAGCCCTGGGCGACAACCTGATTTCGGCCTTTATCCACGGAGACTGCCTAGTCGAAGGATTCAACGCGCTCGAAAGCCCCTGGACCATCAGCTTTATCTTGCGAGACAATTCTACCGCAAGCATCAAGCCCCTGCAAGACCTGCTACGCGAGGCGAAAAAGGAGAACATCGAGTTTCGCTACTTCTTTACGCTCAAAGAAATCCAGACCTCCGAAGACGTTTTTCCGCTAGAATTCTTGCATATCGCCAACAGGAACGTAGCCCTAGCCGGAGCAAAACCGCTCCCCAACTACGCCCCGAACGTGGAATGCCTACGCCTGGAATGCGAACGTGAACTTCGCGGCCTTCTGATTCACTTGCGAGAAGCCTACATCTATCTGCAACAGGACCGAAACCCGCTCGGATTCTTCGCCAGGGCAAACGCCACCCTGCTCCCGATTATGTACGGCGTCTACTACCTGATCCATAGGGAATACCCCGAAAATCACCAGCAAATCTTTAATGCCTACCCTGCGCTCAAGGCCCCCCTCTCCAGCCGTAACGAAAGAGCCTTCATCGAAAGCATAAATAACTATATTGCGACCGTCACAGAAATCGTAAACCAGGTCGATACCATGGATGCGGTTTAACACGGGAATATAAATGATTTGCGACAGGATTTTGGGAACCACCCACCACGGCACCTACAAGAAAGTCATAGACGTACTGTTCGAAAAGCACGAACTCAAGGAACGATCCATCCGCCGCATCGCCCGCGACGGCGTAGAACTTGAAATCGAACTCAACGAAGACATGCAGGAAGGCGACATTCTTGCCGAGACGGAACACTATGTGTACGCCGTCAAAATTTATGTGCCCAAGCCCCCAAAAGAAAATCTTGACCCTGTAAACAAGGTCAAGCATTATTTATAGTATAGCGAAACGGGTGTTTATCTACTCAGCATTTTGCCGTTGAGCGTTGCGATCCAATGCCGGTTCATCGCCTTGGAAGGCACCTTCATGGTGGTCACCCCCTTCTTGATCCGCGTCTTGTACAACACTGTTCCGTTCAGGTCCACCAGGGCAAACATACCACCCAAATCAGTCTGGATTTCAAGATGATTGCCGTTCAAGACAAAGTAGTTTGTCGGAGACAGCCTGCTGAAATCATTCAGGCGATAGTTCTGCGTCTCGGTATCCTGAGAACCAGAAACCTGCTTCTGTTCGCTCTGCCAATCAGGTTCATGAATGCTCGGATCCACCGGTTCCATCACGATAGGTGACGCCGGTTCCGTAAAGCCAAGCTGTTCATCCATCCAAGCCATTCTTTCTTTCATCTTCTTGCGGAGATGTTCCACTTCGCCATCCCAAGTGGTCGCATTGTAGCCACCCATGGCCATTCCCATGCCGCCGCCACTGCTACCGTTACAATATTTCATCGGTTCCGGATCAGCGTCATTTTGACCGCTAGCCTTACCCAGATTCGGCCAACGCTTAAAGTTCCTGTCCGCCGCATTTTTCAGGTACGTCTTCATGGAATCCAAATAGGCATCCAAAGTCTTGGTATGCCAAACACCGCTACGGAGTTCCGCCCAGCGGGCTTTCAGTTCACTCTGATAAGTATTGTCTTTCCACATTCCCAGAAGCCATTTCGGAGCCATCAAGGAGCTCATCATGAAGCCCTGACCGCTTTTCTGGCTGTTTTCGATTTGCCAACCAGTCGTACCCGAGCTTCCAAAGCCGCCCATACCGAAGCCACCGCCCCAGCCGCCGCCGTTCCAGCCGCCATTATTGCCACCGTTATTGCCACCGTTTTCGGGGCTGGTTCCGTTGCTCATGGCAAGGTTAAAGTCCCAAGGCGGACCAAGTGTCACTTTGCCGCCCTTGCTGTCCTTAGGCTTATGCAAGAAGAAACTGCACCAATAGGAATCCGCGTTGTTCGTCACTTCTTGATGCAAGACATAATCTAGCGCAGAACCCACATCCACGTAGTTTTCGTAGCCGCTTCCGCTCCCCCCATTCTTGAACAGCGCTTCCAGATCGTTCAAGTACTTTTTCAGGTAATCTTCCTGTTCTTTCTGAATCTTGTCCTTCTTGGGGTAATGCAGGATGACGTTCAAGCCATCGGAAGTGCTAAAGCCTTCGTCATTGACACTGCCGCTACCGGCACCACCCGTATTGGTACCCGTCTTGTCGAAAGCCCAGATGTAGCCACCCGTAACGTCGTCGCCGCTCACGTCGGTTTCTTTAAGTTTGCTGACATCCACGCGGTACTTGCCACGCTTGATTTTTTCAATCAACACATAAACGCCACGGTAAACACCGTTGATATACAAGTCAAAATGCTTGGTACGGGGACTATAGCGGCCCGCCTGCCTAAAAAGCCAATGCGCAAGAGCATTACGAAGCATGCTCTTGTCTACATAAGGCCCATGCAACACCCAGTCATCCGAAGGGGGCAACCCGAACATACTGACATCGGTCCCTTCACCCTTCTCATCACGGATTTCGATACTGTAGCCGGGCTTGGGGAACAAGGCCGAAGACTGGCCCCTCACCTTGATGCCGATGTCGTAAGGAGTACCGCTTGCACTGTCGGCCACGTTGTTCGTTTGGCCATCCAGCACCTTCATGGTGGCGGGAATTTTTTCGGTCACCTTGTTGTCGAGGCACTTGCCCTTGGTATCCACGAAAATAATCGGCAGGTCGTAAGTCTGCGCAAGCGAAAATGACGCCAAAAACGCCACGGCAGACACTGTTTTAGCCCAATAGCCCATAAATCCTCCAATCTATACCCTAAAAATAACTTCATGTGTGTAAAAATTATCGTTAATTTTTGTTTAAGCGTTGTGAAACACAACAACACCGTTTAAAAAATGTGTAAAAACAATATTGTCCATTATGGATAAAAATAGGACCGGTACGGGAAGCGAACTTCAACTAGCGTGTGCTATGGAAATGAAACGAAGAATTGTGAGGTTGCTGACGCTATTATGATAAGAAAACCATAGCTGAAATTTGTCCCCAAGGTTGGCATATTCCATCACAAGCGGAATGGGAGGTCTTAATTGAAACTGTTGGCTGGGAATACGATCCAGTAAACATTGTAGGAATGAACGATTATGGTTTTTCGATAATTCCTGCAGGCTGTATGTTTAGTAGCACTGCTGTTCTGGAGGAATGCCCGGTGGGGTATGGCGCCGAGTTTTTCACTTCCACAGAATGTGAAAACGGAACTATAGCAAGATTAGGTTTGAGAGAAGGAGCTTCTTTCTGGTGTGATGAAATAGGATTTGATTATAATGTCCGTTGCATCAAAGACGAAGAATAACACGTAAGATGATAAGTTGTTGAGCGAACATTCGTTGGGCAAAGCCCAAGGCCATGCGAGCGAAACGAGCTCATACTCATAGAGCATAACTCAACTAAGGCAACAAGTTGCCAAGTTTCGTTTATCTTCTGAAGCCAATATAGCGTTAGGGGGCGTCGCACCCTTGTGGCGAGACACACTGTGGCTCGATGAGCCGAGCGTGCTCAGCGAGCAGCACCCGACCCGGCGCCCTTCGACAGCGGAGGAAGATCCCCACCTTGGTGGCCACGCGCACTAATCACTTCCCCA